>Ga0208630_100038_pt1 | contig 107207 bp, 100 predicted proteins | sample LakWasMet32_HOW6_2_FD_183874 | JGI IMG/M metagenome (GOLD analysis project Ga0208630, IMG submission 183874) | Freshwater sediment methanotrophic microbial communities from Lake Washington under simulated oxygen tension - Sediment Metagenome... | ecosystem: Environmental > Aquatic > Freshwater... | reverse complement strand
TTCGAAATAGCTCTAAATATTTTCCGAAGAAAATTATTTGAATTTAATCACAATATCTTTCGATACCGTCTGCCAAAACCCGAAGGTTTGTGATCTTACGGCAGACTAGGCAATTAGCCATTGATACTTTCTCATCTCATCTTGAAACCCGAAGGTCTCAAAACTATTATTCGTTATTTAATTGTCAAAGAGCTTAGCGTTTTAGCATCCTACATTTTGTTTTTCAAGATTTATTTTAAGAAATCTTTTGTTGAAAAACTTGCTGCAAAAAAGTGGTGGAGATGACAGGGATCGAACCTGCGACCTATAGCTTGCAAAGCTACCGCTCTCCCAGCTGAGCTACACCCCCACTAACCTAAAACGCGAGAAGCAAAGATAGTGGATCACAGTTGATTATGTCAACGATGAAATGATTTTAATTTTCGGTTTTTTTTATTTTTTAATTAGCTAATTTTATGGAAATAAAAAAGGCCCTTTCGGGCCTTCTTTTATTTACTCATTTTTTGCAAACGGTGCTGGACTCGTATCGTAACCAAACTCTTGTACTAACTTTCTTACTGCGCGAATCTGTCGTTTAGGATCATTATCCAATACGCCTTCAACTGCAGGCATTAGTTTCCCATTACCATCATCCCAGAACGCCGGCATGCTGGTGTAAGGGAGGAAAGAAGCAGGACTTGCAAGCCAAGCCTCTATAAACTCAGGGCGAAGTCTCTTCTTACCGTAATGAAGATTAGGGGCCTGAGGGTCATCTTTTGTAAATCCACCTGTATGACACGTTGTACAAGCAAGCTCGTTCCAAATTTTCTGCGCCGCTTCTCTTTCTCCTGGTTCCCATTCAACTCTCACAGGAGCATCAAAAGTATTTTGCGCGGCTCCAGCAGTGAAACCAATAACCAGTTTATTCAATTCATCGTGTGTGAAGTTGAAAGTTGGCATTCTCACTTTTACGTAAGGGCGGATTGGGTGAACATTTTGGAGAAAATCATATAACCAATCAGTTTTAACTCTCAAACCTTCTTTCGTGAGATAAGGAGGACCAAAATTCTGATCTTCAAAAGCTTCAGCTAACTTGCCACCAATTCCATCAATCTTGTGGCAACCAGCGCAGTTGTACTTGTTAGCAACTTTCATACCTTCTTGGTAAAACTTCTCGTTGGCGTTCAGAGTTCTCTGGCCAGAAAGAGGAATTTTATCACTAACCTGCCCAAGGAGAACGAGAACCATTGATTCAATTTCTTCGTTGCTTAGGTAAAAATTAGGCATTTTGTTAAGATCTTTAAATGGCTTAGGCACACCAATGTCCCAGATACGTGGAGTCTTCAAATGCTGACTCAACCAACCCTGTCTTGTGTGAGGAACTTGGTGTTGCTGGCCGAAACCAAATTGTTCTACTGGTTTAGACCCTTCTTTTGTTAACTCAGGACCAATTTGAGGTAAGTCACCCTCAAAGCCATTAATGTTGTGACAAGAGTAACAGCCGTATTTATTGATTGATCGTTTAGCAAGCTCAAGCGTTCTTTCTTCATCAGAAAGTTTCTCTAGTTTTTTCTTGGCCGCAACTACTGTCTCAAAAGCTGAGAAGTAATCAGTCACAAGAATTTCATCACGAATTTTCTTATCAATTTCAGGAAACTCAAGATCAGCGAACTTTTCATTCTTTAAGCTCAAGAGATAAGAAGCGATATCATTCGTTTCTTTGTCTGATAGACGGAAAGAAGGCATGATCGTGTCTTCCTGGTAGTGAGAAGGCTTCTTAAGCCAAGACACTAACCAGTCAGGATCAACCTTAGAACCGATACCAGTTAAGTACGTTCCTTTCTTCTGATTTAAATTGTTCCATTTGTCATCAATACCTTCCACCATATGGCATCCGGCACAGCCGACAGTTTCGATAAGTTCTTTACCAGTCGCAGGGTTACCACCAGTGTATTTCTGGAATGGCTTGTAATCGCGAGAAGTTTTATAAATGTATTCGGCCATGGCGTTCACTTCGGCCATGTTTTTGGCTTTGAACTCTGGAGTCGAATTATTTTCCTGGTTAAAATACGATGGCATTTTAGACTTTGGATTAAATGACTTCGGAGACCAAATCCAATTTTTAATAAATTCTTTTGAAACTTTTCCAGAAATCTTCTGAAGAGAAGGACCTGGTTTCTTATGGTGCTGCCATCCTTCAATTTTGTGACAGGCATAACAACCATAAGTCTCAACAAGTTCACGGCCTTTATTCAGCTTATCGGCCATAGGAACTCGCGCTACACCCTGGTGACACTTGATACACATACCTTCAGTGTACTGAAGTGGAAGCATAGGCTGAGGAACTTTGTGTGGCTCATGCCAGTGATATTTTTCCTTCCACGCTTTAGCTTGATCAGCGTTTTGAGGAATGTGCGCAGGAGCATTGAAATCATTTACACGGTCACCAACGCCACCGTGACATGAGGTACATCCAAAATCTTTAATCGGGTGAGCAGAGTTAGTCCCGAGAGCTAGCTTATCAAGATTAGGGTGAGTTTTATAAGGCTGAGGTTGATCTTCAAAACCAGGCTTGTCAGCGAAGACGTGACAAGTAGTACATCGATCAATTTTTGGTACTTGTTGGAAATAAAAATCACTCTCCGCTTTAGTAATTACGAATTGGCGGATTTTAATAGTAGGGTCAAGATAATCGATGAAAGGAGCATTTCGAAGGGCCCAAACCGGATTTTTTTCTACGCCGGCCATCGCCTGAAGCATTCTCTCTTTTTCACCCACAAGATCTTTCAGAGCTTTTTCAGCCGCAGTTTTATCAGCTAAAATAGCCTTGAGCTCGTTTTGTGCTTCAGCTTCACTTGCGTTGAATCCCTTGAGGGCATCCTTACCGGACATTTCTTTATGTTTAAAGTCATCGAATTTAACTTTTAACTCTTTGGCTTCTTTGAGGTGTTTTTCAATGAGAGCGTGCTCATACTTAAACTGGTAAGCAGCGGCTTGAGAGCCGTTCACACCATTGGTCATATTCTGAACGTAAATTTCTCTTTGAATATCCGCGATCTTAGCATTGACCTTATCAATCTTCGCTTGATGGGCACCAAGAGCTTTCTCTGCCTGCTCAATTTTAGCTTTGGCTTCTTTGAGTTTTGCGCCATCAATAGAGCCATCAATTTCTTTGATTTTTTCCTGAATTTTTTGTTTTTCAATGTCCAAAGCTTTTACTTGAACAGCTTTCCAGGGACGAATGTAATCGTCGAAAATCATCCAGATAGTTACCAAAAGAAAAGAGACGGATAGAGCAGCAAAGATCTTATTCAGAACTTTCATGTCAAACGCCATTCCAGGTTCACGTTTCATTTTTCTACCTTATAAAAAAACAATTATTAGAGGTTTAATTCAAATTCCGGCATTGCAATCACGTACTTCAGGTTAAAGAACCAACGGAGGTACATCTTGATTGGTAAGCTCATCATGCTGAGGACTAAAAACAGCATTAAGTAATAACGAATGGTTCCCATTCTTTCTAAATAACTTTTTCCCCACTTCTTATTGATGATAGGGATAAGTCCAAAGAGATAGCCAAACACGCCAATAATTCCAAAAATTTCACGAACAAAAATGTTTTTTGGAAGACTTGTATTAAAAAACTTAATCCAGACGATTTCAGACACGTTGATGTTGTTTTCGGCGACCACTTTATGGAAATCCCAAAATTCAAACGGTCCGTAGAATGTCCAGTTAGGACCACGAAGAAATGTACCAACTTGAATGAGGTAAACCCAAAGTGCTAACCAACCAAAAACGAAACTTGTAATGGCAAATTTACGTTCACGAAAAGTGTAATAGCCATTTCCTTTTGGATTGATATCAATGAAAGGAATCGCAATGAGGCCAACAATAATAATCCCTGGAAGAACCACACCGGCCATCCATGGATCGAAATAAACAAGCATTTCTTGAAGACCAAGGAAGTACCAAGGAGCTTTCGCCGGGTTTGGTGCCCAAGTTGGGTTAGCTGGTTCTTCTAGAGGGGCTTTAAAGAAAATGGCCCAAACAATCAGGAAAACAGTACAAAGAATACCCGCAAAAAGTTCGATATAAACGAGGTTAGGCCAGCTCCATACTTTTTCACGATTTTCAGGAGTTCCTTCTATCGGTGGCTCACCTGCAGCGATACGTAAATCGTTTTGGTGACCTTTATAAAGGGCGAACCAAGTTGACCATATAACGAGAGCGTTCAGAATAATAATTGGAATATTATCCGGGAGGGAAATGATAGAAAAGAAGATGGGATCTGCCACCATCCATGCAAACACAACTAATGTGAAAACCAGTAAACTTAAACCAAACTTTTTCGTCCCAACAATATCCATTCTTTTCATAGCCAAAAAAAACAAGCCTATGAAAATTGAGAATGAGTAAACTGGAGCTGCAAGAAAGTTAATCGCTTCCTTAATCATATGCGTCCCTTATCCTTCCTAAAGTGGAGCCGAAATTCCGCCATCTTTACGCACTCTCCAGAAGTGAACAGCAATTAAAACTGCTACGACTAGTGGGATAAATACGCAGTGGAGAATGTAGAAACGAAGCAATGCTGCCTCACCTACGAAACGACCACCCAGAAGTTGGAAACGAACATCGTTTTTATCTGAAACCATTACGAAATCACCAATTTTTGCGAGCATCGCACCTGGACCACCGTGACCAGCAAACGGAGTTGCTTTGGCCATGTTTGAACCCACGGTAATCGCCCAAATAGCGAGCTGATCCCAAGGAAGAAGATATCCAGTGAATGAAAGAAGCATGGTTAAGATAAGAAGGATAACACCGACACCCCAGTTAAATTCACGAGGTGGTTTATATGAACCAGTCATGAACACACGGAACATGTGAATCCATACGGTAATTACCATTAAGTGAGCGCCCCAACGGTGAAGTTCGCGCATGATCCCCAAAGGAACGTGTTCGCGAAGACCGATGATATCTGTGAAAGCGTATTCAGCAGTAGGACGGTAGTAAAACATCAAAAGCACACCAGTTACGGTAAGTGCCAAGAAAATGAAAAATGTTAGTCCACCCATACACCAAGTGTATCCAAGCTGAACGCCGGATTTTTTTAACTTAATTGGGTGCAAGTGAAGGAACACGTTACCAGCAACAACCGCAGCTCTGTTACGAGCGTTGTTAGGTGGACCGTGACGGAAAATAGCTTTCCAAACCTGTGTATTCGCAACTTTTTTAGCAAAACCTTCTGACATATCTTTATCCTCTAAAAATTAAACTTCAATGAACGCGCCATCGTTATTCCATTCACCTTTTTCGTAACGGAATACTTTCGTTTTATCGACGATGATTTTGCCTTCAGGATTTCGGTAGATTTTGAAACGCTCAAGTGGTCTTGGAGCAGGGCCTTCAAAGTTAATCCCTGATGGGTAGTAACCTGAACCGTGACACGGACACTTAAATTTACTCTCGGCAGGAAGCCAAGTCGGAATACAACCAAGGTGAGTACAGATGTTAGACATCGCTACAAGGCGACCATCTTTTTTATAAATCCAAACGCCGAAACCATTCTTCCAACGTTCATCAACTCCATCAGGATAATCATCTGAAAAACCAGCGACAAAATCCATGGCCGGTTCAAACACAACGTTAGGATATAAAAATCTGAACACTAAACTGGCCAGGCCAGCTGTAGCAGCTCCAAAAGTAATCCAACCAACAGCGAGAAACGAAAAGAACTCGCGGCGGTTCAGACTGGTTTTTGTCTCATCATTCATGAGAGAATCTCCGGAAAATATGTAGAGTCCAAAAAATTTTGGAACTCTAAACGGGGCTTAAGGTTTGGTACTCATTATGAGTGTAAACTTCTAATTTTTCAATAGATTTAGAACTTCCCTAGCTTTTGTTTGAACCCGAACGTTGGTGTCGTTTGACTCCAATTTTTGGACTAAACCGGTAAGTTCATTCCATTTGGATTTTTCGATATTTTCCAAAAGATTCACTTTCAGGCTTTCAACTTGCGCACCGTTTAATTCACCGGCCGTTACATTGTCATATTTAAGGTTAGAAATTTCTTCGATTACTGGAAGGGCTTCATTTCTTTTGTAATGAATTAAAACAGTTGCCGCAGCGTAGCGAAGTGTTTTTTCTGAAGAGGTTAATAATGACAGAGCAAACTCTTCGGTTTTTGGTCGTAGGTGTGACGCAATAGTGAATAGCGCCACTTGTTTTAGACCTGGGTCGTCATTTTGTTGAAACACTGCTTCAACTTTATCCCACTCAATGGCCGATGACTTAGGCATGTTGCCCAAAGAAACAACAGCATTGAATTTAACTTGGGGATCTTGATCCTCAAGAGCTTTGTTGAGCACATTTAAAGAGAGAGGATTGTTCAAACTGCCCAAGGCCAGAACAACAAAATTTCTTGTTCGGGCATCCACTGATTCATAATAAACTTTTGAAAGGTTTTCGATTACCCATGGCATGTCTTCCTTGGGAATTTTAGAAGAGGCCAGAAATTTAGAAAGCTCATAGGCAGCAACCCAACGATTTCCGAATGTTTTTGAATTCATTTCTTCAATCAAGTCACGATGATTTTTTCCAGATGAAAGCATTTTTGTCACACCAAAAATGATAAGTGCTCCGACCAAAACGATCGCTATTGGAACGGCAATGCCAGAAAGAGGAGAACTCTCGAGTATTTTTTTGGAAGGCGTAGGATTGCCCTGATTTTCTGCGGACATTTGATTTCCTTATGATAAAAAAGGGGGTAAATACGAATGGAAATTAACAAATTGCCCTCTAAAATGGAAGCTATTATGGCCTATGTACTAAGATTTTTATTAATCACAATGGTTGCCGGCATCTGTTTAACCGCAGGAGTCGCGCTGGGTTGGTTCTCTATAAATTACGGGCATATCCACCTAGCTATTCCGGCATTTATCTTCACTATATTTATTCAAGCCTTCGTGATGTTCTATTTTATCGGGGTGTCTCGACTGGTGGAAAATGTCTGGAACGCCCTCAATAGCCCAGGCAACCTGAGTGAGCTGTTTGATAATCCACCACAAGACCTAGAGCCTTACAAAAAGAAAGTCGCGCGTTTTGTCCACGAGTCAACTCTTTCTAAAAGACAAACCATTCCCTGGACGATTTTGATGCTGGTTTTGGGAACCATTGCCTTTTTACTGGGTGCTGCCCATGACACGCGAATGGTGAGCAAAGTGGTTCATTCGGGTGTGGCCTATGGTTTTTTTGCGGCGATGCTGATTGGCATCGTTCGTCAGTGGTATTATCTGGGTAAAAGCCACATTTTATTGGGCGATTTGAAGGCCCTTTTTGGCATGTCCCGGGATGCTATGTAGCTCCAACCTATTGATATTAATAAGATTTTATTTTCTCGCCTAGGGCAGTAAGTCTCTGGGCCATTTCTTCCGATAAAATAGGCATATGAAAAAGCTTATTTTACCTCTCATTTTTGTCCCTTTTCTGGCGTCCGCTCAAAATGAAATGCAAATTTCAGATCATGATATTAAAAGTAAATTTTTGACCGTGGTGAAGGACGCCGAAGTTGAAGGGATGTTAAGTAAGACGGCCGAATTTAATAAATGCCGGGATATGAACAAATTTGATCCTAAGCAAACGGATGCAATAAAAAAAGCTAATCTGAAAGCGGCGTCTGACTGTTTTAAAACTGAACTGGCAAAAAACAAAGATTCAAAAGCTCTGCAGAAATTGTCAGAAAATTTGCAATTACAAAACTATGGTCTGGTTAAAAGTAAGAACATCAGCGAAATTACAGAGTACCTTTCTAAAAAAATGCACAAGGCGCTTACGGGTGTTGATCCTGATGATAAGAACCCAGAAAATCAAAAGTGGGAAAATCAAAAAATCGTTGATCAAAAAGTGTTCGTTGACCTGTATACCAACCAGTTGATGAAGGGTGCCCTTTTTGAAGTTTCAAGGTTTTGTTTTGAAAATCTGGAGAGACCTGGCGAGGACAAGACTGACTTCGCGACGTATTGGAGTTCAGCAATTATCGATAGTCTGATGAAACCCGACCCTAAAGATGGCTCAAAACAAATTGCCGACGTCGATAAGTTAAGCGACGTTGGCTCAACCTCTTTTTTTAAAATCAGCACAGACGATCTTTCCAAAAAAGAAAACGTCTATGGGGATATAAAAAAAGGATTATCTGCAACTGCCATTGATCCAGTTGCTTACAATAAATTTTTCGGTTTCTGCCAGAGTGCACTTCCTCGACTATGTGACAAATTCAAAGCTGATACTAAAGTTACGGATTCTCATGATAATAAGTTAACAGATACTAGTACCACTGTGAGTTCAGGAAAGATGTCAGTAGGGGCCAATGCTTGTTTAACAATGGAGAAACTTAAATCTATTAGAACTATCCTGGCCAATACTGAGAAGGTGGCGAAACAGTTTGATGAAATGGGTGAAAACAAAAATTCCTTTGCTCTTCAAATGATAAAAAATCCTAAGATCTATCAACGAGGCAAAGGCCAAGGTGAAGATTCACTAGATGAACTCACCAGTGTCTCTTCAGCGGACATGTTAACTGAGGGGCAGGACGATAAACTAAGTGAACTAGAGAAAGAGTGTGCAGCAGGTAAAGGTGGATCAGAGTGTGATGACTTTCTGGTAGAAGGTGAGTCATTAGATAAAGCTATTCACAACGTTGAATCCGAAATGAACCTCAAGCGTGAAATTGAAATGGCGCGAGTCAAAGAGCTGGCACAAAAGCCCGATGATCTAAAAAAATATCTAACTGATAATGGCCTGTTTGATCTTCTGGCCAAATTTGAAGACAAGGCCAATCCCATGTCAGCGGCTGATATAGAGATTGAAATTGGGAAGGTCTATGATGCCCGCAAAGTTGCCGAAATTGAGTCTTTAAAATTAAAGGTAGGAAAACGTCAGGTCTCAGAAGCTGACAATAAGACTGATGCTGATAAAAACCAACTTAAAGCAGATAACATTAAAGAAACCAAAGAAGAACGCGCCCGCCTCGCCCAAGTTGTTATGTTTAACAACATCATTACCAGTCAGCTAGATTTAAGTGATAAAGATGGGAACAAAGTAGGACGAAACGTAACCGGGTTAAATAAAGAATTAGAGGGAATGGGAAATTCTTACGATGCGACTCTGTTCTCGGGAATAAAAGAAGATGCTAAAAAGAATGGTTCAAAACTAGATGATATTTCAATCTCTGGTGGTGGAATCATCGATAGCATTTTAGGAAAAGCTCCCTAGATCCCTTTAACCCAAATAAAAACACGGTTTTTTCCCGCCAGATCCCCGCCTTCTGAGCGGCTCTCAAAAATTGTGGCTTCTGCAAAGGTAGAAACCTTGGTCATAAAATCTTTCAGATTCTTTGAGGGAACATTTAAATTGAAATATAGGCCTCCGGGAATTTGGGTTCCTGGCTTTACGTTATCAATCTGGGCAATCCCGTAGCGTTTAATCAGGGGCAGAATCTTGGACTTGATAGTGGTTGGTTCAACTGAGGCCATCATAATCCGGTAAGCTTTTTTATTACTGGAAGAATAAGAGCTATCCCGGTATCCGCCCTTCTTGTTTTCCTCATACGCAGATTGCTCAGTTTCGGCTTCACCAAAGGTTTTAGGAACGTCCTCAACAGAATCCAATACAGTTACGTCTGATTCAGGATCATAACGAGACGCCAGTTTGTCATCAGAGAAAACCTGCTGAGCTTCTATCTTCTCAAGCTCATCCAGTTCTTTATTTGAGAGATCAATCGATTGGCGGGCGAGTAAATCTTGTTCCTGATAACTAAGAGTTTTATCGAGCCAGAAAAAATTGGGTTCGAACAAGGTAATTTTATTCACCAGATACTCTTCATACCATTTATTGGCATTTTTCAGAGCAAAAACCAGAAGACTAAGTACAAGAAGAAGGAAAATAACTTCTTGCAGAAATTTGATTTGTTTTTTGAAAGCTGTTCTTTTTTGCAAATTTCCAAAATCTACTTTCAGCAGAAGAATATCTTTACGTAATTCCTTCACCAAATTTGGCCAATCAGGATAAAGAGTCACTTCCATATGGGCCAGGATGTCGTCCTCAAAAGTCCCTTTGACTCTTGCCTCCTGCCCCATAATCTGTTCAATATCTTTAAAAGTAATGAATAAGTTCTCTGAACTCACATTGGAAATTTGAAATTTTTCATTTATTAGATCTTCGTACACGGGATACACCTTGATCATGTGATCTCGAATGATCGTTGCGATGTATCTTTCAGGAAGATCATAAAGAAGCGAGATTTCTCTGACAGAAAAATCTTTATGGATAAATGAGTAGGTTATAAATTTTTCGAATAACCACGTCAGCCAGGAGATGAGTGGGCCGGACTTGGCAATTTTTTTAGCGTAACTAAAACGCTCACCTAGTTCTTTTGGCTCAATTTGATCTTTAAAAAAAGAATCCCAGAACCCACTAAAGGAATCGGCGTAACGACCTTCCCAGGCTATCGAATTGATATCCAAATCAAGCCATGTTTTAAATTGTTCGAAATCAATTTTATTTAAAATCATACTCTCTTTAATAAAAGTGCAATGCCCTGTCCGCCACCGATGCAGGCACTTGAGATACCCCAGTCTTTTTTTAGATGTTGCATCTGTCGAGCAAGGGTGAGGGAAATTTTAATCCCGGTTGCTCCAAGCGGATGCCCGAGGGCAACTGCTCCACCCCAAATATTAAGTTTTTCCATGGGGAAATCCAAGGCGCGCTGACAACTGATCACTTGTGAAGCAAAAGCTTCATTGATTTCGAAGAGATCAATGTCTTGAATAGTCTTTTTCTGTCTGGCCAAAAGTTGCTGGATCGCTGGGACTGGCCCAATGCCCATCTTAGTAGGCTCCACTCCCACAACCTGTCCATCAATCACTTCCGCAAGAGGTTTGAGGTTATGTTTTTGAACATATTCTTCGCTAGCAATAATCATGGCACAAGCACCATCAACAATTCCAGAGGCAGATCCTGCAGTAACGGTTCCGTCTTTTTTGAAAGTTGGTTTAAGTTTTTGCATTTGCTCTAAAGAGACGTCATCCCTTAAGTGTTCATCCCGCGCGCAATCGATGCGTTCAAATTTAATCGGGGTGATTTCAGGCTGAATCAGATTCGCTTCATAAGCTTTGAGTGCCTTGAGGTGAGAATGGTAAGAGTATTCATCCGAATCAGCTTTAGTTACATTGTATTCGACTGCCAGATTTTCAGCGGTAATTCCCATGGGAGTTTGCACATGTTTATCTGAGAGCGTTTCAAGCAGAAGATCCTGGGTTTTAAGGGATCCGTACTTGGTTCCAAAACGGCTGCCATAGACGAGATGAGGTACCATCGACATGTTCTCAGCTCCGGCGACTAAAACCGCCTGTGCCTCTTTACATCGAATTAATCGAGTTGCATCCAAAATGGTCTGGATACCTGAGCCGCATAGGCGATTAATGACAATTCCAGGAGTGGTTATTTTGAGGCCGCTCTTCAAGGCCAAGTGCCTGCCGGCATACAAGGTATCGGGAGTTGAGGGAATAACGTTGGCAAATATTACCTGATCGAGCGTCTCTGGATCAATCTGGCTCTCCGTCAGGAGCGCCTGAGCGGCATAAACAGCTAAATCTACGGGCGTGATGCCACCTAAGCTGCCACCGAACTTTCCAAATGGAGTTCGTTTACCATTAACAATGAAGACTCGTCCTTGACCCATCATTTTTTGCCTGCCTTGTGAGGAACATCTTTAACTTAGTATCATAATTAATAATGCCACGAAAGGCATTAGCTTTCATCAAAGGATTTGGGCCATGTCCGATATATCATCAACTACCCGCATGAATCATGCAAAAGAAGCCATTAATAAGAGGGAGACTTTTGAGTTGAGGAAAATGGGAGATAAACTCGAAAATGACATCAAAACAGTACAAGAAACCAACGTCAAAGAAGTTGATAAACTAAAGAAAGACTATGACGTTCAATTTTCACAAGTTAAATCAGAGAATGAAACGAAACTGACTAAGCTTCGTAACTCATGGGATAAAAAAATCAATGAAGAAAATAAGAGATACGACAAACTTCTAACAGATCTTAAGGCGAATCAAACGGACAGACTCGCAGAAAACCAGATGAATAATGAACAGCAGATTGCTAAGCAGGAAGCTAAGCACCAAGAATATCTTGAAAAAGCACGTCTAAAATTTGAAGAAGAAAAAGCGAAGCTCGAAGCTTAACCCGTCATCAATCCAGGAAGGAGAATAGATGAGTCAGAACAATGCGGAAAATGGTGGAGTTTTCATTAACGGCAAAAATCAAGTCATTGAGCTTTTGCAAAAGATGGATGCGTCTGACAAAGCAAAATTGCTTAAAAATTTAAGGTTGAGAAATCCGACCCTGGCCAAAGAACTAACAGAATCTTGTCTCTCATTTGAAAGTATTTGGGACCTGGATGACGAATGTCTAAAGACAGTAGTGTCTCAGGTTAAACCGGCGATTCTTGGACTCGCTTTAAGCCTGGTCCACGTAAAAAATCAGCGTCGCGCCCTTTCACTCATCTCTCGTGATATGGCCCTAAAAGCTTTTGAGATCCTGCAGAAAGATCTTACTGGTAACCGCACAGAGTGCTTTCGTGCCCAACTCAAAATTCTTGAGCTCGCAAAAAGCCTTCACCGTAACCGCACAATTCAATTTTACTGAGATAATATTTTTTTATACTCGATCTCAAGTGAAGGGGTGAACTCCTCTTCACTTAAGATTGATGGATGAAGAACTCTATTTTCCGCAACTAAACTTGCAGTACTCTGAAACCTTGAAACCATCGTAGTCGTCAGATCAGTAATCCATTCAGGTGCCGCACCCAAAGCCTGGTTAAAATCCTTACTCGGTATTGATATAACTTCAACTCGAGAGATCGCAATCGCCGAATAAGTGTATGGCGCCCCAGAAAGCATAGCACTTTCACCTATTATGTCCTGGCCCTTTGCCAGGAAAACGGGAATGAGTCTTTCTTTTGATGATTTGAGACAAACCACTTCCCCACTCTTGATGATCATCAAATTTGTCGCATCATCACCCTCGCGAAAGAGAACAGTCTTAGGAGCAAAAAAAGTTGAATTAGACATGAAAAAATTCCTTCTTAATCTTACCTTCTAGAATTGTGCCATAACGAAGACCATAGGTTGAAATGGTGATCTCTTTTACCAGTAACCTATGAACAATATGGTAAACCAGATGCAGGCCACCACAGATGCTGTTTGACCGCTTCTGAAGGAACGGAAAAAGCTCCAAAAATTGTTCAGGCGAATATCCTGAGTATTTTTTGAATAAATGATCGATATCTTCAGGCTTTAATATCAAACCATGGACATCATCTTCAACAAATTCTTTATGCTGAAGATGCATGTTCCCCAGCGAAGTCACCGTGCCAGCGACACAGTAAAGATCTTTTGACTGGAATTTATCTATTTCTGAACTGAAATCAAAAAATATCTTTTGAAGATTCTGCACAAACAGTCCATCAGTTAACCATTGTGACGCCCTCACAGCACCAACAGGCATACTGATGCTCTCTAAGATATTATAGGTCTTAGTATTCACTTTGATTAATTCTGTGGAAGCACCCCCAATATCCATAATTGTGATGATTTCGGAATCAAAGGAACTATTGAAAAGGATTCCCTTAGTAGAGAAATAGGCTTCGGCTTGTGATGTAATCGCCTGGATATTCACACCGAGCTCATTTTTTATCTTCCCAAAGAACTCAGGGGCGTTCTGTGCAACACGAGAAGCTTCAGTGGCAGTTGCTATAATATTCTCACGGGGAATCCCATGCTGATCACATTCTTCAGCATACGATTTGATAGCTTCATACGTTGCATCCATTGATTCCGGATGAAAAACTTTATTTTTATCAAGTTCTTTGCCCAGAGATGTAATGAAACTCTGTTTAGAAATTTCCAGGAAATTATTATTTGTTACGTCAGCGATCAAAAGGAGAACGCTATTAGAACCGATATCAATGGAGGCCCTTAGATCTTTCTTCATGAGTTCACCACTCTTACCAGATCTCCTTTGACCGAGGGATCAATTAAACCTTTTTCGCAGATGATTCCTGTAATGAATTGGTTATCAGTAACATCGAAACTTGGATTGACCGCCTGAGCACCCTCTGGGGCCAGCCTGATGCCTTTTAATTCTGTCACTTCTGACATTGATCGCATCTCGATCTCAATATGCGAGCCGTTCGGGATAGTAAGGTCAAAAGAGCTAATGGGAGCAACGACATAGAATGGCACTTTGTAATGTTTGGCCACGATCGCCAAGGTAGAAGTTCCGACCTTATTGGCAGTGTCTCCATTGGCAGCAATTCTGTCCGCACCTACAAAGATGGCATCCACTTTACCTTGTGAAAGTAAAAATGAAGCGGCCCCTTCAACTACGATGCTATAGGGGATTTTTTCTTTACTTAATTCAAAGGCAGTAAGTCTAGTCCCTTGCATGTAAGGCCTGGTTTCATCCGCGTAGACATGCTCTACTTTATTCAAGGTATGAGAATAGGAAATAACTCCTAAAGCCGTTCCAAGACTTCCACAGGCAAGAAAGCCGGTATTACAGTGGGTCATGAGATTCCACTTACGATTGCCAATTTTTTTACTTAATTCCTCGAATCCAATCTTGGCCATGCGAGTATTTTTTTCGTGAGACTGAGTAATCTGCAGATGTCCAAATTCAACCAGCTTTTGAAATAGAGTCTCTTTATTTTCCCCTGAATTGAGCGATGCTTTCATGATCTCGAAACACCGATTAACTTCAAATGAAAGATTAACTGCTGTGGGTCTGGCACTAATCATTTCATCACAAGCAGAGCGACAGGCATCTATTGATATTTGCGACTGACCTCTTACCCACAAGGCCATGCCATAAATTGCGGTAAAGCCTATGCAGGGGGCCCCTCTGACTACCATATCTGTTATGGCGAGGGCACAACCTTTGAGGTCTGTTACTTCTACAAATTTTTCAATCTGAGGAAGCAGGCGTTGATCTAAAAGGTATAGTTTATTTTCACGCCAAATTATTGGCTGGTAAGACTCGCTCATAGAGATTCCTTTTGCCAAAAAACATCAGAAACTTCTTTTTTTACAGGTTTCCACTTTTTGTTTTTTGGATACATTAGTGTCAAAAACGATTTACCTTTAGGGACGGATGTCAGGCTCCCACTTATGCGTGCTGGATCAGTTCCATCAAGGACGAATGAATTTATAGTGATGACCTTTTTGTTCACATTAGCCTGCCAATTTCTCTTCATCGCCTGGGAAGTATCGATTGTGAAATAATCCCAAAGTTTCTGATTAAATTCAAAGAATGATCCGGTCGTATCTTTTAATTTGTCGGCTTTAAGATTCATTAACCAGGTGCCATCATTCCAATTTGACTTCCATTTCCCGGCGACTTTCCCATCCAGAACGCCTTCGGCTGCGTCGGCAAATGGACTTAAAAAGTGATAAGAGCTATTCCAGGAGAAATTCTTAAAATCAATCTCTAAGTCCTCTCCAGATGTTTTTGATAAATATTTTAAACTCATCTTTGATACACTATCTTGTAATTCAGCTTGATAATATTTCTGACCAGGAAAAATGCCTAATCGAAATGAGCCATCAAAAACTTTATCACCCTCAAGACATTGCTTAATTAGTACTACAGTTGAGTGGTAAGGTTGTGGGGCTGGATCCATAAGACCGGCCAGAGTCTGCACGGACAACAACGCCTGTTTTAGTTCACAAGCATTGAACCCGATCTCCTGGCTATATTGAGTGACTTGACCTTTATCAAAATCAAGGACGGCCCTGCGTGAAAATTTTAAGTCCTGATTAGGAGAGATAAAGGAAGTCTCCCAAATCTCATTTTTAAAATCTAAAAACCATTGGCCAGGAACTTTCTGCTCAGGTCCAAGATCAAAGGTTCCCGGAAAATGGAGCTTAGCTGAAAGCGTAGAGGTATTTTCTCTGGAAAATACTTTGCTGAATTTTATTTCCCCCTCGCCAACTCCTTCAATTTTATCCCAGAAAGGATTTTTGATTTCATCTCCCACTAATCGAAGAAAATTCATAGGGAAGCGCGAAAACTTAAGGTGAAACAGAACCTGGTTAGATTTGGCATTTATTATGCCGGTACCGACTTTTTTCTTTTCCACGAGAAGTTCGATATTCGAAGTTAAATCAACCGTCGATAAATTTAACTGGGACTTTCCATCAATAACTAAATCATCATACTGAAAACCTTCAGCCGCTTCCTTGGTCTTGAATTCCCCTCTGTAGTTGATAGACCAAAATGTTGGTTGAGGGGTGACATCACCAAAGAGCCACAGTTCAGAAGAGTAACGCTTATTTTTGTGGGAAATACTAATAGGAATATTGATTTCAAAAGCAGAATTCTTGCCGTATTGAAACTCCCTTACTAAAAGCTTTGAGAGCGTGAAATATCTTCTGTCGCCATCTATTTCTTTAATAGAAATATTCTGTGCCCGGACGGTGTAATAAGCATCCAAGAGGTACTTAGGTAGAACTATCTCAACCGAAACAGGCTTTTTCTGACTTGGCTGCAGGGAGGGAACTTCAGCAGACTCATTTGTATTTGAACTCACGAAGATAATGAGATCAGAAATATGGATAGCAGCATTCCCTCGATTGAGGAGGATGAGCCACCAAGGAACCTTCAATTGGACTTCGTTAGCACTCGCTAGCGTTTGTTTACCCCTAGTCAGTGTAAGAGTTTTTAGACTTAATTTAAAATCGAGTGAAAATAAATAATCAATTTTCGCGATAGTTAAATTTGAACCAGGATAACTTCTTTGGATCTGAGTGTTAAACAAGGAGACCAGAGAATCTGGGTTCAGTTTTGAGTAGGCACTATAAACCAGTGAACCTAGTCCAATTAACAAAACAATCCATGCCCATAATACTAACTTCGTCGTGAACTTCATTGATTCCTTAGAGTTTTTGCAAAGGAGCAAACTTAACCATAAATTTTTTCCTAATCCCGTCTCGGAACTGGATTGTAACTTTTTCTTCTTGCCCCATCCCCTCTGAATCAAGCACTAAGCCTTCGCCGTAAAGAGCATGCATGATTTTGCTACCAGAGGGATAATTGGAAGGCGAGATCGCTTTTTTAGTCTGATAAACCTTTTCTCTATAGAAAACGGCGTCATCTGACCCCTTAGAACTTTGATCAAAATCATCATAGGCGTAATCACTGAAGTCTGTTTTTTTAGGACTCGTTTGGTAACTACTCCAGATATAAAAGCGTGAAGGAATTTCCTGAAGAAATTGGCTCGGACCATTAAATTTCAAACTACCCCACAACATTCGGCCTTGAGCAAAAGTTATTGTGAGCTGTTTCATGGCACGTGTCATAGCGACGTAAAATAGACGGCGCTCTTCTTCAATCGCCGACGGACCAACTTCAAGGCTCTTATACGAGGGAAAGATGTTCTCTTCCGCACCAATTAAAAAGACGTAAGGATACTCCAGTCCTTTGGAGCCGTGGACTGTCATGAGTGAAACCATTTCTCCCGAGGCAACTTCTTCAGTTGTGGTGTCTAAGGTGATTGTTTCAAGAAACTTTACCAAATTGGGCTCAGTCTCAGATTCTTCAAACTGCTTAATGGCACTCATGAGTTCTTCTAAGTTTTCTAAACGAGCAGCACCTTCATAAGTTTTGTCGGCGCGAAGAAATTCATAATAGCCAGATTCATTGAGCAGTTTTTCATAACTAAACACAGGAGAATGATTTTGATTGTCCAGAACTTGAACTTCCTGGACTAGCTGTACGAGCTGATTAATGGCGCTCTGGACTTTGCCGGAAAGTGCCAAATGTTTAAACTCCGGGGGGTTTTCAGCAATTTTCTCAATCAGCTCAAACAACGAAAGCTGAAGCCTGACAGCTTCGTCTTCTAGTTTTCTCAGGGATGTTGCCCCAACCCCTCTGGCAGGAGTGTTAATAATCCTGGTCAAGGCAAGGGAATCTTTTTTATTAACCACGACTCGCATGTACGAGATCATGTCCTTGACTTCCTTACGGTCGTAAAATTTTATTCCAGCGACTACCCGGTAAGGAAATTTTTCTTTTCTTAGAGCATCCTCAATAGTTCTTGAGTGAGCATTGTTGCGGTAAAATACAGCAATGTCCTTGAGGGACACTCCTTCATTGGCAAGTGCTTTAATTTGATGGCCCACATATTCTGCTTCAGCACGGTCATCACGGCATTCAACAATCTTAATCTCGTCGCCGTCATCATTGTTAGTCCACATCTGTTTTCCCTTACGGGCAACGTTGCGGGCAATAACTTCGGTAGCAGCTTCAATGATTTTTTTAGAAGAGCGGTAATTCTGTTCGAGCTTAATGAGTTTGGCTTCAGGGAAAATATTTTCATAATCCAGAATATTTCGTATATCAGCGCCTCGCCAAGAGTAAATCGACTGATCCTCATCACCAACGACACATATATTTCGATGCTGCTGACTCAGCAATAAGATCATTTCAAACTGAGCGCGGTTAGTATCCTGATACTCATCCACCAGAACGTATTTATACTTCTGCTGATATTTAGTTAAAACCTCAGGGAAAGTTCTAAAGAGATTTAACACACCAGTAATCAGTCCTCCAAAATCCACAGCATTGCTTCGGTGAAGCTCAGCTTCGTATTCTAAGAAAATGTCCCAAAGCCTTCTGTCTTCAGCAAATTTCTCTATGTCCTCATTCCGAGGAAGACCAATGTAGTAGGCGCGGTTTTTAAGGCCATCAATGTAAGCTGCTACTGTATATGGTGAGAGTTCTTTGGTATTAATTCCACGTTTAGCGAGGATCGCTTTAATAATCGACTGAGATTCCCCATCATCATAGATGGTGAAGTTTTTGCTCAGGCCCAGGTAGGTGCCTTCCATTCGTAAAACGCGCGCACAGAATGCATGGAAAGTGGTGACCTGTAGAGCACCAACATTAATTTGGGTATTAACAGCTAGTCGCTCGCGCATTTCGCGTGCAGCTTTATTCGAGAAAGTGACTGCCAGCACTTGAAAAGGACTGACATTTTTTTCTTCCAGTAAATATTGAATTCTTGCCACTAAAGTTCTGGTTTTTCCTGAACCGGCGCCGGCCAGAATCATGACCGGCCCGTCGGTCAGGAGTACTGCTTGTTTCTGAGATTCATTAAGAAAATCAAGATTCATTATTCGACCGTCACTGACTTTGCTAAGTTTCTAGGTTTATCAATGTCCGTACCTTTAAGTGAAGCAATGTGATAGGCAAGAAATTGAAGTGCCACGTTTACATAAAGTGGGCTTAGGTTTGGAAGTCCTTCAAAATCCAGTCCGATGTAATAATCAGAAAGGTGCTCTAACTCTGTGGAGCCAACGGGACCTACAACCACTATTTTCCCACGTCTTGCTTTCACTTCTTCAACATTGGATACTGTTTTTTCAAATAACTCCGGACCCACAATCGCGATATTTACGATATGTTCATCGATGAGTGCGATTGGGCCATGCTTAAGTTCACCAGCGGCGTAGCCTTCAGCGTGAACGTAGGCAATTTCTTTTAATTTCAGTGCCCCTTCAAGAGCGATCGGGAAATACTTTCCACGGCCTGTAAAAATGAAACCTTTTTTATTATATATTTTCTCCGCGACTTCTTTTAGTGAGTCAGCATTGGCGCACAAATCAGCAATACGGCTCGAGAGTAGCTTCACTTCCTTAAAAAGTGAGGGGTCATCTAATGACCCTTCCATCGCCCTACTCATCAGATACCCGGTTAATGCCTGCAACGTAAATGCTTTGGTAGAAGCCACACCAATTTCAACTCCAGCATGAATAAGAAAGTTTTGGTCGCAATTTCTAAATAGTGTCGAGCCTTCCACGTTCACAATTGAAAATGAACGAATGCCTTTTTCTTTGCAAAGTTCCTGACAGGCCAGAGTATCTGCCGTTTCTCCAGATTGAGAAATGAATAACCCAATTTCCTCTTTTTTAAGAATGGGATTTTTATATCGAAACTCTGAGGCGATATCAACAGACGCAGTTTGGCGATTAATTTGCTCGAAATAATTTTTGATAACCAAACCAGCGTGCCAAGCAGTTCCACAAGCTGTTAAATGCCAGCCGCTTGTTTTTAGTGTTTTCAATGTATCGAGGATTTTGCGGCCTTCATTTTTTATGTAATAAGCTGCCAGGCTATCAATGAGAGTAGGTTGTTCATGGATTTCCTTGAGCATGTAGTGCTCATAGGGTCCTTTAGTCGTTGCATCCATCGTCATTGCATTTGACTGAAACTTGTAACGAGTTGAAGCAGAAAGATCTAATTCATAAAAATTAATGGAGACATCAGTCTCATTAACCGTACTGACGCAAATAACTGCATCTTGAGGGAAGTAGATTCTTGGTGCAAAACCAATTAAGGCAAATGGATCAGAGGAAACAAAAGCTTCTCTCGTTTCCTTATTATCACCAACAACTAAGGGAGCTGACCGCTTGAGACAATAAAGCTTATCACTTGCCTTCTCAATGATGACAAATGCTGAGTTACCAGTGATGGTCGAGAATGCCTTTGAAATTGATTCAAGTGTATTATTTGATTGTTTAAAGAATTTCGTCAATAAAACCAGAAAGACTTCAGAATCAGTTTGAGACTTAAACTGAAAGCCTTCAGCTTGCAGTTCTTTTTTTAGTATACCGGCATTTTCAATAATTCCGTTATGAACGACAGCGAACAAATCATTACCATGGGGGTGAGCATTGTCAGTTGTGACTCCACCATGAGTGGCCCAACGAGTGTGACCTATTCCAGTATGAGAAAAAGGCTTCTGGTCATTAATTAATAATTTAAGGTTTTCGAGTTTGCCCTCTTTCTTGATGATCTGGAGCTCGTTATTAATTTTTAGACAAATGCCTGCTGAATCGTATCCGCGATACTCCAAGCGCGAGAGGCCCTCGATGATTGGACCAACAGAATTGCCTGGACCAGAATATCCAACGATTCCACACATAAAAACTCCCCAAAATAGAATGAAACTTAAGGGGTTCAAGTTACCATTTTGAGAGAGGACTTGCTAGGTTTACGCGAAGCGTGTTTAGGTCTTTTTGCTCTTTAGAAACTTCTTGGCCGCTCCTTCTTTAGTGACCTGCTGAGATCGGCCAATTCCAAAGCCCCCATCAGGTATACTTTTGGTAATAGTTGACCCAGCTGCTACGAACGCGTCATTGCCTATTTCAATCGGAGCAATAACCTGGCAGTCAGAGCCAATAAACGTATTCGAACCAATTTTGGTTTTATGTTTGTTCGCGCCATCATAATTACAGGTAATAAAACCACATCCGATATTCGTATCCTCACCGATTTCCGCATCCCCGATGTAACTCAAGTGAGAGACTTTGGCCCCGCGGGCAAGCTTGGATTTTTTAACTTCGACAAAATTTCCAATTTTGGCATCTGGTCCGATTTCAGTACCGGGTCTAAGTCTCGCCATAGGCCCGATTGTGGCATTTTCCAGGACAATGGCATCATCCAAATAACTTCCGGCCAGGATTTCTGCCCCTGAAGAAATGGTTGAATTAGTTATGAAACAATTGGATTCAACCAAAACTGAGTTTCCAATTTTGGTTTTTCCAAGAAATGTGCAGCCGGGATAGACAGTGGAACCGACACCTATCTCGACGTCATATTCGATATAAACCTGTTCTGGATTGAGGAAACGAACGCCATCAATCATAAGTTTTTGAATTTTTTGCGTCCGAATTAATTTATCCACCTGGGCCAGTTGCTCGAGTGTATTGATGCCCAAAAAAGGAGTTTCACTGCTAAATTTGACGGATTTTACCGAAAATTCTTCCTGGAATAAGTCAGTCAAATAGAACTCACCCGACTTATTTTTATTGGAAATTTTGCCCAGCACTTCTTTCACATGAGAAGTTTTGAGAATATAAAATGCCGAGTTAACTTCCTTGATTTTTCTTTGCTCTTCATTACAGTCTTTTTCTTCAACGATTTTAAAACCTTTGGCTCCCTGGATAATTCGACCATATCCAGTTGGATTGCCTGTTTCAAAAGTAGCAGCGACACCAACTAAACCTGGATTGTCTTTCATCACTCTGAACAATTCATTAAATTCAAATTCTGTGATCAAGGGTGTGTCGGCGCAGGCAACAAGAGTATAATCATAGTCCCAGAAATGAGGCAGATCATTGAAGCAGGCCTTAAGGGCATCTGCTGTACCATTCTGTTCTTTTTGCCAGGCGGTTTTTATCTTGGTTTTGTCTTTATTCGTCTCTAACCAGCTTTCTAAAAGTTCTTTTCTGTGACCCACAACAACACCAACCTCGGCGGTGAGAGAGGAGTTTTTGGCAAATTTCACAGCGGCTTGAACAACAAAATCCAATAAAGGCTTTCCAGCGCATATAGCGAGTGCCTTGGGAGTGTCTGTTTTCATCCTTGTCCCCTTGCCGGCGGCCAGGATTACTATACCAATAGAGTTGCCCATATATTTGAACCTTTTAATCAGTGTTTTCTAAGTCACTGTTTTGTGTGTCAAAAGTCGTTTTTCACTCACAAATAATACCTCACAAAAGTAGGTTTCTCAGCTAATTAAAATAAAAAAAACTGAAGATTATCTTAAAAATCCTTAAAGACGAGTCGTAAATATCCCGATTCAGGTTGGGTACATTGTTCTTCATGGAAGAGACATACGCTAGAGGAGATAAAAGTTATGGTGACTAACTACGAAGGTGAAGCAATTGAATTCAAGGAAACGCTTCCCTTGCTGCCGGTTCGCGATCTTGTTGTTTACCCGTTCATGATCTTGCCATTGTTTGTAGGCCGCGAAACATCCATTAAGGCAGTTGAAGAGTCATTGAATAATACCGACAGGCTTATTCTACTGGCATCTCAAAAAGACATTACGGCAGAAAGCCCTACTCCATCAGAAATTTATGAGATGGGAACTGTTGCAATGATCATGCGAATGAGAAAGCTGCCTGATGGAAGAGTTAAAATTCTTATTCAGGGTTTGGCCAAAGTTCGCATTAAAGAATTCGTAGCGACTGAGCCATTCTACCAAGTCAAAGTTGAGAAGGTAGAGACTCAAGCTGTAACAGCAACTGCTTCAACTATTGAAGCTCTCGCCAGAACAGTTAAAGAAAATCTAGAAAAAGTAATTTCTCTTGGAAAAGTTCTTTCTCCAGATATTCTGATGGTTCTTGAGGATATTCAAGATCCGGGACGTCTGGCAGATTTGATTGCTTCAAATTTAAATCTAAAAGTTACTGATGCCCAAAAAGTTTTAGAAATTCTGGATCCAGTTGAAAGACTAGGTCATATCAATCAGGTATTGGTAGCAGAACTAGACATTTTGAATCAACAGTCAAAATTAAAAACAAATACGAAAGAAGATCTTTCTAAAAACCAGAAAGAATTTTTACTCCGTGAACAAATCAAAGCGATGAAACAAGAGCTTTCTGATGATTCATCTGAGAAAAACGATGAGTTCACTGAAATCAGAGAAAAAATCGTTGCAAAAAATCTTCCAACTGATTCTGAAAAAGAAGCTCTTAAGCAACTTGGACGTCTTGAAAGAATGCACCCAGATTCCTCAGAAGCAAGCATCCTTCGCAGTTATCTTGAATGGGTTGTAGACCTACCATGGTCAGAAGAATCTAAAGAAGTGACAGATCTTCAGTACGCGAAAGCAGTTCTTGATGATGATCACTTTGATCTTGAAAAAGTTAAAGAACGTATTCTTGAATACCTCGCCGTTCGTACACTTAAGGGTGGCGCAGCTAAGGGCCCAATCCTTTGTTTCTCTGGTCCTCCAGGTGTTGGTAAAACTTCCCTTGGTAAATCAATTGCCAAAGCTACCGGCCGTGAATTCGTCAGAATTTCCCTCGGTGGTGTAAAAGATGAATCAGAAATCCGTGGTCACCGCCGTACTTACGTAGGTGCCATGCCAGGCCGATTCATTCAAGCGATGAAACAATGTAAAACGATCAATCCTATTATCCTTTTGGATGAGATTGATAAGCTCGGTTCTGATTTTAAAGGTGATCCGGCTTCGGCGATGCTGGAAGTTTTGGATCCTGAACAAAACTGCTCATTCAGAGATAACTATCTGAATATGAACTACGATCTTTCTAAGATTATGTTCATTGCCACTGCTAACCAACTTGATCAGATTCCTGGTCCACTTCGTGACCGTATGGAAATCATCAATCTTGCTGGTTACTCGCAGGAAGAAAAAGTCCAAATCTCTAAAAAATACCTCATTCCAAAACAAATGGATGAGCATGGAATCACTGACGAACACATTGAATTTCATGATGAAGGTGTTGAATTTGTTATCGCTGGTTACACTCGTGAAGCGGGCCTTCGTAACCTTGAAAGACAAGTTGGAGCTCTTTGCAGAAAAGTGGCGAAGAAAATTGCTTCTGGCCACCACAGTAAGACTCATATCTTGTCAGCAACAGTTGAAGAACTCTTAGGTCCAGCTGTTTTCTCAAGAGAAGATTCTAACGAGTATGATGAGGTTGGTGTCGCTACAGGTCTGGCCTGGACGGCAGGTGGAGGCGAGATTCTTCACATTGAAGCCACCAAGATGAGAGGTCATGGCATTACATTGACTGGCCAGCTTGGGGACGTGATGAAGGAATCTGCTCACGCAGCTTTCGGATTCATTAGAAGTCACGCAACAGAACTTGGAATTGATGATAAGTTTTTTGCTGAAAATGAAATTCATATTCATCTTCCAGCGGGTGCAATTCCAAAAGATGGCCCTTCGGCAGGTATCACTTTGGCGACAGTGATGATCTCACTTTTGACTAACAGTTATATCAGCAAAGATATCGCGATGACGGGTGAGATGACTTTAACTGGAAAAGTTCTACCGGTTGGTGGGATTAAAGAAAAAGCTCTGGCAGCAATGAGGGCAGGAATTGAAACCATCATTATTCCTTGGAAAAACCAAAAGGATATTTTGGAAATCCCGGTCCAATACCGCAAGAAGCTTAACTTCATCCCAGTTAAGAATATTCAGGAAGTGTTAGCGATCGCTTTAGTGGACTGGAAAGGTCAACTTGATATGGATCAACACAAGCGTAAAACTGAAGAGCCGAGAAAACCAAAAGACAAAACTGGCCAAGTGGCTGCATAAAAGAAGGCTCCGAAAGGAGCCTTTTTTATTTGTTTCCCTTCTTTTATCCCTCAAATTTGTTATCCTAAATGCATGAATGAAATTTCAAGTCATGAAAATCTAAAGATAGTAGTGGTGGATGATTCCGATTTCTCCCGATCCCTCATTATTAAAATGCTTAAGGAATCAGGTTTTAACGTTGTGGGCGAAGCCAATAGTGCCGTGTCAGCTCTGCAAGTCATTAAAGACAAAGAACCGCATGTTGTTATTACTGACATTGTCATGCCTGAAGTCAGCGGGATTGAATTAACAGAAAATATTAATCAGAATTTCGATAACGTCTATGTCATTGTCGTTTCTTCTCTCTCGCAAGAACACGTGGTGCTGGAAGCCATTGGCGCCGGTGCTGCAGACTTTATTGCGAAACCCATCAACCAGCAACAGCTGGTCGAATCTCTTGAGAAGATAATGACCCAAATGAAGAATTAAAAGAAGGCAGGATAAACATGGAAGTTTCTCACGCAGTTTTGCTTGATTCAATAAATGAAATTAAAATTCTCTCCAATGTCAGACTCATCAACCACGAGAGCATTGGTTCAATTGATTCAAAAGATAATTTACACGTGCAGTTTAGTCTCTCGGGTGAAGTGCGCGGGGCCATAACCTGCTATCTGTGCCTGGATGGCCATGAACTCAGCTCAACTGATAAAAATGTCATTTTCCCTTTGTTTGTTGAAGCGATGAATATTCTGATTGGAAAACAGATAAGTCAGGATCAGAAATTTAAGACATCAGTCATCAAGCTATCTCCGCCAAAACTTTCCATGATCCCAAGGGAAATTAATACGGCACTAAAATCAGGCATCCAGCGCTATCAATTGGAACTTGATCAACACTCCTTCACCATCATCACTGAATATAGCATTGAGGCTTTAAGTTAATGAAAACAACATTAAGAGTATTTGGAATTTTTGTGGCCACGATTCTATTTCTTTCTATCGAGATTGGCAGAGAGCCGATTTTTGGGCACATCTATGATGTGATCTCCCCTGCGACCAAAGGCGCACAAAAAGTGGCAGAAAACTTCTTTGGCAGCTCCGTTGATAAGACACAAGACTTCTCGAAAAAACTTTTTGAAAATTCAGTTCCTAAGGTTAAGGACTCTGTGAAATCAAAGATGTCAGCAATTAAAAACGCCCCCCTGGAAGATGTCACAGCTGAAGATAAGCAGGAGCTGGACGAATTAATCAAGTCCCACAATAAATAAAGCCCTGAGGGCCTCATTTATTGTCTGGTAGAGATGTTCGACTTTGATTCAATTTTAATTTTACTGTTGGAGCTTACTAAGCCAGCCTTGGGATTAGTTCTTTTATTCATTTCACGCATCCATGGACACTCAGTTTTTGTCTCTCCAGCGTAAGCAAGAGATGTTGTAACTAAAGACAAGATGATTAAAAGTTTCATGAGATCCCCCTATTGTTATTATCAATAGGTATTACAAGTCTGATGCCAAATTGGTGTAGGGTAAGTGGCTAAATTGTCGAATGGTAAGCGTGAATGGATGTAGAAACTTCAGGCAGTGTCGAAATAAATGACAGAAGGGGAAGCTTAAAGCTTCCCCTTATTAAATTATTAAATACCAGTAGCTTTGCTTGAATTGCTCTGACTTGGTTTCTTAGCTTCCTTAGACAAGTTAAGCTTCGTATTGACTCGTCTATTAGCTTCTCTCATCATTGGGCACTCTGTGGTTGTCTGGCCTTCAGCAAATGCAGATACAGAAAAGAATGATGCCAAGATCGTAAGAATTAAAAGATGTTTCATAGATTCCCCCTCGTAGTTAGATACATATTGTAATGCACGTGCCATGCCACTTTAGGGGTTGTTCAAGTCCTTGAGACTAGGTTGTGGACTGTACAGAAGCTGGCCATTCTTTCAGTAGTGTCTAAACTTTAGACACTTTTAATGAGCAAAAAAAAAGGCTCCCCAGGGGGAGCCTTAACACGCACTTATGTAATACTTATTATTGAGTGACGGCGTTGGCTTTTTTGGCCTTCGCCCTAGGTGCAGAGCTCACCTCACGCTTAAGGCTAACTTCTCTACGGCCATCTACAAAGGTATCTTTGCAGACAATCTTCTTACAGGGCGTACAGTAATGACATCCCTTATCTGCGTTTTGTCCTTCTGCGAAGGTATTCAAGCTCATCATAGATATTACGGCAGCAAAAATTATAAACTTCATATCGGCTCCTAATTATATATTCAGATTAACGCCAGCAGGTTTAACAATCGAAAGCAAATTCTGGAAAGCTTGAGTCACTTGAAGAGCCATTTTATGGCCAGCACTTGATTCAACTTTTTTGATTTCGCCGTAATTGTCATAAGCAACGTTAATTTTACCAATTTTTTCCATTTCAATTTCAACTGGTTTTCCAAGGGCGTTGTACTTGAAAGCAAGAACTCGCTTCTGAGTAGCAGACTCCTGATCAACCATCTTTGAGATTTTACCTTTCGAATCGTAGATCAAGAAAACAATCTTGCCAGCGTTATTTGAAGCTTTAATCAGATTGCCTTTGGCATCGTACTCAAATTGGGTTGTCCCCTCATTGTTTACAACTTTTTTGATTTTATTAATGGCGTTATCGTATTCAATATTTACGAAATCACCTTTAGTAGAATTCTTTTTAGATAACAGTCCATTTTGATTGTATTCAAAATTTGTTACGTGGTTTCCACGTGCGATTTTAACTGGAAGTGAGTTGTCGTTATAAATGGTATCAGTCTTAATACCATTAATTTCTGTTAAAATTCTGTAGGTATATTGAGCACCATCTGGTTTAGACTTGATTTCATATTCGTAGCGATTCGCAACAGGCTTTCCATCGAATCCTGGCTTAGTCACAATTGTCCAATAGTGATCTTCTGGATTTTTGGGATTTGCTCCGTATTGATATTTTGTTTTCTCGCCGTTTCTATCTCCCACTTCTGATACGAAGAAGGTTTGTGGATCATAGCTGACAGTAAGTTTTGTTTTATCAGCATAACGAATTTCAGTCAGGTTATGTGATTTATCAAATGTGTACTCATAGGTATTGTCGCCAACATCTTTAGAAGAGATTAGATCCTCATCCTGGTATTTGAAGGCAGCTTTTTTCTCACCTGAAGACCAAATTTCTTTAACCAGTCCATCTGGGTACCATGAGAAAAATATTTGTTTTGCCTGAGAATCTTTAAGTGATTCAAGCTGGCCATTTTTATAAGTAAACCCAACAAAGTAACCAGACTTGTCGGCGATCTTAACCATCTGGCCTTCATTATTAAAGAAATCCTGTCTGCCATCTGTATGGTCACGACGGTACCCTTCTTTCATCACATTTAATGTCTGTGGCCCTAGATCATGTGAATAGAGAACAGTCCCCGGAGCAACTGTTGCCTGAATTCCAAAATTCATTGCGTATGTGTGTCTTAATTCAGCGTTGCCAGCAAGTTTTTTGATAAGTTCGCTAGCTGCTTTCTCAGAAAGTGCTGTTTTCTTTTTCATCTCATTAACGATTTTCGTAGAAGTCACAACAGGATCAATAGCAGTCTTTGGTACGAAGCGAGTTTTAGCACCCGTTCCATGTTCATGAATAACAACAGAGCCATCGGCCGAAGCTTCTAGTCTTGTTTCGAATTCACTCCCCCATCCAAATCCAAACCATCCAACTTCAGTCGCCTTGGAATTGTAAGTTCTTGTGATTTCAAGTTTCTTACCGCCTCCAGGAACGACGATGTCTGTGTAAGAAATATAAAAATTTCCGTTCTTTAAATTAACACCGGCAAGAGCAAAGGAGCTCATTAACAGAGTTACAATTCCTAGGGATAATAGTCTTAAAAACTTCATAGTCACACCTTCTTACAGAGAGTTAAATCCATCTATTTTATCGGTCATCGCCATATCAAACTTTAATATCAATTATCTTTAAAATTATGAACATTCCGAGCGCTACCATGCCGCAAATAACTAATAATGCGACAATTCCTAGAACTGTTCCAAATAGCAGTGGGAAGTAGTCAGGATCACCACTTCCGAACATAACGATCATGGCAAAGGGCATACACCCAATGATATAGGCTTGGATTTTCCCTGAAGCCACATAAGTATCGATTTTTAATTGGAGCCTGACCCGCTCTCGAATAACCAAGGTAATAGTGTCAAAAACTTCAGCAAGATTACCCCCGGTTTCGCGCAAAATGTTTACACTCGTGACAAACATTTCATTATCTTCGGTATAAACGCGCTTTTTAAGGTTCTCGAGCGCTTCATCCAGTGGAACACCAATTTTGGCCTGCTGAAGCACAAGATTAAATTCCTGGCTAACTGGCGCCGGCAATTCATCGACCACCATACCAATTGCCTGAGGCATCGTTAGTCCTGCGCGAATACCATTTGCCAAAAGATTCAAGGCATCTACCATTTGTAACTGATATTTCTTTTTTCTTTTTTCTTCGAAAAAATCAACCGCTGGGCGGGGAATTTTCCAGCCAATAATTGTGGCAGCAATTCCCGCCACAACACCAAGAGCTGTTTTTCCGATTATAGCGAGTACGCAAAAAAAGAAGACACCAGAGCCAAGTGAAATTATGAGCAGGGCCCAAGTCACTTTCTGCGGATCAACTTCAACATGTAATATTTCAAATTTGTTTAGAATATACTCTCGGGTACCAGAGGTCTGTTCATCAACCCACGCAAATATTTTAATACTGTTTACGTAACAAAAAATAAAAAAACCAAGACCGATAACTATCAGAACACCATTTTTCCCAAGAACATCCAGCATGAAATTCACATCTCGCTTTTGCTTCACGTCTTGGGCAAATAGCGGAGAAGACAACAAAAACAATAAATAATAATAGAATTTATTCATTATTAACCATTGTTAAAGAGCCCTCTTGGAACTTTGTAACCTTTGGCTTCCAACTTTTCGATAAACTTAGGAATAAAACCACTGGCCATAAATTTGCCAATAATTTTTCCGTCTTTACCCATGCCTTCCTGCTTAAAGGTAAATATATCCTGCAATGTAACCACTTCACCCTGCATACCACCGATCTCGGTTATATAAAGAACCTTACGAGATCCATCATCAATACGAGATTGTTGAATTATCATATGAACAGCAGAAGCGATCATTTCTTTAATCGCCTTTTGGGGAAGTCCAACTCCGGAATACTGAACCAGGGTCTCCAGACGAGAAATCGCATCTCGTGGAGTATTTGAGTGAACTGTTGTCATGGAACCATCGTGACCTGTATTCATCGCCTGTAACATATCAAGGGTTTCTCCACCTCGACACTCTCCCACGACGATTCGGTCAGGTCTCATTCGAAGTGTTTGTTTAACCAGACATCGAATATCAATTTCGCCATCTCCTTCTAAAGAAGGGGGACGAGTTTCAAGACGAACCACGTGATCCTGAGGGAAGTTCAATTCCGCAGAATCCTCGCAGGTAATAATTCGTTCATTGGCCTGAATAAATCCACCTAACATATTGATCAAAGTCGTTTTACCTGAACCCGTACCACCAGAGACAACCATATTTCTATGGGCCTCAACCGAAATGCGCAAAAAATCTGCCATTCCCTCTGTCATTGAGCCAAATTTTACGAGGTCTTTGTAATCAAGGCGTTTATCTGGGAATTTTCGAATCGTAATAACACAGCCATCAATAGCACAGGGAGGAATGATAGCATGCACACGTGATCCATCGGCCAATCGAGCATCCACGTATGGAGTTTTCTCATCAATTCTTCGGCCAATCGGTGCCACAATACGTTCAATAACGTTCATTACCTGTCGATCGTTGGTAAATGTCACTTCCGATTTGCGAACTTTACCTTTCTGTTCATAGTAAATTTTCTTGGGGCCAACAACCATGATTTCTGAAATCGACTTATCAGCTAGCATATCCTCTAAAGGTCCAAGTCCAAGAGCTTCATCCAAAATTTCTTTTACAATCTTATTCATATCTTCGCGGGTAGCGAGGATAGTTTTAGTTTCTTCTTTTCCTAAAAGCTCCACCACCATCTTTTTTGTTTGCTCACGTAAGATGATTTTAGCCTTAGGATCATTTTCATCCTGTTTTTTGAGGTCCATTTCTTCGACGAGTGACTTATGAATACGACTTTTGAGATCAGTCCACATGTCCTTCTTTTTATCGTCTGATGGACCCTCTTTAGGTGCTCCGGCATTGGCACCGACGTCTTGAGGTTTTGCAATTTTCTCCAACGTCTTTAAAACGTTTTTCTGGATCAGTTTTCGTACACAGTCAGTCACACCAGCAGAGAACGGGCCTTTGCCACCCACCATGGCAGGAATTGAGCGCGATAATGAGGCAATACAATTTGCATCATCCCGAGGGATTGCGTGGAATACAGGTTTACCTATTTGTTTGCCAATAACATCCGGAGAAACCGGGTGACCGTTCACCGCCTGGTTAACCAATATCTGAATCATATCTTTAGGAAAAAGCATGGTAACGAGGTCAGTGTACATTCTCTTAGATTGATTAACCGCCAAGAGATCCGGGGACACAACAATAAAGATCAGCGTAGAAAATTCCAGCGCCTTCAATGTCAGGGGTGTGAGTTCACTTCCCCCATCAATGACAACCACTGGGTAGAGATTAGTCATCGCCTTGAGCGCTTTCCCCAGGCCCTCTTCGTTAATTTGGCCTGCAGCAATTGGCTCAGTTGGCATACCAATAAAAGAGACTCCTGATTTATGATCAGCCGTAAATAATTGAATTGATCTCGGATCAAGAGCCCCAGAAAATTCTGAAAGCTCTTTTAAATTCTTTTTGGATTTAAGTCCGGTGATAATGTTCTGATCACCACAAGCCTTTTGATCAAAATCAAGCAGCAGGGTTTTAGCCTTTATCTCAGTCGCATAGGCAAAGGCCAGATTGGCCGCAACTTGCGACTTACCTACTCCACCCTTACCACCGATAATTGTAATTATATTTCCGGCCATATTATTCTCTTCTCCTGAACTTCTTCCTGATTTCCTCTGTTCCAACGGAAGCAGATTCAATAATTTCGGGAGTTACAAACATTACATATTGGCTTTTAGTCGTTGAATAATTCTTCGACCTTAAAAGTCTGAATAGAGGTGTAGCCACTGATCCACCAGCGGCGGCAGTTGACGGGGCCGGATCAGTTTTGTCGTATTCTGTGCTTGATTGGTTTTGGACAATACCCCCAATGGCTGCTGAATCTTTTGACTTAATAACGAGGTTGGTGCTGATAGCATTATCAGTGGTAATTTGGGCATCATTTCCGACCTGAAGGTTTACAGACAAATTAAGCGCCAGCTCAATTTTCTCCTGCTCCAAAATTTTGGGCTCCACTTCCATCGTTAATCCTACGTTTGCAGATGTGGCTTTCTGAAAATCTCCTGTACCTACAGCAAATGGAGTATTGGTGGTCTTCTTAATGGTGGCTTTTTTAGTATCCCTGGTAATTACCATCCCGGACTGGATGACTCGTGCATAACCGGCACTCTTGGCAGCATTGAGTTTTGGAAAAAGATTTGAAATCGTGGCACTCAATGTGCCCGAAGAAGATGATGTCACATTCCCTGCGGCTGTTTGACCGAAACTGATCTTACTTTGGTCTTCACCCATCATGGGCGCCCATTTAAACGCAAATACCTTTCCGTAATTTTTGGCCAATTCCACAAACTGAGCAGTGACCTTCACCATTTTTGGCGCCGGTTGTGGCTCTTTCTTCTCATTGACAGCAATAAAATCGATAATGGCAGGCTGTTCAGCTGAGGCAAAACGTTTGTCTCCGGATGAGAGCGAGGCAATTTGTGGTGGTAAATAAGCGGTAGCAATATTCATCGCAAGCTTTTTCTTACCATCAGAACTAACAACTCCCTCAAGCCAGTACGTTTTATTTACAATGCGCACACTGACGTCTTTTAAATTATTTCGTGCAAGTTCATCACTCATTTTGCGAGCTATGATTCTTTGAGTTTGTGGGCTGAGTTCGATAATAGATAGGACTTCAGGATAACTTGCCAAAACTTTTGAAACCCGGCCAATATCATCCGGAACAACAATTTCACCACCGACGTAGACTTTTCCGCCTTTGATACCAATATCAAGACCTTCCACATCACCAATAAGTTCACGTAATTCTGCCACTACGTTTGATTTTCCAGTGGCCGTTATGACAACAGTGTAGCGAAGTCGAACGTCGCCTAAATTATCTCGAATCGTCACCGTTGTTCTTCCAGGCTTGAGACCCTTAAAAATGATTTCTCGTTTCTGTGGTACAAGATATAACTTGAGTAGATTGTCGGCACCGATAATCATCTTGTTATTGTAATCAAAGTCGACTTTTTCAATGGCATCAATACCCATGGCAACTTCTAGTTCTTTTTCAACAATGGGAGCGGCCGGCGTCGCAGCCGTGTCCTGGGCATAGGAAATGCCAGAGATAAGAAAGCTCAGTAATAAAAAAGTGAGAAGTCTAACGACCACCACCGGCTCCTTTACGATCAGTTTGCGCCGCTTGTTCGGCAAAATATGTTTTTGCTTCAGCAGCATCTTCACCAAGAACATCAAATAGTCTTGTAGCCTTTATCCGCTCAATATTCTTGTCATCGTTATTTCTAAGAGAGAGGTAAATACCGTTACCGGCCGACATCATGAACACCATATTCTGAACCTCAAACGGAGTGAGCTCTAACGTGATGGTATTAAAATTGGTGTAACTGTTGAGCTTAATCTGACGTGAATCATTTTGACCCTGTACATTCACCAAAGGGATTGAATTCGTGACATAAAGACCTGTGGAAAGAATTAACACGTCTTGAAGAACTGTTTTCACTTTTAATTTTTCTTTTTTACCAGCGGCATAATCAACGAGGGCCAGAACATCCACGCGGTCCCCTGGCTTCAATAGACGACTCACTGACTGGCCTTCAGTTACCTGAATTGAAAGAGCTCTTTTTCCAATGGAAATTTGACGGGACAACCCTGACTGCGCTCCAGGATAAGTCACTCGTGGAGCAGTAATCTGTTCTCCGGCCTTAATAGGTACAGCGGCAATTGTATTATAAAGTTCTTCAACACTTTTAAAATGGCCGGGCATTTGGAAAGATTTAGGAATGTTTTTTAACTGCACTTTACGATCATCAATTACTTCAAGTTCTTTGATATCTTCTTTTGCCACAACAACTGGTGTTGAGTCTCCGTACTCACTAATGAGTTCGGTTTCACGGCTTGAGATATAGGACAGTACCATCATCACTGCTAATGCAGCGAGGATAAGACTGGTTGTAAATGCCTTAGTATTCATAGTTCTTCCTAAACTTTGAATGAAGTTTCGATAACTTAATTATAACAGAAATTTCAATGCAAAGAGTAGAAAAGGAGAATTTACCTACTGTGTAATGATACAGCTTTCACGGCCAATGAGTGAGGCGAAATCTCCACCGGAAAAGTCAGGTACTGGCTGAACAAAAGCATCATGCCTTTCGTAGGTAGCGCCACAGATTCCATAAGCCGTCTGCACACGAATAAATTGTGTGGTGGTCGCAGTGTATTTTGTTTCACATTTATCGTCTGAATTTGCGGCCAGTGGAACAGTTAAGCGGTAACAAGGGGCCACTGGTCGGCCACTTTCTCCATCACCTGTCTCAAAGAAGTCTTTCCAGCCGATAAAAAACATCCCAAAGTTTTTCCAATTGGAGTATGTTCTATCCTTATCTGGTTTAGGAATAGTTGAGTTGTTTTGAATCCTATAATAAAAATAACCACGGGTAACTTTCTGCTGATTAATGGAACCATTAATGGCGTTGGCAAAGCCTGAGATCATGGAATAGAACATGAACATCAAAGGGAGAAAAATAATTAATTCAATCAGGGCCTGCCCTTTTTGGTTATTTTTTCTCATTAGCAACCATCATCATACAAAGTGATGTCTAAGGATGGATCACAACTAGGGCTGTCTGTCATCGCTTTGCAAACTCGACTGGCACAAACTCCCCTGGCCGGCTCCCTTCCCAAAAACGATTCTGAAATCAAATCCAGTTTTGTTTGACCAGTGATCTGTCCAACAATATCCATCTTTCTTGAAAATTTGGCATAGGCCCCAACCATCAAATACTCCCCAGCGGAAACATTTGGTTCATCATTTAGTTCAAGCTCCGTCTTAATCCCAAACACATCTAAATTAAACGCCCCAAAAGCTGCTTTGGCCCTAGTGGCAGCACCACCTCTGTCGCCCGCGTCCCAGCCGTTGTCATTTGAATCCTGGGTCATAAAAACCCGGCTCGCCATAAAAGTTGCATAATGAGTAACATAGCCGGAGGCATAGTTAAGAGATGTATTAAAAACCAGAAGGATTAAGCTTACAGCAAAAATAAAACTAAAAATGAATTCAATGGTCGACTGACCGGCCTGATTATTTTTCATTTGTAGGGATCACTTGGACCAAAAAAATGGGTCTCACTTTTGAGTGTATTGTAATATGAAGCATGGTCTTCAGCAGAGGATTTTGGTTCATTTGTTTCCGTTACTCTTCCCGTCATTGAGGCATGACGATAGCCCCACTCAGAATCAAGTTTATACAACCGTCCTAACTCACCTTGAGTCCCGAACATTCTTTGAAAAGTGGCACTCCTATAGAATGTCACAATCAAAGACATCGCAACTGCTAGCAGCAGAATGTACTCAACAACAGTTTGTCCTTGCTGATTTTTTACATCCAAAACTCAACTCCTAACAGTATCCACGCAAGTAATATGACCGGAGCAAAACTAAAACTCGATCTGATGCTTTCTCTCAAGCCTGGCCAATACGTACTAAAAGCATAGGCCTTAATTTTTTTAAAGTCCTTGGCAATTTTGAAAATGAGCATCATGAGTCCGACTACAAGAGTCGTATATAGAACTTTTTCAAACATCGCCGAATGCTGCTCCAGAGGAATCAACAGAAATAGGGAGGCCAGGAATTTGCTATCACCCGCCCCCATAATTCCCACTAGGAACAGAAAAAAGCCCACCACAATCCAGCCAGCCGGAAAAAGTAGACTCGCCCATTCCCATGGGTACAGGTCGGGGTAAATAAAACGCAGACCAATACTTAGAAACAAGTTGATGATGAGCCAGAGATTTGAAATTTTTTTGACTTTGATATCCAACCAAGACACGACTGATAACTCGACTAAGGTCATGACATAGATCCAGGCGATCATGGACCCTCGTAACCGTTCACGTAGCCAGCAAAGAAGCACTCATGAGCGCACACACCCACTGTTACGTTGGTTGATAACACATGACCCACATTTCCCATGGAATCACGAAAAAAACCAGTGAATAGACTAGTGATCTTGACACCAAGAAATAAAATGAACGCGAGGATAAAAATATATTCTACAGTCGCTTGTCCACGACGAGATGACTTCATCCAAAGATGTTAACACGAACTACAGAGTAGGCAAGGGAATGAATCCCTGCCTACTATTGTAATAGATCGCTTTGGATATTTTTAGAAACGCCACCCATCACGTCACCAAGGATACCGCCTGTACCATCATCACCCATGAGTTGTTTGGTAATTGCGCCCTTGAACTTGATAACGATCGCAGCGGCAACGGCTACGAGTAGAATATACTCGGTAGAAGTCTGTCCGCTTTCATCTTTTAAGTAAGCAATAAATTTTTGCTTCATAAACTCCCCTTTAAAGGTACCTAAGTCTTATCGTCCGTATCCGCAGAAAACTTTAGGATCCTTCAACTTTTATATTCCTTATCATAACACGGAGCGCATCAAGTATTCGTTTTTTGCTCTTGCGTCTATAACTATCCGAATCTACTAGGGACCCTAGCCGAAGAGGTGCCAACTTTTGTTGAATGTTGCCTATAACCACCCAACGTAAAATGCGATATAATAATTGTGGGTCCGGGGTGTAAGACATTAAGTTTCGCCCCTACGATTTTTTATTCGGGAGCGGTCCCTGGTCACGGTGTGCAAGCTTGCCTGTCTTAGTATTAAGTCAGAATGTGAGAAGCCTAAAGTGATTACTAATTGCGCCCACCTAGTTATCTAGGGGGACGAAACCGTTTAAAGCCTTCACCCGGACCTCTTTTCGCAATTCTTCTCTTGACGTTGTAAGTCCAAAACCAAACAATTAAAATATGGAATTCATTAACGTAAATGATTATCAAAATGTTTCTTGGATTGAATCTTTGGCACTTGAAGAAGTGAACATGGAGGAATCAGGAATCATCCGTTTCAATGATCACCTTAATACTCAGGCGTTACTCGAAGAATCTTCTTTGAACTTTGTAAATAAGCTGAAAGACCGTTTTGAGTTTTACACTTCTCTTTTTAATCAATACCGCAGTAACCGCGATGGAAATCGCGCGATTAAAGTCTTCCGTATTTCAAATACGGTTAATGACTTTATGCTCTTCCGTAATTCATTAAAACTTATCGTTGCTCGTCGCTCACCTGACGTTATTAGCATCGGGTTTCTTTCAAATAATGGTGGTTTATTTGCTGCTCGATTAGCGAATGAAAATCAGTCTGTTCACGCCATTCATGAAATAAAAGCTCACGTGGGTCCCTTTAACAACATCACCTGGAGATTCCAAGGTGAGCCAGTTGAGATTGAGCCATTGGTTAAGTATTACCTCACTGAGTTTATTAAAAACTCATCACGCTAAACTCTCCCCATCCAATCTTTTTACCGTCAGCTGGAGAGACTCCTCTATTGATGGCATTTTAAGACCCAAAAATTCCTCGATATTTGCCGTGTCCATGCGAAAGCAATAGGTAGTAGACGCCGACTTGGCACCAATCTTTGATTTGTTTGATTCATTGGGAAAGGGAAGAGTTGTTCGCTGAATAAGATTCTCATCTTTCTTGAATGCCTTGGCTATTTTTGAAGCAAACTCAAATCGAGTCAGGCAATCACGCGAAGAAATCTGAAAAAGACGATTGGTGACATTCGAAGCAAGGATCGATTTGATGATTCTTCCCAAAATCACGATATCTAAAAAACCTGTTACAACTGTATCATCTGCCGCCACCTGGCGATTTTGCGCCAAAGCGGCCTGTACAACCTCAAACCAATTAGGGTGCTTGGGTCCATAGCCTCTTCCATAAAGTGGAGAACAGCGAAGAATGAGGTAATTTAAGCAAGAGCGCTGAATATAAAACTCCGAAGAAGAAAGGCTATTTCCGTAGGCGGTACTTGGAAAAGGTGTATCCCCTTCCTTATACAATTGATCATCTCCACCCAAAACATATGAGGATGAAATATAAACGAACTTGGAATTGTATCTCTCAGAAGCCGTGCAAGCATTTACAGCACCAGTTGAATTGAGAGCGTCTGCCATCTTGGGATTCAGCTTACATTCAGTTAATGAACTGAGTCCGACAGCATAGATCGTAAAATCAGGTTTGATTAATCCGATTAAATTAGACACATATTCTTTTTTTAAAACGTCGCAGGGATAACAAGTAATACCGTCGATCGTTACGGGATTTTTGAAATACGTTCCAACCACTCGATATTCATCTTTCAAGGCAAGGGCCAGGTTAGATCCTACGAAGGAGGATATACCAAAAATAAGGACGGTTTTCTTCATTTTGTTATTTTAGCAGAGATTGGATTTTAATAAAGAGGGTCGACTCTTTCGCATCCTGCGACCGTCGACATACCGGTCATCGCCTTTCGGGCTTCCTGACCATAAAATAAAAAAACCTTCCCCCATTCGGGGGAAGGTAAGTGGGTGTGTAATTAGCCAATCAACTTAAGGGCAGCGTTTGCGTTTTGATTCGCTTGCGCTAGGACTGAAACACCTGCCTGGGTTAGAATGTTATTCTTCGCCATATCAGCTGTCTCGGCCGCAACATCAACATCGCGGATGCGGGAGTTGGCAGCGCTAAAGTTCTCTTCAGAGACAGCAATTGTGTTGCTGGCAGATTGAAGACGATTCTGTAGTGCCCCGAGGTTAGCACGGACTCCGTTGATCCGTACCAAAGCGTCATCAAGCTTTTGCAATGATAGCTGAGCGCCTTCCTTGTTGCTAATGGTCTCACCGTTGAGGCCAATAGCTTCAAGGGATGAATCAGTGTGAGTAGAGTCGTACTTAATCCTGTCTTGTGTGGGATCGTTGTGGATCCCGACTTGGATTTCGACCAGCCCGCCTGTTCCATCAAGAAGCTTTCTACCATTGAACTCTGAACCTTTTGAAATTCGTTGAATTTCATCTTTAAGATTCTGAAACTCGATGTCAGAAAAACCTCTTTCAGTGTCGCCGACAGTATCAGAGGCTGCTTGAATGGCAAGCTCCCTGAGACGAATGATGATACTAGATACTTCGTTGAGGCCACCTTCAGCTGTCTGTATAAGCGATATACCATCATCTGAGTTCCTCTTTGCTTGTCTGAGACCCCGGATATGTGCTTTCAGTTTTTCACTGATTGCTAATCCAGCTGCGTCGTCAGCCGCGCGAGTTATCCGTTCACCGGTGGACAACTTTCTAAAGTTATTGTCCAAGTTATTCTTAGTAACACCTAAGGCCCGTTGAGCCGCAAGGCTCGAAACGTTCGTATTTATTCTCATACCCATGTTTTAATCTCCTGTTAGCATTGTGAACCTCCATGTTCAGTTAGGGGACATCTTGTCGCCCTGGTTGTTTTGTGTTTTAAAAAAACACTACCCGAAAGAAATCAACTCGTTAGTACACCCACTACAAGTTTTGCAGGATTCATTTTACATCAGTGCTGACTCTTAAGGCCTAAGCCTCAGGGGGATTACCCCTGAGAAGCGGCGTTAATAAGAGTAAGAGCATTCGTCGTAGACTGGTTCGCTTGAGCCAGTACCGATGTACCTGCTTGCATCAAGATGTTCGTTCTAGTCAATTCAGAAGTTGCCGAAGCGATATCAGTGTCACGAATACGTGAGTTAGCTGCTGATAAGTTTTCGTTTGAGATCTGAATGTTGTTAATCGTCGACTGTAGACGGTTCTGAAGAGCACCGAAGTCAGCTCTGATACCAGAAACGTTCTGAATCGCTTGGTCAATCGCTGCCAATGAGTTCTGGGCCGAGATCTTATCAGAAACAGAAGCTAAGTTAAGACCTAGGGCCGCAACGTTTACATCTGCTGAAGAAGCGTCAAAAGTTAATCGATCTGATAAAGGGTCATTTCGTGTACCGATCTGAATATCAAACACAGAACCTGTACCGTTAAGAAGTGGAACTCTGTTAAATTCAGTAGAGTTCGCAATACGATCTACTTCTGAAGTTAACTGTTCAAATTCAACGTTAAGGAATTTTCTTTCTGTTGGCCCGATAGTATCAGAAGCAGCTTGTACTGCTAGTTCCCGGAGACGGATCATAATGTTTCCGACTTCTGCCAAGGCACCTTCAGCGATCTGCACCAAAGACACACCGTCTTGAGCATTTCTTTCTGCCTGACCTAAACCACGAATTTGTGCTTTCAAGTTTTCTGAGATCGCGAGTCCTGCAGCATCATCACCTGCACGGTTAATACGCTGACCTGATGACAACTGTTCCAAAACTTTGTTCTGAGCCAGTTTAGTAGTACCTAAGTTTCTCTGCGCATTTAGCGATGAAACGTTAGTGTTAATCCTCAAACCCATAAATCCTCCTTGATTGGGTTTCACTCGTTCTCAATCCGTGAGAGGAGCGATGAAATCCATAATTGGAATTCATGCTTAACATTTCGACAGAATGCAAAAGGACTTTAGTTTTTTGTACAAACTTTCTACACTTACTTAAAAGCGCTGCCCAAGCCATTGATTTTAATGGATTTTTAAAGTCTCGGAAAATATTGCCGGGGCAAAAAGAATTAAAGCCAGCATAATGAATTATGAAAATAACCACCCTAAAAGCGGCCCGCCACCTCTTCAATTCAACCATTGCCCTAATAGAAAGGGCCTTTGAGTATAAAAAGCCCAATAGCTTCGCTATGGACTTCGCTCCCCTGGTGAGTGAAAACAATTTTCAAAACTGTTTCATCATGATTGATGAGAGTGAAAACGTGATTGCCCATATTGGAGTCTGCGAGAGAAACATACTAGGAATTCCCGTAGCGATGCTGGGGGGAATTGCAGTGGATGAATCGCGCAGAGGAGAGGGACATTTTAAAGAGCTGATTCAAGACGTAATAGCAGAAAAAAGAAGTGATGTCGCCTTCTTTATCCTCTGGAGTGACCAAGAAGATCTTTATAAGAAGTATGGATTTCATCTGTGTGGAATGCAAATTGAAGTCACAAAAAATGGATCATCCAAGCCATTCACAAAAACAAAACTCAGCGCCATATCGGCCAATCAATTAAATCAAATTCAGTATCTCTATACAAATTCATTTGCAATTCTTTATTCGACCATTGAACGCTCTGCCAGCGCCTGGCAGGATCTGATGAAAATTCAATCGACCGATCTCTATATAAAGGAAAGCGCAGGAATCATTTCGGATTATTTCTTCATGAACAAGGGACAGGACTTAACTGATATTATTTTTGAATACGGCACAACTGGAGACATCAAAGAGTTGATCAAATCCATTTCTCCCTATGGGAATGTCTGGATGGGAAATAATCTCATAAATGACGGAGAAGCTCAATATCAATTTTTTCTGGCGCCGGGAGACACTAAACTCTTCGCCCAGTTTATTAAACTCTACACCAGCGAAAAAATAATCATCCGAGATATTAATCCCATGAAACAGGAAGTTTATTTCTACTTTAATGAAGAGCTGCTGGCGCTTGATACGGAGGAATTTCTGAGAGGAGTTCTGGGTCCCGCTCCTTTTGAGGAGCTTGGGGAAATGAAACCAATCTTCATTAGTGGGTTGGACAGTATCTAGATTTATTTAGCTTTAAATAAAACAAATAAGAAAACGACCTTTAGTCTGTACACAATGTTTCAAAAATCCCTTTGAAAAATGTGATAAATCTCATGATTGCGTTCTATCGAATATGATCATAACATTTTCTAATAGGTTTAGAGGTGAAGTTCGGTGAAAATCCGACACTGTCCCGCAACGGTAAGGTTAATACCAAGTCCGACCCTTCTATACCATTTTATCTTACCCGTGGAGGACTCATGAAACATCGTGCTCAAATTCCCATTTATATTACCCAGGATACTGTATTTAGAAAAATTGCAGCATAAATATGTTGTTCTATTCTAATCCACAAGTCGTGCTTCAGGAAATTCCTGGAGAAGTCTCCTTAACATTTTCCATTTCAGGATGCTCTCTTCACTGTAGTGGATGCCACTCGGTACAAACCTGGGCAAGTGGGTTTGGCTCACCTTTAACTCTATCGATTCTAGATAATTATGTGCAAAGGTACGTCGGATTAATTTCGTGCATCCTGTTCTATGGCGGGGAGTGGGATATTGCCTACCTTGACTCAATGGTAGACCTGATCAAAAAAAATAGGATCAAAGTCGCTTTATACACTGGTGAAGAAATGGATTATTTCCAAAAAAGCTTTTTACATAAGTTAGATTTTATAAAAACAGGGAGGTACATAAAGGAACTTGGAGGCATACAGAGCATTGGATCAAATCAAGCCATTTTTGAGAATAGGCATGGACACTTTATTGACATCACACACACAATCAGGAGACACAGTGATTAAACTTAGCGAAGAGCAATTGTTAGACAAAACTAATTTCATAAAAAAATATATTTCGGCATCAAACGCGGCAACGGGATCAACATTTGACTCAAACGCAAATGTATCGCAAAAGAACCTGGCAACACTTGGTGCAGAGATAAATAAAGATATAAATATTCAAATCAATCGACGCTTAATCTATGAAAAAATTGTGACAATATTTAACAAAGAACTGGCCGACGAATATATTCACCAAATAAATAACCACGAGATTTATGTTCATGATGAAACATCTCTACTTCCATACTGTGTTTCCGTTACCATGTATCCTTTTTTACTGGATGGCCTCATAAAACTAGGAGGTGAAAGCCGAGCTCCTAAGCACCTTGAATCTTACTGCGGTTCCTTCGTAAATTTCGTATTTGCAATTAGTTCTCAATTTGCTGGCGCAGTCGCAACAGTTGAGTTCTTGACTTATTTTGATCATTTTGCTCGTCAGGATTATGGCGAAAACTACTTGTTAACTCACGAGAAGCATATTAAAAATCACTTGCAACACGTGATTTATGCTTTAAATCAACCCGCGGCTGCTCGAGGCTATCAGTCTGTATTCTGGAACATTTCCATTTATGATCAATTTTATTTTGAGAGCATGTTCGAAAATTTTATTTTCCCTGATGGCGATCGACCATCATGGGAATCACTGAAAAAGCTTCAAGAATTTTTCCTCGACTGGTTTAATCTTGAACGTGAAAAGGCGGTATTAACATTTCCAGTGATCACCGTTGCGATGCTCACAGAAAATGGTCATACAAAAGACGAGTCCTTTTCAAGAAATATTTCTTCAGAACTGTCCAAAGGTAATTCATTTTTCATATACCTTTCAGAAAGTGCGGACAGTCTTGCAAGTTGCTGTCGCCTAAGAAGTGAAATAAGCGACAATACTTTTAGTTATTCACTCGGTGCGGGTGGGGTCTCCACGGGAAGCATCAATGTCATTACTATTAATATGAATCGACTTGTTCAGGACAACCGAGATATTTCAACCGAAGTTGAAAAAATTCATAAGTATCAAGTTGCATATAGAACTTTAATAGAAGAATACAAAAAAGCTGGAATGCTGCCGGCCTATGACGCTGGTTTTATTAGTTTGGACAAGCAGTATTTAACAATTGGTATTAATGGCATGGCGGAAGCAGCGGAATTCATGGGGCTCTCAGTGGGTAACAATCAGCCCTACATACAATTTGTTACAGATAAACTTAAGGTTATTTTCTCTTCAAATAAAATAGCAAAAGAGAAGTTCGGTTATATGTTCAATACAGAGTTTGTTCCTGCAGAATCTCTTGGCGTCAAAAATGCCAGCTGGGATAAGAAAGATGGGTATTTCGTTCCACGGGATTGCTACAACAGCTACTTTTACATAGTTGAATCAGAAGAGACAAATACATTAGATAAGTTTATTTTGCATGGGGAGAAGTTAAATAAGTTCCTTGATGGTGGATCAGCATTGCATCTAAATCTTGAAGAGTATCCTTCCGCTGAAGGCTTTCATAAGCTTATTCAAATTGCTGCGCATACGGGATGTAACTACTTCTGTACTAATATAAAAGTGACAATTTGCAACGAATGCAGTGCTATTAATAAGAAGACCATTAAAAAATGCGAAATTTGTAATAGTACTAATGTAGATTATGCCACGAGGGTAATTGGATATTTAAAACGAATAAGCAATTTTAGTGATAAAAGACAACAAGAGGCACATCTTAGGCACTATCACCGAGAAGAATCTTCTAACAGTACTCGCTCACTCAATATACTCAGTTCTTTTAAAAATGTTCAGGCTTAAAGTTTGAATTCCAGTACGGCGGACAAAGGTCCGCTGTACTGGCTTTTTGGGAGTCACTATTTTAAAAATGAATCATCAGAGAAATGACACAAACTTTGTTCATTTCCGGATTTATCTAAGGCAATAGACACTTTCCCGCCCATGACGGTTTTGCATCGTACAGCAAAGGGATTTTTTCCACCCACTAATAAGTCTGAAGAGATTTTGGAATTTAAGAACTTTTTTCCTTGAGAGAGTGCGAGACATTTTTTATTTTCGCAATTTTTGTTGACCCACAATCCATCAACTTGGTGAAAAAAAACGGTCATGCCCCCAATTCGATAGGCCCTTAATTCACTGGGCGCACCGAAAGCCAACGAACTGAGCAAGAGAAGTAAAATCATGGTTTTTTCACACTGATGGTAGTCAAATCGGTCGAGTTATCCACAAGGGCGTCTTCTTTTATCCAAGAAGGCCCTGTAGTATCTCCGTTGGCCTCTTTTTGACACTCAATATTTTTATTGTCCTCACAGCTAGTGCCCCATGAATTGACAATTTCGTACTCAATTTTGTCTTCTTTACAGCGGTAACCTGTAATACTCAGTTCATGCGAATCGTGTTTTTCACCTGCTGGTAAACCACTTGAACAGTATTTAGACTTAATATCTGGATTGGTGAGAAAAGCCGTGCAAACGGCCACACCAACTGCCCGACCTTCATTGATTCCAGACAAAGCTTTTGTCCGGACCATCTTTTTGGCATGTTCGAAATCATAACAGCCGCTTTTGGGGCCGCTATAAACATTATTGTCGTTAAATTTTCCGGCAGGGTCACAAAAATGAAAGGTTCCACATGCCAAATTTTTCATATCAATCAGTTTGGTTTTATCCAAGCATCCCGGCATGATCGCCTTAATAATCTGATCAGCGTAACGAGATTCAGGATTAAGAAGCATCGGTAATAGTTGCTTATCTATGGCGACATTCATTTCTATCAGTGGATACATGGCACTTAAAATCATATCCATATTGGTAGGTGCCAGGCATGACTTCGCCTTGAGAACTTCATCGAGGATGTAGGGCTGAAGGAGGTCATTGCATGGATTGACTTTATTTGACTTTATCTGGGAGATAAAAGATCGAGAGTTATCTGTGACTTCTCCCGGTAAAAATACCGACTGATCAGGAGAAGTGCCCTGACATTGATTTCGTAATTCATCATCTGGAACAAGAGTCAGTAGCGCCGTATTAAGCTTTGGGCCAAATTTCGCTACCAGATCCGGATAATTTTTGAGTCTTGCCTCCGGAGTAGAAACATAACTCTCCAGACCTTTTAAAATATCAGAATCACTCTCAATTAATTTGGCAAAGTAATCCAGGGTTTCGTTACTGGGAATGATCTTAAAACGATCTTTTCCAATTTCGGATTGTGGACTTAAAAGTTTTTTTAGGGCATTGGTTTTGGCTTCAGTACATTTTGTTGGCTCCCCTACATGGTCATAAAAGGCGGCTTCAATCAAACTCTTTACAGCATCAAAAACAGGAAATTTGGAACTTTTTCTCTCTTCACATTGCTCAACGAGGGCAGCATTTTCAACACTGATCGCCTCGATGGAAAGGGCCAGGTCTTTTTTGAGCTTATCAAATTTGGTGGGATCATTTTTGAGTAGGTTCATCTGATCAAAATAAGTTCCCAGCCCATAAAACAACCGCTGCTGAACGCCACTATCCCAAAGCTGTTTGTTCTCGGTAGAGGATAAGCTGCTGGGACAAGCACCACCTGCATTTTTGAGACCGGCAACCGTCTCACACACCCATCCAAAACTGGTGAAATTATCGGTGGGATTTTTTTTGTTCAAATATTTCTTATTAGGTTCACTCCAGTCTTCCTGCCAACCTCGGGTAGTGCCCATAATGGCCGCATGAGTATAAGAAACCGTGGGGTGGCCTGGAAGAACGGACTTGAGAATCGTCGATGTAACATTGGCGTAACAGGTATTAAGGCCGTCCTGATCCTGGATGGTCATTTTATCCAGAGATTTTCCCGGGTCACGAAGCGAGACTGCCTCCCCTTCTTTTATCGACACGGTCTTAGTGCCATCAAAATACTGACAATCAGCAACCGCGAGAGTTGAATACAATAGAAGAGAGAATGCAAAACTTAGTTTTGTCATGTAGCTCTACTCGGGTAATTTTGATCAATTCTTAAAGGAATTAATAACGTTTCAGCGTCGTGATCCGCAGGAGTAAATACCCGGCAAAACACCAGAAGATCCAGCTTAGCAGGGGTATGTCGTAGACCGAAAGCACGTTCACATTCCTGACAAAAAGAGTTCCGCACAGAATGAAAACGCAGGCCAAAAGTGATAACCCTAACAGGAAAAAAGAGCGGCTGATACTTTTAGAAAGGTTATCCACCTCTTTGATCTTGATTTCCAAAGCGTAGTTATTTCTTGAAACTTCCTTTAAAAACCACTTCATGTGTTTAGGCACTATCCGCAATGAGCTAAGCACATCCTTGGCCACCCACATCAGTTCTTCCTGGGCATTTTTCTTAGAAAGAATTTCCCCCACTAACTTATCAAGATCCTTTTCCAAAATTTGAAAAATGTTTAGATCAAGTCCGATCGACTTCCCTACTCCATCTAATGTGATCAGCGCGCGAAAAATAATAAACCATTCTCTTGGCAAATAAAGCTCATGTTTACTTAATGTCTTGATGAGATTTCTCACCAGCTCAGACATATTAGTTTCTTTAACACTCAACCCTACGTACGGAGATATGGCATCCTTAATATCTCGAATGAGCTCCTCGTGGTCCGGAATATTTTCATACTCGGCGACTTCCAGGAATTCATAGACTAGATTTTCAAAATTATGAGTAATCAGAGAGTACATAATCGCTACAAGGTTAGCGCGATTTTTTTTGCTCAATGTACCCATCAATCCGAAATCGATAATACCAATGCGCTGATCAGGCATCACAAAAAAGTTTCCACCATGTAGATCGGCATGAAAAAAACCATCAGCTAAAAGGGTGTGCGTGAAAAGCTCAACACTTCTAAGTAGTCTTTCGACAACGACCGGACCTAGTTGCTCCAAAGAATGAAATTCATTAAAAGGACGGCCATCCATGAATTCAAGAACAATCACTTCCTGAGTTGTTAACTCACGGTATACATTCGGGACAACAAGAAAACCTTCCTTGTCGATCACGCTGAGATTTTTCTTTAATCGCTCACAGTTTTGAGCCTCAACCTGAAAATTCAGCTCATTCTGAGTACTTTTAAAAAAATCATTAATCATCTTCGACATACCTAGAAAACGGATATCAGAAGAGGATTTTTCAAGGCGCTTAATTATAAAAAGAAGAATTTCGAAATCAGTGTTGATGGTTTTAGCAATTCCAGGACGTCTGACTTTTACTACAACTTTCTCTCCGTTGAGGAGTTCTGCTTTATAGACAACCCCTATCGAAGCAGTTCCAATTGCAATCTCATCAATGTGCTTGAAAACTTCGTTAACTTTTTTCCCAAGACTCGTCTCAATAACTTCCAGAGCAGTTTGAAAAGGAATGCCTTTTACTTTATTCTGCAGAAGCTTGAGTTCTCGAATCATTGGAGGCTCTAGGATATCTTCACGAGTAGCAAGCAGCTGGCCCAGCTTGATAAAACTTGGCCCAAGCTCTTCGAAACTCATTCTTAGCTGAGAACCAAATATCTGCCACCAATCATCACTAGAAATATCTTCGCGCTTTAATTCAGAAACCCGGCCCGGTAAAACAAATCCAGGAATAACTTTATCCAATCCTGATTTTACGATTAATTCCGCAAATCCATGCCGACTCAAAACAGTTAAAATCTCGCGAAAGCGCGCGACGTTTTTAATTGTCTTAGAAATTCCTAATCCCGTTTTGATCAAATCCATATTTTTATGGTAAGATAGAATGGCCCATTAGCAAAAACCGGAACTTAGAAGAACAATTTACCCCTTATGTGGAAACTATCCTTACTCTTTTTATCGGCTTTATTATCAGCTCAAATCTGGGCAGCCGAGACCTGTAGCCGTGTGGCGACCATTAATTATCAAGAGATCTTAGTGGACGTGAGTAGCTCCAACCGGGGCGAGGGTTTGCGCTATTACTTAGAAAAAGACCAAATTGCTAAAGAGTTACTTGATGAGTATCAGGACAATAATCGCCCCACTTGGAAAAGTGCTGCAATGAGTACTTTGGGCTCGGCGATGTTGATTGGGGGGCTCTTGAGAACAAATGAGGGGGAAAATGAAACCCTCACCAGCCGAAATTTTCTCTTATTTGGCGGTGCAACTTTAATCGCTGTCAGTTACCTGATTTCAAAAACAAATCAGTATAATAACGAGTATTTACTCTCAAAATCTGTAGAGGAATATAACAAGCGCAATACCCCAAGAATTTTCCTCTCCCCGACGGAAGACGGAGCGGGCCTGGGCTTTGGCGTAGGTCAGGAGTTTTAATGTCACTCCAATGTTATAAATGTGCCAAGCCGTTGCCAGATAGCTATAAAGTGATGGTAAGTCGCTCTGATACTTGTCCTCATTGCAGGGCCGACATTAGATGCTGTAAGATGTGCCAGTTCTATGATGTGAAAGCTTATAATGAGTGCCGAGAACCACAAGCTGATCGTATAGTAGAAAAAGAAAAAGCCAATTTTTGTGATTACTTTAAAATTGGTGGCGGTCCGAATGACGCCGAAAAACAACGCCAAGATGCCCTGGCGAAAGCCGCAGCTCTTTTTAAAAAATAAGTGAAGGAATGATATGAGCGATTGTCCAATGACTCTTTTGGGTAAAAAAATGTTAGAAAGCGAACTGAATCAACTGATTAGAGTTGATCGTGAATATATCAAACAAGCGATTTCTGAAGCTCGTGATTTGGGAGACCTTAAAGAGAATGCTGAATACCATGCGGCCAAAGAAAGGCAGTCTATCATTGAAGGTCGAATCATGGATCTTCAAAGTAAACTGGCACGTGCCAAAGTAATAGATGTCTCCGCCATGAAAGCAGAAAAAATCGTATTCGGTGCCACTGTTACTTTCTATGATCAGGTAAAAGATATCGAAGTAACTTACCAGCTCGTCGGCGAAGATGAAGCGACGAGCGATCCTGGAAAAATTTCATTTAGCTCCCCTCTCGGCCGTGCCCTTATTGGTAAAGAGCCAGGAGATGAAGTTGTAGTGAAAGCTCCTAAGGGTGATCTGGTCTATGAAATCATCTCTTTCAGATACAACTGAACTCACTTGGGATTCACCAATTGAATCCCTCGCCAGAAGTAAAAAGCCTTCACCAACGCTCGAAAAATTAGCAGAGTCTGGAATAAATAAAATTTCAGATCTGCTGTGGATTCTTCCTTTACGCATTCATAAAAGTCCGGCCCCCGCTGCTTTCAGAGAAGCTCAGTTTGATCAATTTTTTCGAGGCTCGGGCAAAGTCATTCATGCGGAGATTAGACCGGCCTTCGGAAGAAGAGGTAAAGGCAATATTCTTTTGTATAACGGATACGTCGTCCTAAAAGATGATCTATCAAATGAAAGCTTGAATCTCCGGTGGTTTAATCTTTATCCCAACCAAAAAAAACAAATTGAGTCACTTGAACGGATTCATTTCCTTGGACAAGTTCAGGAATTCAAGGCGCAAAAACAAATTATTAATCCTCAAATTCTGACGACTGAAGAGATTGCTCCCTACATTATCGAGTATCCTACTTTAAATAAACTGCCGGGAAATACCTTTAAGAAGGCGATAGAACTAATCCCCCCACTCCTTTGGAGTAAAGTTCCACAACTATTGCCTGAGCTAGGATATGACAAGAAACTCTCCCTGGGTGAAGCATTCCGAATTATTCATGGACGAATTCCCCCCGAGGAGTTTAATCCCAAACTAAAAGATCAAGCCGAGGAACGACTGATCTATGAAGAATTTTTGATTGATCAGCTAAAAATTCAGACTCGCCGAAAATTTATTAAGAAAAAATTCGCTCCGATATTTAAGACAAATGACACACTCATAAAAAATCTTAAATCCACACTTCCTTTCACATTAACCGACGATCAAGAGAAAGTTTTTGGAGATATCCTGAAAGATTTTACCTCGGGCCATCCCATGATGCGAATGATTCAAGGTGATGTTGGATGCGGAAAGACTGTTGTGGCTTACCTGGCTTCAAGAGTCGTGACTCAGCTAGGTTATCAAGTGGCGCTGATGTGTCCGACCGAAGCACTGGCCCAACAGCATTTCGAATCCTTTAAAGAAATGGCCCCGGAAATATCAATCGAGCTGCTTTTGGGCTCCACTAAGGCCAAAGAAAAAAAATCACTGCTGGCTAAATTAAAAAGTGGAGATATCAACATTGTTATTGGAACTCATGCTCTCTTTCAGGACAGTGTAATCTTTCACAAACTTGGTCTGGCGATAATCGATGAGCAACATAAATTCGGAGTTGAACAAAGACTCAGATTAGTTGCTAAGGGTGAGGGCACTCACAGTCTTATAATGACTGCGACACCGATCCCTAGAACCCTCAGCCTGGCCCAATACGGCGATCTCGATATTTCATCGATCAAAACCATGCCTTCAGGACGCAGGGGAATTAAAACTCGAATAACCGAAAGAGTTAATTACGATAAATATGTAGATTTTGTAAAAAGCCGACTTATGCAAAGGGAGCAAGCCTATTTTGTTTTTCCTGCCATTGAAGAAAGCGAAACTATGGATCTTCAAAATGTGAAAGAGAGTCTGAAGAAATATCAGGAAAGTTTTAGAGCGTTCAAAGTCGAAATGCTCCATGGGAAAATGAAGCCCGAAGAGAAACAAAAAGTGGTTCAGGATTTTCGCGACCAAAAAATCCACATCCTCGTTTCGACCAGTGTCATTGAGGTCGGAATCAATATTCCGAATTCGACAATTATGAGCATTTATAATCCTGAGAGATTTGGATTGAGTTCTTTGCACCAGCTAAGGGGCCGCGTAGGCCGGGGTGACAAACCTGGCTTCTGTTTTCTGGTGCTGGATAAGGATCTGCCGCCAGAGGCCCATCATAGACTGGAAGTCATTGAAAAAAACCTGGATGGATTTGTCATTGCGGAAGAGGATTTAAAGTTCAGGGGGGAAGGGGACCTTTTTGGAGTAGATCAATCAGGTAGCGTTACCACTAAAAAGCTCGCTAACTTTCTTACCCATACTGCCATTTTGGAGCAGGTCGTTGCCGACGTGGAGAAATTAAAAATAAGTCACCCTACCCTTTTAAACCCTATTTTCGAAAAACTCGCAAAAGATCAGAAAATCCTCGATACTATCTAGAGAGGGGATTGAAATGATTCATTTAGAAATTATCAATAGTCCGGATAAAAATATTTTGTCTGATTTTCAATTTTTCCAGAATGAAGTTTACCTTGGTCGCTCATCTGGTAATTTATTTATTAATGATCCCGAACTCAATAAGTCCCACGTCATGGTTGAAGTTGTTGAGAAGGATCTCATTATACACCCCCAAAAAGGTGTCGAATCATATCTAATCGATGGTAAACGAGCTTCCAATATTAGAAAAATTAAGGCCGGCCAGATTATAACAGTTGGAAAAACAACATTTAAGGTTTTGAGCTTTGAAGTGACTGAGTTGCAGAATAAAAAGAAAATTCTCGACGAAAAACTTGGCAAACTTATTGAATCCAATTCTCCCAGACTTGTGGTCATCGAGAAATTAGCAAAACTAGCGAAGTAATTATGTTTAACTACAATGAAGCCAACTTTTTTAAAACTGAAGACAACGAGCAGATCTTTTACAATAAAAACTTTTCAACTTTTGATAAATCAAAAAAAACAATTGTTTTCAATTACGGCCTGGTTTGCAGTAATCACCACTGGAAATACCAGATCGAATATTTTGACCAAAGAGGCTACCAAATCCTCATTCATGACTACCGAGGACATTTTCAATCCACTGGTAAGCATGACGTGAAAAAAATTACTTTTCCACAGATGGCCAAAGACATAAAAGACCTCTGTGACTTTCTTGGGATTGATAAGGCCTACATGCTTGGGCATAGCATGGGCGTAAATATCACCCTTCAGATTGCCAAAGACTATCCGGATTTGGTTCAGGGCATGGTTCTTATTTCGGGAACCTTTATGGCGGTCAATGACATTATGTTCGACTCGAACGTTATGGAGTTCATCACACCTTTTTGTGTCGCCGGTCTCGAAAAATACCCTTCCATTGTTAACAAAATCTGGACGGCTTCGGGAATGAATCCAATTGTCAGGAACATCATTCACTCTACGGGATTCAATAAAGCTAAAGTATCGAAGGAGTTTATTGAAATTTACCTCAATCGTGTTGGTCAACTTGGACCAGAACTTTTCTTTCAACTCTTCAATGAAATGACAAAACAAAATATAAGCGCAAGTCTTGAGAGGATGGAAATTCCGGCGCTCATTATCGGCGGACAAAAAGACAATGTGATTCCCAACCACTTACAAAGAACGTTAGCGAGCCTTCTTCCTCAATCAGAAACTTATTTCCTCACCAGTGGATCACACGTTCCCCAGGCAGATTTCCCTGACTTACTAAATGAAAGAATGGATTTATTTTTAACGAAATAATTAGTCGAAACGTAATTCTTTTAATTCAAGAATTGGTTTAAAAATTCGCTTCATCGCAGACCGAAGCTGAGATTTTTTATACTCGTCATGAGAGGCCTCACCTTGAGTATTTTGAAGGTGGCTCTCGTAGTCAGTTATCTGCACTTCAAAGGGATAAAAGAATCTAACATCTCTGGAAATGGCCGATGTATCCAGACTCAAAAGACTTTGAGACAATGGATTTTCTTTATCCTTTAAGGCCTGCTTCCTGACTTCATTGAATGAAGCCATAAAAGGGTTACGATATTTAATCAGCTGTCTTCCGGTAAAATGAATGGCGCGGTATTCATCTGACGTATGAAGATTTTTATCCGAGTGATGACCACTTCCTGGATATGATTCTCCAATCAAATTGTTCATCCGCTGGTAAAAATCATCTTCGGCCCATTGATTTTTAATGGCTTGCTTATAGAGACCGAACACTTTTGTTCTCAGAATTTTGAGATCCACCAAAGTGTTCTGTGATCGACTGGGCTTAATATTATTAATCATGATGACATAATTTTTGTGCAAGAATTTAATCACCCGCAAAGCATCAAGCTTATTGTAAGTAATAATCCGCACGCCAATTCTATCAAACAACTCTTCTGCCACGTTCTCTTGTTTATGCAGAAGTTTGATGATGGTTGAATCTCTGGTCTTTTTCGCCTTGGTCTGAAAATCGTACAACGGGATACTTGTTCCGGCGTCGTTCTTTAGGAATAGACGATTCTCATCATCCCGAAGGATGAATTTATAAAAACGATCAAAGATCTGCTGCTGAACGGTTGAAAAGTAACGGGCCCGGAGATCTTTATCCGTGTGCAGAATTGTATGCATGACCTTTAAAATCACACCTGCCCAAAGGGACTCTTCAGTTTTTAATTTGAAGTGTGAATTTCCAGTCGCTGAGAGAAATAACTCTGAAATATTAGTGATACTATAGAGATAATTGGGAACCTTAAGATCAAGTCCCTCTGGATTTCCCTCTTTAAGGAAGTAGCGCTTAATAAATTGTAAGGCCTCTTGAAAAATTCCAAACAACTCAGCGTTCTCAACTGGATCAGTGATATTGAATCCATATCCATTTAAGAAATTTGTAACCTGGTTCTTATCGTAGAGTTCAGTCAGATAGTTTTTGGCATCAAGAGACGATTTACCACTACAAACAACATCGAATGTTTCCCAATTAAAGGTATATTCACCAAGATAGCTTGGACGTTGGGTCATATTTTGCCAATCTCTCGATTCAGGTTTAGAGTAGTGGGAGGGAAACTAACGTAAATTCTATGAAAGATCAAAAAATTCAAGGCCCTTCTGTTGCAACGACTCTTTTTCTTTCCTGGTTTTATACCGGGAAGGTACCTAAAGCACCTGGAACCATGGGAAGTTTGGCGACTCTGCCGCTAATTTATCTTCTGCATTATATAAATATCAATATTTATAGTTTACTGGCACTGATTGTAGTTCTTTATATTGTGTCAGTTATTGTGACTGAAAAAGTGCAGCAAAAATTTGGTCTGCACGATCCGCAATGGATTGTGATTGATGAAGTCATTGGTATGCTTTTGACATGGAGTTTTGTTATGAGTGTGGACTTCCCCACACTCTTTCTGGTCTTCGCCGTCTTTAGATTTTTTGACATCATAAAAATCTGGCCGGCCTCGTATTTTGATCGTCTTCACCACGGCATGGGGACTATTACTGATGACGTCATCAGCGGAATTTATGCAGGTCTAGTGGTCAAAATAGCGACTCATTATTTAGCTTAATTATCTCTACCATCCTCCAGTTTTTACCGTGTTTAGACGGTAAAAAAACTTGCGCAGATCAGCAATCTCGTAAATAATTCAATTAATTAGACTTCCGTAGATTTTCCGTAAAAATTGCATATTTGCCGTTGTCGAAAACGAAGTGCGATGTTAGCGTCAATGTATAACACACACCTTCATAATATTTTATTTACGAGAGAAGGAGATTCCTCATGTCACTACAACCAACGGCAACAGACTCAGCAAACAAGAAAAAAGCTCTTGATCTAGCTTTATCAACTATTGAAAAACAATTCGGAAAAGGTGCGATTATGCGCCTGGCTTCTGGAGATGTTGCGGAAAAAATTCCAGCAATTTCGACTGGATCACTTGGGATTGATCTTGCATTAGGCATTGGTGGTATTCCTCAAGGCCGTATCATTGAAATCTATGGTCCTGAGTCTTCTGGTAAAACAACTCTTACGCTTCATATCGCAGCTGAATGCCAAAAAGCTGGTGGAACGGTTGCTTTCGTTGATGCAGAACATGCACTCGATACGAACTATGCCGCTAAGCTTGGCGTTGATATTCCTAACACACTTATTTCTCAGCCAGATTCTGGGGAACAAGCTTTAGAAATCACTGATATGCTTGTTCGTTCAGGTGCCGTTAATCTTTTGATTATCGATTCAGTTGCAGCTCTTACTCCTAAAGCAGAACTTGAAGGCGATATGGGCGATTCACATATGGGCCTACAAGCTCGTCTTATGTCACAAGCTCTTCGTAAACTTACTGGTTCAATTTCTCGTTCAAACTGTACAGTGATCTTCATTAACCAACTTCGTATGAAGATTGGTGTAATGTTCGGAAATCCAGAAACAACGACTGGTGGTAACGCACTTAAATTCTACGCTTCAGTTCGTATGGATATCCGTCGTATCGGTGCCCTTAAAGATGGTGAAGAAGTTATCGGAAACCGCACCAAAGTTAAAATTGTTAAAAACAAAGTAGCTCCTCCTTTCAAGGAAGTTGAATTTGATATCATGTACGGTGCCGGTATTTCAAAAGAAGGTGATCTTCTTGATGTTGCCGCTAATGAAGGTATCATAGAGAAAGCTGGTTCTTGGTATTCTTATAACAACGCTAAGCTTGGCCAAGGCCGCGAAGCTTCTAAAGAATTCCTTAAAACAAATCCAGAATTAATGGCTGAAATCCGTCAGAAAGTTTTTGTTAAGCACGGGCTTACTAAGAACACTGAAATTGCCAACGTAGACATGACAACAGGTGAAATCAAAGAAGAAAAAGCACCTAAGACAAAAGCTAAAGTTCAGTAGTTTTAATGAGGGCTGCTCTCGGGCAGCCCTTTTTCTATGAATAAAAGAATTTACAACTACTCCATTCATCTCCTCGCCCGCCAAGACTACTCTGAGTTTAAACTCAAACAAAAACTACGTTCAAAAAAAGATAACCTTCCCCACGAAGTAGATGAAGTAATCCTGGAGCTTAAGGCCAAGGGCCTACTTAAAGAGGAAAGCTACAAGCGCCTTTTTATCCGTAAATGGATGATGAAAGGTGAATCAGAAGATAAGATCAAGAAACGTGGAGCAATGGAAAAGCTCGAGTTTGACACAGAAGAGTTCAGAGTTATTGAAGTTGAACTTGGTTTCACTGATGAAGATAGTATCGAAAAACTCATCCACAAAAAACTCCGCTCAAAAGAAATCCCTAAAGATTACGCTGCTAAGAATAAATTAAGAGACAAAGTTTTAAGGTTTTTGATTTCTAAAGGCCATCGTTTTGAAGAAAGTAAGAAGGCGCTGAACCAATTTCTGAACGCACAATCCTGACCAGTTCACTCAACATTTGCAAAATATCAAACATTTACTGTCATGAAAATCCCTCTATAAAGTAGTGTTTTACACGGCATTTTCACTATTGTTATGCTTAACTACTAACCATTATTTTTAGTCTGTCCGGAACAGGGAAATGGTACCGAGACAGAAATGATCAAAACAAGGATGTTAAATGAAGAATTTATTACTTTCACTCATGTTGGTCTTCTCAACAGCAGCAATTGCTTGTAGCGAAGATGGAAAAAGCGGTTTCGTAGAAGAAAACGATCTTTCTATACCAGTTGATTCACTTAGAATGGGTGGTCTTACTGAAGAGCAATTCAACAATGTGATCGATAGAGTTGAAGCTATCTACTCTCCAATCGCTAGTAACTTAGGCAAAAAACTTAACATCGCTCGTAAATGGACTGATGCTACTGTAAACGCCAATGCTTCTCAGTCTGGTTCAAACTGGAATGTTAACATGTACGGCGGTCTTGCTCGTCACGAAACAATCACCGAAGATGGATTCGCTTTAGTTCTTTGTCACGAAACTGGCCACCTTCTTGGTGGAGCTCCAAAAATCGCTGGTTTCATGAACAAATGGGCATCAAACGAAGGTCAAGCTGATTACTTCGCTAACCTTAAGTGTCTTCGTAAAACTTTCTTGAACGATGACAACGCTGCTATCGTTGCAACTTTAAACGCTCCAGAATCACTAGTTAATGCTTGTGCTAAAGTTTGGGCGAACAAAGATGACAAAAATCTTTGTATCAGAGGCGGGATGGCAGGAATGTCTGTAGCTAACCTCTTTGCTGCTCTTAGAAGCAAGCCAGCTGCAAAATTTGAAACTCCAGATACAAACATCGTGACAAAAACTGATGACGCTCACCCAGCTCACCAGTGTCGTCTAGATACATACTTCCAAGGTTCACTTTGTGATGTTGGTATGAACGAAGACGTTTCTCAGAAAGAAGAAGTTCAAGGAACTTGTCACAAGTCTAATGGCTACTCTGTTGGTTTAAGACCACTTTGCTGGTTCAAGCCAAAAGCTATCTAGTTCTAAATTAAATATGTTAATTTAAATCGGGCGCAGGAAACTGCGCCCTTTTTTTTTACTTTTTATTGTTCGGTTGAGAGGATGGAACTGGAGTTCCCATCATTCCTTGCTCGCTAAATTGAGCTGTAAATTTCTTGTATCCTTCCTGATCTTTACATTTCTCTTTTCCAATTTCCTCAGGTGATTCCATCAAGTCGGTAAATGCGAATTTTTTTCCATTTTGGCATTCAATAGTTACTATCGATGAAGCTAAAACCGAGCTGGTCGCGATCCCAAATAGCAACATCAGGCTAATTTTTACTGGATTAATATGTTTCATTTTATCTTCCTTTGGTTAAACTTTTAAGGCATACCAGTTGCGCCATATCCGAATTCAGAATTGTCGGTGAAGTGATCAATTTCCCAGGCAGCGCGCCCGGCCAAAATCTCAGTTCCACCATTGTGGGTATATAGGATGACGGTAAAAGTATCACCGGGTATCAAAGTCGTTTCATAGCTCAGAACAATAACATTCTCCCTACTTCCAGCTGATATATGCATAAACGGTATCCCAGAATTATGATTATCAACCATATTATTTCCAGTCCCATGCCATGGCATAAACTTATAACCACCAACAGTAAAAATTGAATTGTAATCCGTAGAAGAAACGGAGGCAATCCAATCAGCTTGAGCGTGATACGCCGACCTGGATTTCTTATAAACTCCAATTGAACCAGTAAGCCATTTGGTTGCATTGTCTGGAGAGACATTCGTAATACCAATCGTTGCTTTTATTCGTACAAACCGCGGGCGGTTATCTCCGTCCGGAAATGGATTAGATAGAGTTTGAATTTGTGAGACTACACTAAACTTACCTGGTGCTAGAACTAATTTTTTTGACTGCCCTCCAGCCCCATCAGTTACAGTAGGAGCAGGAAGAGTCTCCCAGATTTTTTTGCGAAATCTTGTCTGGCAGTAGCATTTGTTATTGGCCGTAATATCAGCAACCGTACAAGCAGTATAGGACATGAGTGACTCAATACTATAGCTCCATCCCTCTGTTCCTTTTCTTAGATATCCGCGTTCACTGTCACAAGCCTCTTTTCGAACTTTGAATTTCTGATCTGCGCTCAAAGCACAAGTCTCTCCGGGAAGTTCCCATTTACCACCAGATTTTTCACAACTCGCTCTAGCAAATGTGCACTCACTATTTCTAAAATAGGAAGCACCGGCGGAATCAAACCCTATAACTGTATCGCAAAGTTGCTTGGGATCAATAGTTTGAATACCTGCCATGGCAACGCAACCTAAAAGATTATTTGCAGCGTCCAATTCCAGCTGCAAATCAAAGCGCTTAACTTTCGTCATATTCACATTTGAATTTAATTTATAATTGAATGTTAACAGAAGGCCCGCCGTTGATTTCACAGCATTGTAATCTTTGACCTCAATCGAAGCTAACCGAACAACTCCTGGAAAAACCTGATTCGCTGAAAATCTAACAGTGTTATTTTTGTCTCGAATACTTGGTATGGTTTTCGTTCCACCACCAACTACATCTGAGAAATTATTAAATAAAGCGAAGGTTTTAATGCAAGCATCTCGATTTGATAGAACCCCTAAAATTTCTCTTTTTGTCTCTTCTACTTGGCCACCTGCTTCAACTCGCTTTCCACCTTCTACGCCATTTTGCGTTAGCTTCATGAAAGCTAAAGACAATCCGCCCATGATAGCAGCAGCCATCATCAACTCAGGTAGAGAAAATCCGGACTGTTTCTTTCCACTCTCGCCAAAACTCCACCACATAGGCAGATCTCCTTACAAAAAATTCAAAGCTCTAAAAGTTGTTAACAAAGTATAACATGCCCATGAGTCGACACTAGATTTTTATGTATTTGAGGAACATTTATGAGTGAGTTCGGAAGGTATATTAAGGGTGATCTAATGAATTGCTAACCTGACTTGTGAGATCAAGAAATAACGGTTGGTCCCATTTAAACCGGTCATGTGGCCGTCCCAAACGTTAATAATAATAGGCAAGCTCTCGACAGGAATGTTCCCATATTTAATTGTGACTTCCTTTCGACCGGCGGATAGAGCTAAGGCTTCACCAAAACGATTAACAATACTAAAGACCTCATATTTTTCCTTTTTTAGAGTTTCTAGAATGAGGTTTTATTCTTCTTGGCGAGATAGGTATAATTGGCGATTAATATGGTTTTTACAATTGCGAAGGCTTGGGAAACTGAGCCTTCTTTTATTATTTTATATACTCATCAAAAATATTGGAAGGAATCCATTCTAATGGATAGTTTAGGTAACAGACTGCCATCGCATTATTGGTCCAATTGTAGAGGTCATCGTCAGTAATCACTCCATTTTTAACGTCTGCATGGTATTGCTTTAACTTCGAAAATGTCTGGGCGTTCTTATATTGGTAATAGTACATGGCCCTATAGTAGCCCCCATGATTGCCATCATCTGCAGAAACAACATCACCAGTCATGTTATTCCATTCTGCTAAATACCATGATTCTAATTCACCTTCATAATTTGCAGGGTCAACTCCGGCTTCACAGATTGCAACAATCTTAAAAATGACCGGATCAAGCGAAGCAATATCATCATAATTGATATCACTCGTACTCATTTGTGAGAGACTTGAAAGGTTTATACCCTTAGCGCCTAAATCCAGAGCATCTACGACCTCACGAACTTTAGTGTTGTTAGTCTCAGAGGCAACAACCTTATAAGCTGAGTTTTTATTGGTACTAACAAATTCATCAGGACCGCCAATCGCCGTTTTCGTCACTAACAAACCTGTCACATCGTCTTTAGCTTCAATTCTTGTCAGAAAGGTGTCTCCCGCCTTTACACATGCATGATAGACCTTCGGTACTTCAATTCGGATTTGAGAGTCCACAATAGAAGTCATGAATGAGCAGGATAAAACTCCATTATTATAAACATCTACAATGGCGAAACTTTTACCCTTTTCCGGAGAAAAATCTGGGGACTTATAAACGGGAACGCTTCGAGTTTGGTTACAATTTTCAGCGAGGTCCGCCATTTTTGTAAAGTAATCTACATAACCGCCAGGGATACCACCTGTAGAGCCAACTTTCACAAGTTGCGCGTAGTAATCTCCTGAGGTCGGTACAGCAAAAGTCCGATAAAATGTCACAACCTCTTCAGGCACAATATATCCAGTAGGAAACATATCCGTCACACCTACAGTACCAGGCCAGCCAAGGATGTTGACTTGAGCTGAAAATTCCAAGGCACTGGTGAACAACGCTTTACAATCAACGGGAGCAGCCCCTATTTTAAATGTCTCTACGCAATCCTTCACATCCTGAACTGCAGGATAATAAGCAGCGGCTCCCCAAACTTTAGAAATCTTTATTATTCCAGCATCAGCTGTCGCCATGCCGGTCTCATTTAAAATGGCTTGAGCGGATAGTCCCTCACTATAGGTATCAAGAACACCAAATGAGCACTCGGTAGCTTGCGCATTTAAGGAGAGAATCAATGTTAACAGCGGCATGAACTTTTTCATAAAAAATTTAAAGCACTCCTACATTGATATACAAGGAGTCCGCACCCTGTATTGCCATCATGCTCGAGTTGCAAGATGAACTAAGCAATGAAAGTGAAAGCATTAAAATCAGCGCAATCCATTTCATAAATCCCCCAATTACCTACATCTTAAGCCCTTTCGGATATCCCCAAAAAAAGTTGAGTTAACTTATAAGGCAATACGTATTATCCGAGCACTATGCGATTTATCCAAAGAATCTTAAGTGCCCGATTCCTCTTTTTGGCCACTTACTGTGGCAGTAGGAACAAAAAAAAGCCCATCCGTTAGGATGGGCCAAATATGAGGCAAAAATTGAATGACTGAAATTAGAAGCACCGTCTTGATTGAATCTGGTAAACAATTCCGGCATTAACGTCAGCCGAGTCAACCGTTGCCATGGCATCTTCATAACCACGGTTCTGAAGCATCATGTTCGCATTCACACGAAGATTTACGTCAGCTCCACAAGGAGACCACACGTTTGCGGCGACACCCAGAGTGTTATTGAATGTGTAATCAGTGTTCTGAATACCACGAAAGTCTTTGATGAAACGAGGACCTTGCATACCTGCAAAGAAGTATTCGGCTTGGAGACGAGCGGTTGCATTTCTTGGAAGTGAAACGAAGCCACGGTAATCAACTGCAATGACTGAAATCGAAAATCCAGATGGAATATGAACGGGAATGGCTATATTACACGCTTTACGATCCAAAGTTTTTCCTACGTTAGGACCAGCTTCAGTAATGAACTGGTCAAAGATAATTGAGAGAGATTTAGCGTCCGGTGAAAGAGTGACTGATGCTGAGCCTGCAGGGCATCCATTACCACCGTAGCCTGGGGTTCCAAGGGCAATGTCATTCTGAGCAAAAGCAGATGCAACAGAAAGTGATAGTAAAGCTGCAGACAATAGAGTTTTAGTAAGAGTCATATTTTTTCTCCTGTGTTGTTTTCGGGCGTCATGTCCCTTTCGATTAATTTCAACTTAAAACAATTCAACTCAATTCGAAAAGATGGAAAAACCAACGGAGTATTCAAATTGGTTCACATGAACAACGGGCAAAAACTTCCATTGTTCATGTGAACAACTCATTTTCTCCACATCAATTTCACGTCTAGTCATGCGGCAACGTAAAAGTTATTCAATGATCAGGAGGCCATCATGAAACACATACTTTTTTTCTTTTTATCTTTTTCTGCATTAGCTCAATCCAATATCGTCTTTGAACAAATCAATACGAGTGGAACAGGTTGCCCGCAGGGAAGTGTGACCCCGATTGTTTCTCCTGATGGTACATCGATGTCATTACTATTTGATGAATTCCGAGTCGAAGTTCCTAATTATGAAACGCCTGCTACGCCTGGAAGAGGTGCTAACCGTCCCACTCAGGCAGCTTCTATTTATGAGTCCCATAAAACATGCAACATCTCTTTCACCACAACTCTCCCAGCAGGAAGAATGGCAACGGCGATTAATATCAGTCTTCAGGCACGTGGCAACACTATGACCGACGCTGGAATTCAATCGTACTTCTCTACTATCTTAGTGGGCCACAGGGGACTGGCCAATTCTGTTGGTCCACAAGTGAAAGTTATTGAGAAAAAAATGTGGATGGGACGCGTGGATGTTGGTGAAGACTGGACAACTGATACCAATGTCTCAGTTCCTTTGAAATCAAATTGTTCTTCTGCTGCAAACAAGGCGATTAAGTTTGAACTTAAAAATCATCTAGAGGCGAAGATCAAAACGAATGATGCAACCAAGAGCGGCATCGTAACGGTAGATTCTAATGATACCAGAGGACTATTAACTTTTTCGGTCTCAACAGCTCCCTGCCGGTAGCAATATGGCCCTAAAAGGCGGTTAACTGTGTAATAGGTAAAGAGTAGTGACCAAGTTGGCACCAGTGTATCTATGAAATTCTAACAAATGGTAGCGCACTCTTTTCTCTTGAGAGAGATATTGATATCTCTTGATTAGAAAAGGGCGGTCCATGGAAATGGAAGTAGTAAGAGATGATTTAATTTCTCAGCTTCACCAGCTGATAAATAACTACCTCGAGAAATATTCTCAAGTTAGTTTGAATGCTCTTGCTTCTCGCTCAAACATTCCAGTTTCCACCCTTAGAAGAATTTCATTAGGTCAGCAGAAAAGTGATATCGCCCCTCATACTGTGCTCAACTTAACCAGTTACCTTTTAAAAGAAAAAAATCTCACTGATCTATTAAGAAAAGTGGATCCTGTTATTAAAGAATATTTGGAGAAACATTTCGGGCAATTTATTTTTGCTTCCGAGCAAAGAGTTTATGATATTGATCTGAACACTTACCTCCAAGATCAACATCGGTATTTCATCTACAAGTTAGCAGCTAACCATAGCGGGACAACGCTAATGGAGGTGATGGAATTGTTCGGGCGTCAGGGAGAAATCAAAGTTCAGGAGATGCTCAATCTTGAACTCATCGTTGAAGAGGGTGGACGCTTACACGCCAAGGATAAAGATTTTGCGCTTGATCTGAAAGTAGCCTCTTCTCATTTACCGGAGCTGGTTCGTTTCTATAAGCCAGAGACACTTGGACAAGGCCTTAACTTATTTTATTCCATGAGTGAATCCATGAGTAAGGAAGCTATTTTAGAAATTAAAAATATTCAACGTGAAGCTGCCAAAAAAATTGCGGCTATCATGGATGATAAAAATAACCAGGGTGATATCCCTTATTTTACCGTTAATCTTGCTGAAACTTTTATTTTACAGACTGAAGGAGAACTCCAATGAAAACTCTGCTTGTTCTGATGACTTTAATCCTGAGCTTATCAGCCCTTGCTGCGGACCGGGGAGATCTTAATCAGCTACTCATTGAGCGAGGAACATCTATCGCTGCCTTTGAAGCACAAGGCATGAGACTCGTCATGGGCGAGAGAACTGGTGGTGGGCGTGTCCTTCAGTTCGCTCAAGTGGAAGTGGTTTTTACTAGCGACGAAGCCATTCTTAAAAAAGACATTCAAAATGTGAACCTGCAAAACGGCAACAGGCTCGGTAACCTCGAGTCCCTGCAGGCCGCTGGCAGACACATCGATGCTGACCAGATTATTGGAGTGATCGCTAAATAGTAACTTTCCTATAGTGGGCTCCCTTAATACGGGGGCCCCACCATAGTAAATAAAATATGCTTAATCTAATCATTTGACGCCTATTCCTTAGACACTGCCTGAAAGAACTACACTATCCGCCCCTTTAATCACCTCTTTTCTATAGGTTAGCTCCCTTAAAGCTGGCACTCCCCTTGCTTAATAGAAGGCACAGGGGAACAAAATGAAAAAGAACCAAAACAAAAACATCGCCATCTTCGCTTTCAGCCTTTTGGCCTTGGTTGGTACTTATAATGCTGTGATGATCAACTCTGAATCTCACCTAGGTGATGCTAAGAACTTTAAAAGACTAGATGAGATGTTCGGTGTTGTAACTGAAGGTAGATCTCCTGCTGTATCAACTCAATGGTCTAAGGTTTCTAAGCCAGCTACTTCAGTAGCAGCAGTTAAATCAATATCTAACAAAACTGAAGTTGCAGCTTCAAGTGAAGTTGTTTCTGAAGCAGCTATTCAAGACTCTCTTGCTCTTAAACTGGTAGAAGTGATCAACCCTAAGAAATGGCAAGAAGGTGTTAAGTCGGCTGATTTTTCAGGAACAATTGCAACCAATAACGGAATCATTGAATCCCTTAATGCAAATCTTCCAGATGGAATGAGCATTGAAATATCATTCTCTGAAATGACTGGAAATACATTCGAGTACGATCTTAATGGTGAAGTTTACACTGGAATCATGTACCAGGTAGATCAGAGTGCTTATATGATCACCATGTCTAATGGACCACTTGAAGGAACACGTATGCGTTTTGCCGGTGAAGTTGCTGGTGAGCAAACTCAAGCTTACCTGGCCGAAACACATAATGTTGAAGTTGGCTCATTCGGTGAAGAAAAAGAAGCTTCAGAAGTCCCTGCTTCAGAAGAAGTTTCAGTTCAGACTGCAGAAGCTGCTTCATTTAACTTTAACATCTAATAATATCCATCTCTAAGGACTCATATGAAACACTTGATGAGTCTACTTGTTATTGGCCTTTCCTTCGGGGCAACCGCTCAAACATTCAAAATCCAAGAAGACACGGGTCTCGCTGATTTGGATATCTGTCAGATGAACCATCAGCGCATTTTCAATAAATTTACTTCTGCAGCGGATAATCAAGCCGTCCGATTGATTAGTGGAATCAATATTGAGGCTGGCCGCGCCACTGCTGAATTTAAGATCAAGGCCTATAAAAATATTCTGGCAGATATTCTACTCAAAAGAATTGTCTATGATGAGCTTTCCAAACAACTAAAAGCTCAGAAGTTTTCAACCTACTTTTCTAAAAGAGAAAATTACAACAAAGAAATTCTAAGCACTGAAAAGATGAGTTCCAAGCTAGAAATTCAAATCCCCTCGTTGTTGAAAAGCATTTCAATCAAAACGCAGCTTAATCTGGACGATTCAGAACTTAATAATTTAAGTAATTACCTAGTCAATAAAGCTATTAAACAAATGGCCCTGAAGCAGACCAGAACGTTGGGCCAGAATGTCATCACCAGCGTTGTGGCAATCCAAGGCGGAAAACTCATCTTAAAATCCTTCACCATGAGTCTAGGCACTAAGATCCTAACCTCTGCCGGAACTGCCATACTTCTTGATCTTTTAACCATGCCTTTAAAAGGTGGCCGACTTCCTCCGGAAACCCTTTGGACTGATCTTTTGCAAGAATACCCTTCGCTCATCGTGATGCCAGAAATGATGAAACACGGGGGAATTTCCGACCACCCTTGGATGAGTCATTGTAATGCCATTCAAAGACGTACCAAAACTATGGAAAAGATGCTTACCAAAGCATTGAATATTGATGAAAGTGAGTTTGCTTCAAGAGTTACAAGTATCTACAACTTGAGTGATGAGCTTCCCATGTCAGAGAAAAAACCGATCTTTGAGTATAAAACAAACCTGATACCGAGGGATAATACTTACGTAAGGCCACAGGTCTATAGGCCAGAATTCCAGGGACCATTATGGGCACACAAACTTAAATAGTACACTCCGTGTCATCGTTCTCGCTGTGCTAGCCTATGCCGACTAAAATCTGCAAAGGGATGCTATGCGCGCGCAAGAAATTCGGAACGCTTTTTCTAACTATTTCATTAAACAAGGTCACGAGAAACATAAGTCCTCAAGCCTTGTTCCTCATAACGATCCGACGATCCTTTTTGCCAACGCCGGGATGAACCAATTCAAAGATTATTTTACCGGTAAGGCCACTCCTCCTAACAGACGTGCCGTAACGATCCAAAAATGTGTTCGCGCTGGTGGTAAACATAACGATCTAGAGAACGTAGGCTTCACTGCCCGTCACCATACGTATTTTGAAATGCTAGGTAACTTCTCATTTGGGGATTACTTCAAAAAAGACGCCATTAAATTTGCTTGGGAACTGTTAACAGTTGAACTCAAAATCCCTAAAGAAAAACTTCTCGTGACAGTCCATGACTCAGATGATGAAGCCCTCAATATCTGGCACAAAGATATGGGTGTGCCGCTTGAGAAGATTTTTAAACTTGGTGATAAATCCAACTTCTGGGAAATGGGAGACGTGGGTCCTTGTGGACCGTGTACAGAAATTTTCTATGATCACGGCCCGGAGAGATCCCTCGGCGTTCCCGCTGGTTGCCAGGAAATTGATGATGAGGGTCGCTACGTAGAAATCTGGAACCTCGTATTCATGCAATATGAAAAATATTTTGAAGGCACGGAAATTAAACGTAAGCCTCTGCCGAAGCCTTCAGTTGATACAGGAGCGGGACTTGAGAGAGTCGCGGCTGTCCTTCAGGGCAAATACTATAACTATGATACCGATGGATTTGAGCCCATCATGAATGCCATTGGAAAACTCTGTGGTAAAAATTATTACACGGACAAATCTGAAGAAGTGAAATCTTCTTTCCGTGTTGTTGCCGATCACATTCGCTCTTCTACCATGCTTATCACTGACGGGGTTATTCCTTCAAACGATGGTCGTGGTTATGTTCTGAGACGAATCATCCGCCGCGCTGTACGCCACCTATCACTTCTAGGTTTGAAAGATCTTTCTTTTTATAAGCTTGTTCCAGCTGTGTTTGAATCTCTTGGGCAAGAGTACCCGGACAACGCCGCCAATGCGTCTTTAGCCGAGAAACTTCTCAAACTGGAAGAAGAGAAATTCAGAAAGACTCTCGACACTGGGCTTTCGCTTATCAATGAAGAATTAACAAAAGTAAAGGCCGGCCAAAAGTTTTCTGGAGAAGTCGCCTTCAAACTTTATGACACCTTTGGTTTCCCACTAGATTTAACTGAAGTCATCCTACGTGAAAAGAATCTTGAGCTTGATACCAAGGGCTTTGAAGATGCGATGGCCAAACAAAAAGCTCAATCCAAAGCTGGCACGAAATTTAAAGTTCAAGAAGATAACGTTAAAGCCTTTTACGCGATTAAAGAAAAATTTGGAGACACCAAATTTACTGGTTACGAAGAAATCACCACCAATGCTAAGCTCGTGGCCAAAGAAGAGATTGATGGAAAATTCTATCTGGTCTTCGACAAAACTCCTTTCTACGGTGAAGGTGGTGGTCAGTTAGGAGATAAGGGTGAAATTTTTTCTCAAGAAGGAAAGCTCGCCACCATTACTGACACTCAAAAACCTGTAGATGGACTTCATGTTCATCTTTCTGAAGATGCTGATGCCCTTTCGGTCGGTGAGTCTTACACACTTAAAGTGAATCATGAGGAAAGAGAACTCACTAAGCGTAACCACTCAGCGACTCACCTTCTGCAGTCGGCCCTTATTAAAGTTTTAGGCCCTCACGTCAAACAGGCCGGATCATCCGTTGGTTCAGATCGCCTGCGTTTTGACTTCACTCATAATGAAGCCTTAAAGCCCGAAGAGATCGCTAAGGTTGAAGAGCTGGTGAATTCAGCTGTTTCCTCTGCTCTCCCTGTAACTGCTGCTAACATGACTAAAGATGAAGCCACTAAAAAAGGGGCGATGGCCCTTTTTGGTGAGAAATATGGTGATAACGTCAGAGTCTTAACTATGGGGAATTTTTCTTGTGAACTTTGTGGGGGAACTCACGTGAGCAACACAGGAGAAATTGGCTTATTTAAAATTGTTGTCGAAACATCTCTGGCCTCTGGAGTCCGTCGAATTGAAGCCATCACTTCAACCAACGCCATTAACTATCTTTTAAACCGTTCTAAAATTCTCTCCGAAGTGGAAAAGAGCTTTTCAGTGAAAGAAGAAAGAGTTCTGGATAAAATTGCAGTTTTATTTGCTGAAGTAAAAGACAAGAGTAAACAACTTGAAAACCTCAATGATAAACTGCAAAGTTTTGAATCTCAAAATCTTTTTAACGATCAAAAACCAATTAAAGATGGGTTAACTCTGACAATTGCCAAAGCGCCTAATGCTGATCAGGGCAATATGAGAAAGCTGGGTGATATCTTTGTTGAAAAATTCCCTAAGGGAGTTCTTTTCTTATACGCCACAGAAGATGATAAAGTTTCTTTCATCATGAAAACCAACAAAGCCAATACGGCCGTTGATTGCTCAGCAGTCTTGAAGCAAGTCATGCCACTTGTCAGCGGCAGAGGCGGCGGTAAGCCCGACAATGCTCAGGGCTCGGGCGACGCATCTAATACTCAGGAACTGATCAAAGCTGTCGAAGGGGCCGTGAAGTGAAATTAGTCTTATTATCTCTGCTTCTTTTGATTGGATGTAACAGCAAAAGTAATAAACCAGATACGATTGAAATTTCTCTTCCGGGTGAAATCTCAACAATTGATCCCGCTGCTTGTTACGACACCATTTGCTATATTCCAGTAGCGCAAGTTTATGAATCACTTTATGAGTTTGAATACCTCAAGCGTCCTTATTCGCTTCGCCCACTTCTGGCGGAAGGACAACCGCAAGTTTCAAAGGATCGCCTGACTTATACTTTTAAAATTAAAAAAGGCATTAAGTACCACGATTCAAATTTAATCCCCAAAGGCCTGGAAGTTAAGGCTCAAGACTTTGCTAACCAAATTAAGCGTCTGGCGTTCTTAGGAACTAACTCTCGCGGCTTCTGGTTATTTGATGGAAAGATCAAAGGTCTTAATGAATGGAGAGAAAAAGTTCAGACTGACATGAAGCTTTTTTTCTCAGAGCCAGTTGAAGGACTCAGCACCCCAGATGATCAAACTCTGGTGATTGAGCTTAAATATCCATACCCACAACTCCTCTATGCCATGGCGATGAATTTCACGTCTCCCATTCCAGCCGAAGCCATTACCGCTGCTAAAAATGATTTCTCCACTCAAGCGATTGGAACTGGTGCCTATTACATCACCAACTACAATTCCATTCAGGGTGCAGATCTTAAAAAGTTTGAAGCCTATACCTCAAGTGTTTACCCATCTGAAGGTGACCGCTCAGCTCATGAAAATGGTCTGCTCAAAGACGCAGGGGCGAAGCTTCCTTTCATGGACAAGGTCCGCCTGGTGGTCATTAAGGAAGCTCAGACTGACTGGCTTAATTTTCTGAAAAAGAAAATTGATATGATCAACCTGACTAAGGATCACTACCACGTGGCCTTAACACCAGAAGGTAAACTGAAAGAAGAAATCATCAAAGACGAGATCGTGCTTCAAGCCTCTCCGACTTTGATCTACTGGTGGATTGCCTTCAACATGAAGGATCCAGTTGTCGGAAATAATCTTAATCTGAGAAAAGCTATAGCTCACGGTGTGAACATTGATAAATACATCGAGCTCTTCACTTATAACGTGGCCCAAAAATCTAACTCGATTTACCCACCAGGAGTTCCCGGCTACTCTCCGGCAGCAGAGCTTCCTTATAAATACGATCTGGCACTGGCCAAAGATTACCTCGCTAAAGCTGGTTATCCAGGCGGTAAAGGCCTTGCTCCCTTGAAGTTTGATATCCGTGGCTCAGACACTCGCCGTCGTCAGATGGGCGAATACATCCAACAAGAGCTACGTAATATTGGCATCACGGTCGAAGTTCAAATCAACACCTTTCCCGCCTTCCTCGAGAAAGCTCGCAAGGGTGAACTTCAATTCTGGCAAGGCGGCTGGGTTCTCGACTACCCGGATGCTGAGAACGTTCTTCAGCTTTTAAGCTCACAGAACCTTCCTCCAGGACAAAACTACTTCAATTACGTGAACGCTGAGTTCGACAAACTTTTCCAAGAAGCTCGAGTGATCGAAGACGGAAAACGTAAGTATGAATTAATGGCGAAGATGGAAAATCTTGTGAACGCTGATTTGCCATGGGTGATGCAGTATTATTCGAGAAACTACATTCTTTCTCATAAGTATCTGAAGAACTTTTTGTATTCAGATATTATTTATAACAACATTAAGTATTTGAAGATTGAAGGAAAATAACCCAGTCGACAAAGTAGCTAATTGAGGCCAGTCCACAGGGTGGTCTCAATTAGTTACTTATAAATTTATTATTGTTCAGCAGGCTACCACGAACTACAAACCTTTAGGGGTACTTGATCCGTCCTTTTTACCAATTAAACATTCTGTAGGGCATTTCCCGTCAGAATTTTTAGGACAATTGCAACTACAAGGACATGTGATTTTGGCAGTGCCGCCGGTCGATGGGATTAGTTGACCCGGGAGCATCGGCATTCCACTGGCATTGTACATTACACGTTCAGCACTTCCGTTCTTTGCAACTCGTGCTTCGACGTTACTTACCAACGTTAGTGCAGTGAGAGCGATAATTGTAATTCCAAAATTCTTCATACGTACCTCATAGTGCAGGCCCAATTGCCCGTTTCAGTATTTCAATTATCTACCCATTCTTTTCCTGGAAAAGATTTATTTAATGATCTGCCCCTCATTTTGAAAAATCTTAACCATGGCTGCTTTAAAATTAGATACTTGGGAGACATCTCTAAAGGATTACTTAGACCATTTTCAAGTTTGACACCCCAGCTAAAGAGCATTTTTGCTATATCGTCAGATCCAGCGATGAGATCAAGTCATCCACACTTATCTTTGATGTCAGGAGCATTTTATAGATAGAGAATTACAACGAACAATTTCAAATTTATTTTGCTTAAAGTTGAAGCTGAGGATTCGTATAAAATGTTCTACTCCAATTCAGGCCTTAATTTTATTATAGAGTTGTAAAACATGCTCCATTCTTAGAACATGTTTATATGAAATCAATTTATGATATTAAAACGACTCAATTAATATATTTTTTTATTTTCCTAACAATCACGAGTTGTAGTTTTTTTACAAAAAAATACGAATCCCCGGCCATTTCTTGGCATGAGGATTTTTATAGAAACTTAAATTCCAATGTTTTAGATTTAAAAGATCCCCTAAAGGTATTTGAATTTGTATTTGATCATTTAAGGGAAGATGCAACCATATTTCCATCTGAAAATTTTTATTATTTCAACATGGTCACAAGTGGTCACTATGTTAGGGGATCTCTAGCTTTGCATGCAACAACTAGAGACGAAGGGATTTTAGAGTTCGCTTATTATGAAGTAGGTGCAACAGATACAAAAACTCCATTTCGTCACATGTTGGAACTTAATGAAAGAAATGGAGTCCATGTAAAAAAGGTCTCTGATAATAAGTACTCCGTCTTGTACAAAAAGAAGAAAGTTTTTTTCTCCCTGAAAAGCAATAACGACATCAATATCTATGACAAAAAACTTCTCGCGAATGAATCTATTGTTTTTAACTCTAATGATGAGTCTGGACTTGATTTTCAAATTATTTACGACAGCTCAAATCACCATGCTTATTGGGTTTTAAATCAAAGAACTTTTAGAAATGAAACTTTTGAATTAATCCAAAACAACTTATTGATCGGAAATAGATCACAATTTGTTTTTTATTTATTAGAATCACAAAAAAAGATGATCCTTGTAGGCGCCCTCCAATATAATGTTTTACGTAATGAATGGTATGATGGACCCTTTGATCAAGTTGCTGACAATGCCGCATACGAAAAAAAAATTAACCTTAAAGATTTTTATTTAAAAATAAGGCCGGAAGTTAAAAAAGATTCGATAGATGAGTATGGCTTAAATTTAAGTAGAGCTGGAAGAATTGCACCCATGCCCTATTTCATATATGAAACTATAGATGAACTTCAAATTATTATTGATAAATGCGAAAAGAAGTTTAAGAAACAGGAAAGCAACTTTATTCGTTGCATAACACCTGAGCCCTAGGTTAGAGAACCGGAGGTTAGATTCTTTTCTCTAACCCCCGTATTTGCTAGCGAACTATTAAATTCCAAGTTTTTTAAGCGGAGCTGCTTTTTCAAATTTTAAACTTCCACTCTTATCGTAAAAAGTTTCACGTGCTTTGACGCTGCCCTTTACTCCTACATACGAAGTGTCACTTACATGATTAGCTTGTTTTGAATCTTTCATGTGCTCGCTTTTTGCAGCAAATGAAATGTTCGAAACAACCATTGCTAAAGCCATAAATAAGATTGATTTTTTCATGAGTCCCCTTGAGATTAGATATCATCATTTAGCGCAAGCTCCATTGCCCGCTTCAATATTTCAATTATCGCCTCAGAATTTTTACGGATAAGAATTATTCAATGATCTAGCCCCGTTTAAGAACGATCTTAATCATAACCTCGTTTATTCAAGTCATTAAGGGCTGTTTCCAAAGACGCTTCTGTCCCTTTTTCTAAGCTTCAAACCACCAAATAGAACATCTTTGCCTCCTAAAACTGCCACCCCCTCAATCTCTATTATCCTTTGTTAATTCAAAACCTTATCTTCTATCCCCGATCAAAGCACTTCCTCCCTCAACTTCCCTTTCCATTGGTCGATAAGGTAGGCAAGACATTCCCTGCGAGGCCTGAATGAAAGTCTTAACCCTGCTGTCCTTTTTAATTTTTTCACAAACCACATGGGCAAAGTCCTATGTGATTTTTTCTTTAGCTCAAGATCTTTCTATGGGTGTAGAAGGCGAAGTGATTCGCAAAAACTATTACATCAATATGGGAAGCAGTCAGGGTGTGAAGAAAGACAGTGTGGTGGATGTATTTAGAATCATCTCGGTTCAAAATCCTTACGACAATAAAACGCGTGTGAACTACAAAGTAAAAATTGGTGAACTTAAAGTGCTTCATTCAATGGATCAGGCGTCCATCGCCATGGTCAGTGAATACGAAAAAGAGGAAGCCACTCCGATTTTTGAGCTACCTCAATTCATGGTGGGTGATCACGTTTCGATTAATGTGGACTAATTTCTCTATGCCACACTGATCTCTAGATTGGGGTCAAGTCTTTGAGCAAACTCAATTAACTTATCTACTGTAAAAAGATTTATTTTATATTTAACGATTTCATTCAATCTCGCAGTATCCATATTGAGAAGTTTTGCAAGTTCCACTTGAGTAATATTATTTTTTTGGATGTAGCGGACAAATTTCTGACAAAGAGTATATTTTAATTTCTCGGCCTGGGTTGCATTTTCGGGAAGAAGGTATGAGGGCTCAGCCTTTTTTAGGTCTTCTCTTATTTTTTTGAGTTTTTTTGCGCTTGGAAAAGCCATCTTATTCTCCTCTATCCCTAAAAGCATTTACTACGCCGATATACACTGCATTTTCCTCAAGTAGCCAAACGAGCCGATAACGTTTTCTCTTCAATTCAATGATCGAAACATAAAAACTATATTCATCTCTGGTCCCTACTGGAATTTCAAATCGGCCATTAAGACGTTGTACTAGGGACAAGATCAATTCATCGCTTATATGTTCAGAATGTTTTTCTTCATAATGAGAATCAATGATGACTTCATAATAAATTTTTTCGTTAACAATTATTGGATCTAATTTGTAGCTTCTTCTTTCCATAACCACTCTATATCAAATTGCGTAATTCCGCAATAACCAGTTTTACTCTTATCTACCTGAAATTAAGGTCATGACCGGTCCCAACACTCGGCTAGTGCCTTCACTTTCAGAATTTCGCCCTTTAGTACGCCATCAGTACAAGCAATCAGCCCTACGTACATCAGGTATTCCTCACCTAGTCGGATATTAAAATCCTTACGCCCCTTGAGCCGCACCTTGCGCAGACTCTCCCCTGCACAAACACCCTTAAAATGAAACTCAAACCAGTCTTCGAAGGAGTTGAGCTTGATGACACGTGAACATTTTGAAACTATAATGACGGTTTTCATATCTGCCGATAGGGCAAGGTATAGACCAACTAAGAAAATTCTAAGCCCGCAAAATGTTTAATCAACTTGCGCGTAACATTGTTTTTTCTACCTGATAAAGCGGTAATAAAAGGATCTTTTTCATATGATACAGATACAGGGACCACGTACACTAGGCCGGATTTTCAAAGCTCGAATCGAAAAATCTTCTAAAAGAAATGCTATCGGCTGGATTGAGAACAACGAAGTTAAAAGCATCACCTATGCTGAATATAAAAACACCATCGAGATTCTCGCCACGGCTTTTCACAAAGTCGGCCTGAATGTCGGAGACAAAGTTGCGATCCTCGCGCAAACCTGCAAAGAATGGCACTTTCTGGATATGGCGACCCTCTGCTCTCGTGGCTGTATTGTGCCGATTTATCCCAGTTACCTGGGCCAGGAAATTGACTACATTTTTAAACATTCAGATAGCTCCATCCTTATCGTGGAAAATGATAAGCAGATGGAAAAAGTTTTACCTTTTCTGCAAGGATGGACCAACCTCCGAGTCATCATTTCCCTGAATGAACTCTCCGAGGAGATTCTTAAAAAATTTAGAAATGTTTGTGTTTACCACTCCTATAAAGAGTTGGTGCGCATGGGGACTGAAGATTTGAAATTGAGTCCCGATCTTTTGGATAATCATATTCAAAATCAACTGCCTGAAGAATATGCTTCCATCATCTACACTTCCGGAACAACCGGCGAACCCAAAGGTGCGGTTATCACCCAGCACGCACTTGCTACCATGCTGCTGAACCTGGAAAAAACAGTTCAGGGTGGATTTACTCAAAACGATAAGTCCCTGGTCTTTCTTCCCCTCTCTCACGTTTTAGGTCGCGCGGATTCCATGCTGCCTCTGATTTTCGGCTGGCATTCTGTCTACGCGGAATCAATTGATAAGCTGATGGATAACATCCAAGTCGTCAGACCCACCGTTATGATTGCAGTGCCTCGAATTTTTGAGAAAATATACGCTAAGATCATGGCCCAGGTTGAAGGTGGAAACATCCTTGAGAAACACGCTTTCAAGTGGGCGACCCATATTGCTGAAAATTATTTCAAAAAAATAGACAGTGATCTATCTCCTTCTGCTTCAGAAATGATTGAATTCAAGCTTTCTCAGAAACTTGTTTTCTCAAAAATTTATGACCGATTTGGTGGGAAAATTCGTTATTTCGTTTCAGGTGGGGCCCCCCTCTCACCGCAAATCATTCAATTTCTTCGTTATGCCAATTTAACCATTCTTGAAGGCTATGGCCTGACTGAAACCATCGCGCCTTGTTGCCTTAACCCTCTCTCCAAACAGGTCCCTGGCACAGTTGGGCGCCCGATTGGGGATGTGCAATTCTCTTTCGGAAGTGACGGAGAAATTCTGATTAAATCTGAAGCCCTTCTCAAAGAGTATTACAAAGATCCCGAGGCAACTCAGGAAGCTATCCACGACGGCTGGTTTCACAGTGGAGACATTGGTGAATTTACTGCTGAGGGGTATTTAAAAATCACTGACCGAAAAAAAGATCTCATCAAAACTAGTGGGGGCAAGATTGTGGCCCCACAAAAACTTGAAAACATGGCCAAGGCCCAACCCCATATATCCCATATGATTGTTATTGGGGACCAGCGTAAGTTTCTCACGGCCCTTATTGGGATCGAGAAGGACCGCTTTTTGACGATCCTGGACGAGCTGGGACTGCCGAGTGATTGCACACTGGAAGAGCTGGCGGAGAACGAAAAGGTCATAGAAATCATCGGAAAAGAAGTAGATCTGATTAATCAGGATCTGGCACAATATGAGACGATTAAGAAGTTTAAAATCATTCCAGAAGAATTCACGGTGGAAAACTTCCTCACCCCCTCGCTTAAAATCAAAAGAAAGATGGTATCAGCGCGTTATTCCCACATAATTGAAGCGATGTATCAATGATCTCCTTTGACAAAAGAGCCGAAGTCTTTTAAAAATGGAAGTTCTATTTATCCCTTAAGAGGTATGTATGGCACGAGTCACAGTCGAAGATTGTTTAGAACATGTTGAAAACCGCTACGAGCTAGTTCATTTGACTGCTAAGCGTGTGAAGCAACTTCGTGAAGGTGATACTTCTACGGTTAAGAGCAAGAACAAAGAAGTTGTTACAGCTCTACGTGAAATTGCAGCCGGTAACGTTAAGCACACACTTAGAAGTGAATACGATTCTGACGAATTCTAATTTTCAGTTTTTCTTTTCATAAAAAAAGGGAGCTTTTAAGCTCCCTTTTTTTTGTCTTATTTTCTTTTTAAAGCAATACCCAGAACTTCATCAAAATGTCTCACAGGATAAAACTTCATACCCTTACGGTGACGTTCAGGGACTTCTTTTAAATCCTTTTCATTTTGCCATGGAAGAATAATTGTTTTGATCCCTGCTCTTTTTGCAGCAAGAACTTTTTCTTTTATTCCACCCACCGGAAGAACTTTACCAGTAAGACTCAATTCTCCAGTCATTGCCACGTCGCCTCTTACCATCTGATTTGTAGCCAGTGAATAAAGAGCCAGTGCCATCGTCACACCAGCAGATGGACCATCTTTAGGAGTGGCGCCAGCTGGTAAATGCAAATGGATTTCATGAGTGGCCAGAAAGTCCGTAGCCTCTTCAGGGTTTGGAGCTGGCACAGTAGCCGGAGTGACCGGAGCAGGTGCTCCTTTTTTCGCTGTAACCTTTTTAGCTTTTGGAAGTTTTTTATGATCTGCTTCAATCTGGCTTTGAAGAACTTTTTTAACATAGCTGTAAGCAAGGTTCGCCGATTCACCCATGACGTCACCAAGCTGACCGGTGAGTTTAAAGCCTTTGCCTTTCAAAGGAATCGATTCAACGAAGAGAATATCTCCACCAAATGAAGTCCAGGCCAGGCCTGTCACAATTCCGGGCTGAAGTGGCTTCTGGGCCATGTCTGTTTCAAAACGTTTTGGCCCAAGAATTTTCTCAAGATCGCCAACCGCAGGACTGAATTTTTTGGCCCTCTTAGATGAAACTTTTTCCAAAGCAGCACGACGACACAACTTCGCAATCGTCTGCTCCATCACACGCACTCCCGGTTCACGAGCGTAGTCAGAAACCAGGGCTTTAAGTACAGCGTTTGAGAGACTAAATTCTTTTGCCGTTAATCCATGTTTCTTAAGCTGCTTAGGAATAACCCATTTAGTTGAAATAGAAACTTTCTCTTCAATTGTATAACCAGAGAGTTCAATCAGTTCCATACGATCCAAAAGTGCTTCCGGAATTTCACCAATGTTATTGGCAGTAGCAATGAAGAGCACTTTTGAAAGATCAAAAGGCACATCAAGATAGTTATCAATGAACGTTTTATTTTGTTCAGGGTCCAGAACTTCCAGTAAAGAAGAAGCAGGGTCACCCTGATATGATTTTCCTATCTTATCAATTTCATCCAACATGATGACTGGATTAATCACTTCAACACGCTTAAGCGCCTGAATAATTTTACCAGGCATTGCACCGACGTATGTACGGCGGTGACCTTTAATCTCAGCTTCATCTTTCATCCCGCCAAGAGAAAAGCGGTAGAACTTTCTTCCCAGCGCTTTCGCAATGGAATGACCGAGTGAAGTTTTACCAACCCCTGGAGGACCCGCAAGACAAAGGATCGTACCGTCATATTCCGGCTTCAGTTTACGTACTGCCAGAAATTCCATGATTCTTTCTTTAGGCTTCTCAAGACCATAGTGATCTTTCTCGAGCATTTTTTTAGCTGATTCAATATCAACCTTATCATCCGTCATTTTATTCCAAGGCAACTGAACCATCCAGTTAAGGTAAGTTCTAGTGACGTTGTATTCAGGTGACGAATCAGGGATAGACTCCAGGCGCTCAAGCTCTTCTAGAGCTGCTTTTTTTGCGTCTTCAGGCAAATGACCCTGCTCAATCCCTTCCAGGATTTTTTTCATGTCCTTGGCCTTTTCATCTTCATCCATGCCAAGTTCACTGCGAATAACTTTTAGTTGTTCGCGCAAAAAGTATTCACGCTGATATTTATTAACTTTATCGTTAACTTCATCTGTAATTTTTTTCTGGATATCTGCTACATCTTTTTCGCGTTTTAGATAAACCAGAAGTTTGGCGAAACGTTTTTTTACAATGAGTGTCTCAAGGAAATCCTGAGCTTCAGGAACATCAAGTGACAGGGCAAAGGCCACCAAATCTGCAAGTGATCCTGGTGAAGGAGAATTCAGCATCGCGAGCTTCATCTCTTCGTTGAAATAAGGATTAATTTCAGAGAGTTTCTTAACTTGATTTATAACCGAGCGAGTGTAGGCATCGAGCTCTTCATCAGGCTCGTGGATATCACTAAAGACTTCTGTTTTAGCAATCAACAGAGGTGAATCAACAACATATTCCACAGCACGGTAGCGCTTCATCCCGTGAACCAATAAATTTACTGAACCATCAGGCAGTTTTAATTTTTTGATCACCTTACAAAGTACGCCTACTTTATAGATATCTTTGGGAGTAATGCCCTTAGGGCTGATATCGGCAGGTGAGCTTAATCCCACGTACTCTTCTTCGCCCTCTTCTTCTTCGTCATCATCTTCGTAGCTGATTTGCTCTTCACCCATTTCATGCAGAACTTCCTGGCCCTCGCCAAAGTCTTTGAACTTAACAAGGTTTAAAGCAACGTAGTTGTTTTTTGCAAGGTAAGCATCAAGCTCAGGAGTGTACTTGTCCTCCGAAAGGATGATCGGAGCGATCATGCCTGGAAAAATGGGACTATTCACAATAGGAATAATCACAACTTCTGAAGGGATTTCGCCTAATTTAGCTTCGCCCTTAGTTTTGTTTTTTTTATCTTTCGTTGCCATTTTTTTGTCCTTATAAATTAGCGGATATCGATTACTAGACGGCCAGGATTCTCTAGGAAGAACACATCAAAACTTGCTTTGTTTTTAAGTGTAAGATCCATCGTTATTGATTTTCCATCAACGTTTATAAAATCGATTGTTTTAACATTTTTAGATGATTTAAGCTGAGGCTGACTTGTAACAATATTTGTCTCAAAAAAATCCACGCTTATTTTTTGTTCTTTGCTCGAGATGTGCCCATAAATTTTAGGGATCGTGGCTGTATTAAAATCAATCACAACTCGCTCATATCCCTGACCTGGAGTGGCGGAACTTCTGATAGAAGTTATTCCTGAATTTTTTGTCTGTGAATTATGGTGAAAGACCCCCGAATCTAAGAAAATAGATTTTTTTCTCGGAGAAACTTTCCAAATTCTTTCCTCCATCAAATTTTGGGCAAGAACTGGAAGACTCACAAGTAACGTAATGAAGAGCAATCGCATCATTTAATGACTCCAGAGGAATGGAATTTTACTTAATTCATTCTATGCAAAAGGAAAGGTTAAGACAAAATTTTCTTGTCTCTTTTCATGAGCCTAGACGGAAGAGCGGAGATAAAAAATCCCAGAAGCAGAAGGGCCAAAAAAGCACCGGAGTCTGGGCCGGGTCCGGAAGGAGGTTCGATGGTTCCGCAGCTTGCTGCTGCCGCTGAGCCCGTCTTAGAAATATCTTCATCTGAGTTGGCGGTGGATTTTTCCACGGCATAGGTAAATGGCGCATCCAAGCATGAGGAATTATCCGACAAAACATCTCCAGTATCCATAACTGGTCCAGCCACTGTCTCCAGGCTCATCACCAAAAGGTAAGGTAGGTTTTGAACTGAACCGAATTTGATAAAATCTGGAATGCTGTAACTTGCACTAAAAGAAGAGAGTTTTTTGGCAGAAATTTCTATCTCAAATACATTGGTCGCCAAACTTGTAGATAGGCCTGCAGCCGCCACCAGATCCAGATTGTAAGTTCCTTCAGGTTTAATAGTTTTACCGTAAGTCCCTAAAGTAATCCCATTTTTTTTCACCGTCATCAGATACTCTACACCATTACCAAGAGGCTGAGAAACCAGTCTGATTTTTAAAAATTTACTCGAAGCAGATGCGTATCCACTAAGATCAATTTTTAATTTGTCAGACGCTGTAAAACTTGTTGTTGTGAGATCATTCGGGTTGAAATATCCAACATAGGACTTCTCCACTCGTGGTTCAAGATCATAATTAAAAACTTCCAGAGTAGAAAAACTACTTTGAAGTTTTTCATAAACATAATCCTCCTGAACGCGAAGACTACAATTAATGCTGACTGACCCAATGTCTACATTGGTTTGACTTGAAGTGAGAGAAATTCCCTGGGCGAACCCATCATTTTCCCTGCCACATTTGCCAAAAAACGATGAAACATAAGCACTAGGACAAAATTCTGTTTGTGAGTTCGCATAAGAAGAAGGGAGAGCGTCTAAATTTTTAAGAGGTGACGTGTAGAGATAGTAGGTGTCATTTAAATCCAAACCAGCGATCTCAAAAAATCCATCTTCACCAGTGATTCCTGCAATTGAATCTCCATTTTTTCTTGAAATGGCCTGTACATGGACCCCAAAAATACCAATGTGATTCCCGCCCTTCACGTATCCGCTTATTGTTCCATGTCCGGAACTGTACTTACTTTTCACGCCTGCCTTATCATCAGCAGAGAGTTCTGATTGCCCAGGAAAGGTCTGATAAAACATTGATGAATTTAATACTTCTGAATGGGATAGGCCCAGAAAATGCCCCAACTCATGAGTCACAACATCTTTTAAATAAATGGTGTTTCCAACTGCCATCCCCGGTGTTGCTGTGAAGTCATAGTGCTGCTCATTTAACAGGATGGAAGCATTATTTACGACTCCTGAAGTTGCGTAGCTCACTTGAGTCAACCCTACAACTGCAGAGCCATAGATTGAAAAATCACTTACAAACTGAATCTTACTGCTGCTCGATGAAGCAGGGACAATTTGAAAAGTTGAAGCTGCATTCCACTCTGCGATTGCTTGCTCTATCAATGTGCCTGAGGATGGAAGTGAAGTTGAGTTATTAATTATTTTGAGTGGGACGTTTGAATAATTCCACTTAATTTCTTTTTGGGTCGAGGTAACTGAAGACTGGTAACCCAGCACAGGAAGTGAGAATAAAATTGTTAATAAAAACAATAAACGCATTTCAATCCATTGAAAGCTTTCGGTAACTATTTATTTGTGGGCCCTACGGTTGTTCATCCGGAACATGCCGCCAATGAGCCCCAAGGCCATGATCAACCAGAAGACATTCAAAGTTGATTGACCATCTTGATTGTCTAATTCTTCGGATTTTGAAGCAACTGTGCGATTTTGCCCCTCGGAAATGGAAGCCGGGATCCTCTTAATTTCACCCTGGTCAAGCTGAGTCGGGTACTCCGTGCTATGCACGACTTTGAGACTTGAGCCTTTGATTCTTTTAACCTCACGCTCGAAGTGACCAAAACTCACTTGCCCAAATTGAGGATGCTCAGGAAAGATATAATTCACCAAAATAATTTCTTTTCCGTAGTTGATGACCCTAAAACTACCGAATCCAAGATTCATGCCCCAGTAGCGATTATTCACACTTTTTATGAACAGCAGAACTTTCTCACCGGGTGTAAACTCCGGCACTCCTTCAACTTTCATATGCTTATCGTTTAATTTTCCACCCGGGTAGTGAACGATGACCTCATCCATTCCAAAAAAATCAGATTGAAGACCAACCTCTTTTGTCATCTTAAAGAACATTTGGGTCGCCAGGCCACCATCTTCGAGTTCCACCGTTTTGCTTCTTAAATAATTGCCTTGAAAAAGGCCATCCGATTCTTGAATTTGCTGAGTGATAGGCTGAGGCTTAAACGTGGTCGCTTGGAGGGAGAAACTTATCGCCAATAAACATAAAAATCGAATCACAGTTAGTCCTTAGGAATAGCCTATAGAACTAGTCGGCAATTTATGGCAGAAACTTGAGTTTATTTATCTAGTTTAAGGAGCTTGATTTCGTTGGCCCTAAATTCGAGCTTAGAAGTCGCCAAGTATCTAAAATAACTTGAGGAATCGATGATCACAATGGTGTTCTTTAACTGAACTAGATCCTGCAAAAAGACCCCTAACATTTTGAGTTCTCTTTCAGACAAACCGAACGAGAGGTTCTCAAAGATCAGTAGAGAATTCTGAATGGTCTTCATGAGTTTAGAAAGAAGATAGATTCTTTGTTTCTCGCCACCCGAAAGAGTATTGAGCCCGCGGTCGAGTGAAAGATAATCCAGATTTAAAATTTTTAAGTACTCCCAGATTCGGCGAAATTTTGGAGTAAGCTGAATTCTCTCGAGTACCTGATTAAGGGGAAGATTGTAAGCTTCAGCAACAGTCATTTTACCATCTGATATATTGGCGTACATGGGTTTAATTTTTAACCCCTTACAATCTTCACATTCAAGAACGATGTCCTCCAGATATTGCATCTCAATCACAATTGATCCCTTGCCTTCACAGCGAGGACACATTCCAAGTTCAGAATTTGAAGAAAAATGTCCTTCTTTGAGATTCATACTTTTGGCGACTGGAAGTTTTAAAAAATGTTTTCTTATGACGGAAGCAAACTCCGTAATGGTTCCGACCGATGAGCGGGAAGTGAATCGATTCAAGTCGGAAGAAATTACGATGACGTCTTCAAGCTTCTGTGGATTTTTAACAGATTTCACATTGAATAGATCATCCTCCATCCACTCTGAGTAAAGCCGCTTGTAAAGTGTGTTGGCCATGATCTTAATGAGATTGGCACTTTTTCCTGAGCCCGAATCCCCAGTAACCCAAACCATTTCCTCGAGGGGGATTTTAAAGTCTGGATAATTTTTTCCATAGATTGAAGGAGAGGAGACCTCAATAAACTGGGACGATTTTGCTTTATGTTTTTTAGTTTCCCAGACTACATTTTCTTTCGTCGTAAAATACTTTGGAGGCTGCCCTTGGTAAATTATTTCTCCGCCGCTTTTTCCTGATCCTGGGCCCATGACGATCAGGTGGTCTGAATTTTTTTGTAAAAATTCAGAGTGATCTATCAGGATGACAGTATTACCTTGATCAATAATTTGTCTTAATCCGCTCAAAAGCTTTTTCAATTCAGTTTCACCCAGACCAAGACTTGGCTCATCCAACACAAATAAACTATCAACTCCCTTGAAGGTCAGATATTTAATCAAGAGCAATCTCTGATATTCTCCTGCTGAAAGGGACTTTGCCTTCCTCAGTATGGAAAGATGATTAAGACCCATTTCTGCGGCAAGCTTTAGCTTTTCACAGATGTCTCTATAGATTCTGGCTTCATGAGTCTCTTCTTTAATACGCTTTTGAGAAAATAATTGGAGTGCATCCTGAACGGTTAGTTCCATTATTTCCTGCAAACCCCACAGGCGACCACCCAAGCTAATACGGTAATGATGAACAGCTTTATTTAAACGGGATGTGAGGCAAACCTTGCATGGCTCTTCTTTCTGCATATGGCGGATGTAGATCCGAACTGAAGGTTTATACTTTTTTGAATCCAGGTATTTTTGTAGCTCTGTATACCCGGGATAATCCCCTTGTCCCTCAAATAAGAGTTCAAAAAACTCTTTGGGTAATTTCTTGATCGGGATATCGAGGGGTGTTTTATTCTTTTTCAGAATCTTTAAAAAAGCGGCGTAGGCGTCCTCGAAGGGTCCGTAATTTAAAAGTTTTAGACCACCCTCTTCAATCGTGAGTTCCCTATCAATTATTTTTTTTTCGTCATAAATAAGATTGGCGCCATACCCATTACACTTCGGACAGGCCCCTAAGGCGCTGTAGGGTGAAAAAGCAGAAACAGTTTGAACCGGGTTAGATTCAAAATCACACTTGGGACAAACTTTTTTAAAGTGAAAGACGAGATTCTGAGTTTTTTTAAACTCTGGTCCAATCAACAAATAATTCAGTGGAAACTGGGAAAGTTTCAATTCCTGCCATTTTTTTTCTAATGCATCGAGATTTTCAAATTTAAACCTCATGACTTCCCAGAAATCATCTTCTTCCTGAAAGCTCTCAATGGTTTTGCGTTTTGCCGAATAAGATCTGGGGGGAATATATCCTTCACCAAAAACTCTGATGAACTCATTGGGACTCAAAAGGATATGATAAACCCCGTTTGGCACGAGACTCTTAACCTGGCCTTTGAGTTGCTCCCCAACGGAGCGAATCTGAAGCTCAGTATCATGAACCGGACAGAGTTCTTTAGAGGTTGAAAAATAAAGGTTCTGTAGGCCATCAGTTAATCTCATGACATCAGCAACAACAGTTCTTGAGCCCATCACTGGATTTATTTGAGGTAATCCGAATACTGGCAGGACGGGAAAAATCCTATCCACATCAACTGCCGCCGGTCTTTCCGTGAAAAACTTCATTGAGTTTGGAAATGAATTAATGAAACGACGTTTTGATTCAGTCAGAAGAGTGTGGAATGCCAACGAGGTTTTGCCCGATCCAGAGGGGCCGGCAAAACAGACAAGTTTTCTTAAAGGGATGTCGAGATCTACATTCTTGAGATTGTGAACCCTGGCACCGCGAATTTCGATCAAATCAACGTCGCGTTTTTCCATAACTATTTATAGCAAAAAAAAAGGCTCCTTGCGGAGCCTTTTCGAATACTTGTTGAAGTCTTGTATTAACGTTTAGAGAATTGGTAAGACTTACGAGCACCAGATTTACCTGGTTTCTTACGTTCAACTTTTCTTGCATCACGAGTAAGAAAGCCAGCTTCTTTAAGCTCAGCTCTAGAATTCGGAGTAAGTTTAAGAATAGCACGTGCAATACCAAGACGGATCGCTCCAGCTTGACCAGTAACACCGCCACCTTTTACGTTGATTTTGAAATCGTAAGCTTCGTTAACCTTCATAAGGTTAAGTGGCTGGTAAACGATGTAACGAGAAGTCGCTTTAGGGAAGTAGTTAGCTACGTCACGTGTATTGATAACAATTTTACCAGTTCCACGAGATACGTAAACGCGTGCTACTGCAGATTTACGACGACCAATTGTGTGAACATCATAAGATTTAGCTTTGCTCATATGATCTCTTCCTTAAATTTTAAATGTTAGAGGTTCAGGCTTCTGAGCTTCGTGACCATGAGTTGGTCCAACGACAACTTTAAGCTTAGTTAACTGTTTACGACCCAAAGTGTTCTTACCAAGCATACCTTTTACCGCTTCAAAAACGATAAGCTCAGGGTGCTTAGAAAGTTGCTCTTTAGCAGTACGGCGCTTAATCCCACCAATGTGGTTTGTGTGCCAGTTGTACTCTTTAGCGTCCCACTTATTACCAGTGAACTTAACTTTTTCTGCATTTATAACAATAACGAAATCACCAGCGTCGTTGTTTGTGCAAAAAGTAGGCTTGTTCTTACCACGAAGAACTTTAGCTATTTCTGAACACATGCGACCTACAACCATATCTGTTGCGTCTACTACGTACCACTTTTTATTGCCGTCTACTTCGGCCTTGGTGATAGCATAGGAATTTTGCTTGATCATAATCAACCTTCCATTAATTAATAAAAATTTTCCCATTTATAAATAACGCTGGGCCGTACGTCAAGATAAGTCTCAAGACTTCCTTCTAAGTTGAAGTCTAGATCACTATCAGGCCTCTTCTAAAATACGGGGGATTAAAAGAAGCCGATTGACACATGGAAGCGTCCGGGGCTCTCTAAGCTACCATCTTTGTTTGTTTCTCTCAAGAGTTTTATCCCATAATCGAAATCTAAGGTGCCTACTGGAGTCAGGATTTTGAAGGTCAGACCGACCGAGTCCCTTAACTCCCCTAGATCAAATTCGTTCACAAACACGCGCCCCGCATCATAAAAAACGCCGGCCATGACCGAATCGTTTAGAAAAAACCGCGGCTCAATCTTAAAGTTCGCAAGATAGGCCCTGTCATCAACCGTAACCTCTGAAATGTCATCTTTTGAAGCCCCTGGAACGCGGTTAATTTCCTCGTCGGTGAAACCTCGTACGATATCCATACCAGAAAGACGGAAAACTTTGATGTTGGGAATGTAACCAGCAGATTCTTTTACACCGTCTCGCGTAACTTCTTCCGTGGCCAAGTTCTTCTGGGAACCAAGCACCATGGAGATAGCGAGAGTTCCAAATTTATAGGGAACATAAAATCGATTACGGTTTACCAGCTTGTAGTAATTGATAGTGAGGTCGGCATCCTCTTGGGAACCAAAATAGGGATTGGCGAATTCGCATGAAAGATTGAAGTAGGCGCCTGATACAGGCAGAACAGGGCTACTTCTAAGGTCGTAGGTCAAACTTGGGGTAATCGCTCCAATCCTGAAACTTCCATTATCCCTATCTTCAGTGGCGTTGTACTGGAGAATGTTTTCAATCTGGTAACGGGCAGAGGTTGAAAACCTCTTAGAAATATCCTTAGTCAGAGTTAAATTTGAACGAGCAATATCGGCATCAAAGGAATAAAAACGTTTTCTCTGATAACCTCCACTCACGGAAGAATCAATAGAAGTATTGAAGATATCACCCTGGGTGTAAGTCAAAAAAGTATTGTGTTCGAGAAGTTTAAGTTTTTCTTCTCTACGTGTAGGATCTAGCGTGTCGTAATTAAGACGCTGGTTTATCTGACTTCTAAGTGTAATCGAGCGGTTCATCCCACCTATATTTATGTATGAAGCAGTCGCAGTAAGTTTTATACCTAAATCTGTACGATAGCCTGGAGCAAATTCAACCAGTCCAAACTCTCTCTCAGTCACTTTGACAATTAAATCTGTAGCAGAGTGGACTTTTGAACTATGTCGGACAGGCGTAATCGAAACAGAATTGAATAGCCCGGTAGCCGAAATATTTGCCTCGAACGCTCGAGTCTTGGCCGGAGTAATAATCTCACCAGGCTCCAAAAGTATCTTTTTCGTAAGGACTTTTTTTCGGGTCTTATTATTCCCAAGGTAAATTATGCGATTGAGCCTAACCATCGGTCCCGAGTTAATGACAAAACGAATATCAACATCTGCACCAGATTTTGAGTAAGTGACAAGTCCATCTTCATTGGCATTGGAAACTTCTCCAAAATAATACCCTTTATCATGCATGATACTGGTAACCAGCTTTAAATCTTCGGTCATGGCGATTGGATTAAAGGGATTTCCTGATCGGTTAGCAATGCGCTTAAGTATCGTTTCCTCGATTTCAGGAGGTAGCCCTTCGAAAACCAGATTCCTCACCACCGCCCGTTGACCTTCCTTGATGAGATATTCAACTGAAGCTTCTTTCTTGTCACTCGAGTAAGAATAAGTCGGCCCCAGAATTTTAACTTGAACAAAACCCTTCTCAATATACTTAGACTTTAAATAGCCTACAAAATAGTTGAAATACTCTTCGTCATAGTAGTGGATTTTTGCGAGTTCGAATGCCTCACTATTGAACATTTCTTTGAGCTCACTCTTGGAAAAAAAGACCTGGCCTTGAAAATTAACACCAGCGAGACGAGTTTTTTGATCCTCATGAAGATAGAGGCGGTAAAGAGTGACCGTCTCCATAAAGCTATTTCGATATTTTTCTGTTTCTATCCGAACCTGGGCATTGAGAAGGGCCTTACTCCTGTAATGCTCTTCAATCGCAATTTTCAGGATTGATTCTGAAAGTGGACGTTTATATTTCCTAAAAAGGTCTTTGATTAAATTATGAATGACTTCCCGATGCTCTTCTTTGAGATTCTTGAAGTCAAAGGTGAAAAGTTTGTCTTGGCTGATTTTAATATCAAGGACAACACGATTTTTTTTAATAATGGGCGTGAAATCCATATTTATTAAATAATAACCGTAGCTGAACAACTCTTTCTGAGCTTCATCAAGGTAGATTTTAAACTTAGTAAACTCGAAAGGCTTGTTATAAAAATTATAGAACTTCTTCACAAGAAAATCGTTTACGTAAGATGAGGTCGTGTTGGTCTTAATTTTCTTAAATACTCTTGGGACTCCAAGAGTAATAACCAGATTAATAATTACTTTGTCATCTTTGCGAACAACACTCATCTGGTGTGTATTGTGAGGGTACCCCATGTTGTCTAGTCTGGTTTGAAGTGAAATCAGGTCTGCTTTAAGCTTCTGGGTCTCAAAAAAATCACCTTCCTTGATCGTGAGAAGCTGAATTGGATCCAGCTCTAAATTTCGATCAATTGTTCCAATATTGATGGTTTCAATAATGGGTTTAAGATTCATTTTTAGATGAAGTTTGTGGTTATCACCAATTTTTAGGATCTGATAAGACAAGCTCTCATATCCTCCATCAGAGGCGAGGATTCTTAACGTATCTTTCAAGTGTAATAAACTTCTATATTCCCCGACTAGATTTCCATACCTTATCTTTCTGGAACGGCACAATTCAGAAACATGGCACTCAACTTCAACTTCAGAAAGGTTAAAACTTGAGGCTGCTAGCAGCTGGAGTGGAAGTAATATGAGGAGAATAAGAATAAACTTCATTTGAACGTCCACCTGAACTTAACGTCACCGCCAATGGAGTTATCAATGATATCTTCTTCACCTTCAGCATTTGTTCTAAGCTCGTAGACACCCTCTACTTGAACCTTTTTACTTAAGCTGTAATTCAAATTCATACTTTGTCTTTGCCCAATACTTCCGCCCATGGTGCTAGAAACAGATAGGGTTAAGGCTTCATCAAGTCTCTTTTTTAATTCAATTTTGGTGGCCGAACGAGTTCTACCAATAGTTCCCTGGCCATCCTGGGTTCTTCCCGTAAGAAGACTATCCGTTTGGGATTGCTCCAGCACTGTCCCAAGATTAACCTGGAGACCAAATTGTTTGTTCAAAATATCACTGATTTTGAAACGATCAAATACAAAAGATCCCACCCCAACCTGGGTTAAGCTCTGCTGGTCTTTTTGGCCCAAGGTATTTTGAATCTCATCAGTATAACCAAAGGCGATTAAGGAGAGGATTGAATTTCTAGGCAAAGCCGGGTCAGAAGTTAAATCAAAATTAAACCGCTCTAAATCACCATAGGCTTTAGCATAGACTTTGTAGTTAGCAATATAGGTAAGTGCTTGAACATCAAACTCAGGGTTAGTAATTTCTTTTTTGGGTGAAAAATTCAGGTCTGCACTAGTTATAAAATACTCATTATTTTTAAAAAATATTCGTGATGTTCCAGGGGGAGAGAATATCCGGCCCTCCCCTTTAGGACGAAATGGATTCCCCATAAGCATAATTTCACCCTTAAAACTTACATCCATCAGGGAGTTAGAAATCCTTACAGGTGTATCTGCCTTAACGTTAACATTGAGATTAAATAGTTTCCCAAGAGGGGATTCCTGATTGGCCGGCAAGAACCGAACCTGAGAAAGAGCGTTTGATTTTGGTGAGAACTCGTTTAGTTCGTTAACAATATGACCTTTATTGATGAGAATATCCCCGCCAACGTTATAAGGAGGCTCATTCCCAAGGAAAATCCCTTCACCTGTGACATTTATTATGGATTTCCCCATGATTGGAATTTCGGCTTTATCAAGAGAGTACTTCAAATTAATGTCCGGATAATCATTATCAAAAAAGACATCGCCTTTGATTGCTACCGAGCCATTTTCCAAAGACGTTTGAAGGTCCTGGATAATGAGTCGGTCATCTGAGTACTCCATAGCATAATTTAGATGGTTAAGCGGAAAAGGTATGGCATCAAGGGTAAGATTAAGGTCATTACTGCGAGATGACACAGAGAATTTGTAATTGCCCCTTTCCCCTTCAACCTTAAAAATATTTCTTATAAATCCTTCAGACGACAACACTTGGGCAAAAAGAATTTCAAAAATCTTCGAGTTGAAATGAATTTCATTCACCAGACTGACGTTCCCGCCAAACTCGCCGCTACCTTTTGTTTGCACAAAGAGGTCTGATTCTGAAATGGATAAATTCCACTTCTTGATTATATTGTCCTGAATGAGAAACTGGGGTTGAGTTGAAACATAATGAACCTTTAGGTTCTCATGTCTAAATATTAGTTTTTCGAGGTTGGCATTAACGTCCACCTCTTCAAAAACTCCCCGAAACTTACTATCAATATGGAATTTCAAACTCCCCGTAAATTCTTCCGACTCGAGGTGCTCTCCCAGGAATGCTGTAACAAATGGCTTCAAGTCTGGTGCATCGATATCCAGCTTAATTTTTGAAGGCCGGCTTTTAACGTGGGAATAGTCGAATTCGGTTTTAACTATCGAGCCAAGCAGAGACGCTTTGCCGGTTATATACTGAGGAGAAATATTGGCATTAAAAATAGTATCTTTAAATGTATAGTCTTGAGTTTTGGTATCAGCGACTAATCCATTAAGTTTCATTACATAGTCTTTAGTGCTTCCCTCTCCCTTCAAGGTCCCGGAAAGAATTCCCTGAAGATTAAGCTTTATTTTCTTTGCAAATGACATACCTGACAATGGAATATCATCCCACTCATAATCCACCATCATTTGATCATTTTTGAGGTTAAAAGAAAAATCCCCTCGAATCTGGCCCTTGCCCTTGTTCGCAGTGAGATTCTTAAGGGAAAGGATTTGATTATTTAAACCAATTGAAAGTTCGCCAGAACTAATGCTTTCACCGTACGCAACTAAATCCGTGAACTGAACCTCAGACTTAACCTTTAATTGATCAAGAGATGTTCTGCCAAAAATGTTGGCGTCCAGTTTACCATTGAAGTCAAAATCAGATGGTAAGAAAGTTACCTTAGAAAAGATGGGCGCCAGAATTTCTTTTAGGTCTTGATAATTCGCCTTCGGTGAATTGATTCCAAGAGCAATATCAAGATTTCCGTAATTGATAGCGCCCGTACCGGAAATTGGGGTATTTCGATAGGTTGATTCTAGGCGATGGATTACAACACTAGAATCACCCAAAGCAATTGTTAAATCCTTATCAGCGAGACCCAATTTATAACCAAGAACTTCAAAGTTTTTGGTCTTTCCCCTTAAATTAATATTGGTATCTTCCAAAGGGCCAGACACATCAATATCTAAGTTCCCACTTCCCTTCACGTCAAGTTTTGCAATATTGCCGAAATCTTCTAAATCCACCGTCGCGTTATTGATTTTAAAATCGACCAACTTCGAGTTCACCATTCCACGAACGTCGAGAAGAGAATTTTTGAGTTCTACAACAGAGTCCATCCTGAACTCGCTTAAGTCGTTAACTCTGAAAGATGCTGATGTTAATTTGGCCTTTTTGATCATTAATACAGTAAAGGGTTTTTCCTTTCCCACGACCAGACCAAGATTATTTATGACAAATCCATCCCTGGGTTTAAACTCCATATCATTATTCTTAAATGTAAATGCCATCTCTCCTGTTAATTCACCTTTGATGGAATTCAATGAAGGTAAAATTCGTAATGCATTATTCAAGTCCAGATTTTGTACCTGGACGTTAATGGGGTCGTAAAGGAATTGGGCGTTTTCAAAATTATAAATTTCAACTGGAGTTTTCAGTGCAAGTTTTTCAGTATTATTCATTAAGCTCAAATGGTTAAGTTTTAGTCTGCCATTCTGAATTTCTAGCGAAGTTATTATCTTGGCCGCTTTCACGATATTAGTATCAAGGTCACTCAGGGATAGTTCAACGCCGGCTCCAACCTTTTTGTCTTTTAAACTCGCCTTAAAAATCAAGTGGGCATACCCATGATTTATCTTTATCGATTTAGGGATAAAGATCTCGTCTTTGATATTTTTGAGATGAACAGAGGACTCACCAGATACAGTTGCCTCAGCACTCTTGAGCAAAGGATAGTTTTTAATTTTTCCCTTTAATAACAATGTATGAACATCATGTTGAATTTTCAGACGATGGATATCAATGTTTTTTCTTCCAATTTCTGCATCCCCCCAGATTTCATCAATTGAAAATTCCCTTCCTTGAACGGGGAATAAATTCGCAAGGTGGAACCTGACCATGAATGAATCACCACGACGAAAAAGTTTAAGCCTTTTAGCTTCTATCAAGTCACGATTGACGATAACTTTTGAATTCTCAAGAATCACGGAATCCACCCTTATTGGCAGTCCATCCGTGAGGTTAAAGATTTTATTTATGAGTTGTTGATCTATCTCTTTGAGTTCCTCATCATCTTCTTGTGGCCCCATATACTCTATAACAGAGTCTGAGATTTTTATTTCTCCAAGAGATATTTTCTTTTCTTCAACCTCTATCAACCCAATATAAAACCCCAGTTTCCCAAACTCTGATTGAAATACTTTATCTGGCGCTATATTTTTTTTAACTTTTACTTGATTTAATTCTACTCCAGGGGGGAATATGCTGATGTTGATGCTTTTAACACTCACTTCCGTCTGGGCCCTTCTTTGACTTAAATTAGAAATGACTTTGGTAGCAATTCGGCCAAAGTTTTTAGTTTGAATAAAAATAACCAAAGCAATGAAACTTGCTAAGCATATAAAAATGAATGCGCCTAAAATGCTCTTAAATCGCATCTAACCTTTCCAGTCTTTCTTTCGTCATCCTGTAATTAGCATCGATTGTCAGAATTTTTCTAAGAATTTTTTTAGCGTTTTTATATTCCTGGAGTTTTAAATAAGCTTCTGCCTGGGAATAAAGAAATGAGAGGATGTCATTCTGGGTGACTGAAAAACTTAGAGCACCTAGTGATACATCCAAGGCGGCTCTGTAGTCTCCGGTTTTAAGTAGGCATGTTACTTTTAAATAATTTGCCTTCAGCCTGGTCTCTACCTCTTCACTCAAATTGAAGGCCATCTCAGCAGCTTTCAAGGCAGCTTTATAAAATTCTGCCTGAACAAAACTCACTGCAATATCTAGAAGTTCGTTTGGGGTAAAGCTCTGGTGTTTAAGTAATTGAGACAGCAACTCTTCCTCATCTGATTCCTCCGCCGCTGCCTCTTCGGCTGGCTGATAGGGAGCAGATTTTTCCAATTTCAAGTCTGTTTCTTTCAGTATAGGCCCTAGGGCCTTTACACTTTTGACTGCAGGCTGAAAAAAGAAGGATTTTAGCTGTGGTAAATATTTATCCAGGTAAACATAATTGTATTCTTTATTCTGTCGCATTTCCTGAGCCAGATCTCTGGCCACTTCGTCCAATCCCTCTTTCAAGAGCAAATTTAAAATTAAGGCTTGAAGCTTAAAGTCCTCGGTAAAAATAACAATCTCTGTAATTTTCTTGAAATCTTTTTTTTCCTCCACTCCATTAACCATTAAGGAAATAAAGTTTTTATATATTTCTAAATATTGCAAGTCGGGAGTCGAATTGAGGACTTGATATAATGAGTTCAATTTTTCTTTTATTCCACGAGGTGATGACTTCTCATAGCAAGATAAGATCAATTCTTTTAATAACTTTTCACATCCAGCAAGGTCCATCCGCATCAACTCAATAGCAAAGTATTGAAGCTGCAGATGAAAATCATGTGGAAAATATTTTCCGACTAATCCCTGAACATAAGTAGAAATTTTTGGTGACTGCATTTCATATTTCATGACCTGGTATTGAGATATTAAATTGTAAAGCTCTTCCATTTTGCCTTTTAGATCGGCAATTTTAATCTCGGCATTAAGTAGCCGCTGCTTATCCTGGATTTTTTCTTTGGGTATAGATAATAACCATTCTTCGGCTTGATCTGGTTTCTCAATCAGTAGTTTTTCAATCAGCGTAAACAGCAGCTCCGGTGGCAATGGATGGGATTGGGCCTTAAGGGATTCAAAGTATAATTCCAGTAGTTCTATGGATTCAGAACTTCTGGATTGACTTAAAACGAGCTCAGCTTCTTTTTGTGCTTCAACAAATTTGGACTCCGCCAAGAATTGCTGAATTCTAGAAATATTATCCACCAATGCCCCTTCCTGTGGCACATTAAACACTTAATTTTATTATACTTTTAAATGAGTTTTTTGGATAAATAATTGGTCGAAAACTTACTTTCTACGAAGTCCGAATCTTCCAGAATTTCTTTATGTAAATTGATGTTTGTTTGGATTCCGCTGACAACAGTTTCATTCAAAACTCGCTTCGCGCGGGTGATACAGTTGGCACGATTATCGGCCTGAACAATGATTTTTGAGATCATAGAGTCGTAGTAAGGGGGTACAGTATATCCTGTATAAATATAGTCATCTGTTCTTACGCCAATCCCGCCAGGTCTGTGATAATGCGTGATATGACCAGGAGATGGCATACCAGTTTTTGGATTTTCAGCATTGATTCTAAATTCGATAACGTGATTTCTAAAGATAATATCTGACTGCTTAAATCTGCTTTTTTCACCTTGAGCGTGACGGATTTGCTCACTGATTAAGTCAACTCCAGTTCGGCCTTCAGTGACAGGGTGCTCCACCTGAATTCTGGTATTCATTTCCATGAAGTAGAATTTCTGAGTGTCCTGATCGTAGAGAAACTCTACCGTCCCGACAGAATCGTAATTTACGAACTTGGCCAATCGTACCGCCGACTCACAAATCTCTTCCCGCACTTTGGGAGTGAGAACAGGAGAAGGAGCCTCCTCCAAAATTTTTTGAAAGCGTCTCTGAATCGTGCAGTCGCGCTCTCCCAGATGAATCACACTTCCATGCTGGTCGGCGAGGATTTGGACTTCAATATGTCTCGGATTTTCAATGTATTTTTCGATGAATAAAGTTCCATCTCCGAAAGCTGCTTTAGCTTCTTCTTCCAAACGAGATAAAGCCGGCCAGAGTTCTGCGAAGTTTTCAATTCGCTTCATGCCTCTTCCACCACCACCGGCAGAAGCTTTTACTAAAACAGGAAATCCCATTTTTTCGACAGCTTTTTGGATTTCTGATTCTGAAGAATCTTTCACATAAATAGGTTCAAGAGTCGGAACTTTTGCCTTTTTAGCGATCAATTTAGATTCAATTTTATCGCCCATGGCCTGAATACATTTCACGCTTGGGCCAATGAAAGTTATTCCCCATTTTTCACACAATTCTGCAAATTCATCATTTTCAGATAAAAATCCGTAACCAGGATGAATGGCATCTGCGCCAGTTATATCTGCTGCAGATAAAATCTGAGGAACATTTAAATATGAAAGAGATGATTTAGCTGGTCCAATACAAACTGATTCATCGGCCATTTTAACATGCAAAGAATCTTCGTCCGCCGTCGAATGGACAGCAACTGTCTCAATTCCCAGCTCTTTACAGCTACGAATAACTCTTATGGCAATTTCACCACGGTTAGCGATGAGGACTTTTTTAAACTTCTTTGCTTCTGGCTTCATTAGTTAGGCTTAATCTTGAATAGAGGCTGGTCAAATTCAACCAGACTTTCATTCTCAACGCAAATTTCAACGATTTCTCCGTTAACATCCGCGTCTATTTCGTTCATGATCTTCATGGCTTCAAGTACACAAAGTGCTTGTCCGATTTTAACCTTATCACCAACTTTAGTATAAACGGGTTTTCCCGGGCCTGGTGAAGCGTAGAAAGTTCCAACAAATGGAGATTTCACTACATGATAATTCGAACTGGCTGCTGCCTTCACTGTTGGAGTTGCTGCCACTGCTGCAGGCTGAGCCTGAGGAGCTGCCTGAACAACATGTTGTGTGTGCTGAACTGTAGCCACGTGCCCAGTTGAAAATCGGACTTCAACTTTGAAATCCTTTGTATCCACTTTTAATTCAGCGACACCTTCATCTTTAGCAACTTTAACAATCTGTTTTAGAGTGTCTAAATTCATAACTTAAACCTTAGCACGTTCTAGATATTCACCTGTACGTGTATCAATTTTTAAAATTTCTCCCTCTTTAATAAAAAGAGGAACGTTAACTTGAAGACCTGTTTCAAGAATGGCTTTTTTGTTACCGCCTGTAGCAGTATCACCTTTCATTCCAGGATCTGTTTCAACAACTTTTAAGTTGATGAAGTTTGGAAGTTCAATCGAAATTGGACGTCCATTATAGTAGAGAATATAAACTTTAATGTTTTCCTGTAGGTAAAACTTATTATCACCAACTTGGTCATGAGAGAGGTGAACCATTTCAAATGTCGACTGGTCCATGAAATTATAACCATCAATGTCTGAATAGTTATATTCCATTTCTTTTTCTTCCATATCTGGCTTACCAACAGTTTCAACGCCAGCTTTGAAAGTTCTTTCAATCGTTTGGTTTGTTTCAAGATTTCTGATACGAGTTCTAACGAAGGCAGAGCCCTTGCCAGGGTTTACGTGTTGGAAATCCACGATGATCCAAGGTTTCCCTTCAATCTCAATTTTAAGGCCTTTTCTAAAATCTGTTGTTTGGTACATAAAGATGGTCCTTTACTGGAGCTGCGAATTTATCGCGATGTAATATGTCTGCTTTCCGAATCCGGACATTATGGCCGCCGCGGCTTTTGCCGTCAATAATGTATGACGGAACTCTTCACGCTTATAAACTTGGCTCAAATGGACTTCAATTACTGGAATTTTCAGGATTTTCAGAGCGTCATGAATGGCCACACTGGTGTGAGCATAACCACCCGGGTTAATAATCAGGGCGGCGAAGTCCTCCGAAACTGCTTTTTGAATGCGATTGACCAGCTCCCCCTCCACATTAGATTGAAACCATTCAAGCTTGGCCTGGCCACTGATCTTAAGCTCAGTGAATTTTATTAAATCATCCAAAGTATCTTTGCCATAAACTTCAGGTTCTCTCTGGCCCAGCATGTTTAAGTTGGGTCCATTGATAATCAACATTTTTTTCATATATTTTACCGGTGTTGGTGAGCGCGCTCTTTTATGGCGGCCAAGAAATGATTGAAAGTGTCTTGTAACATGATCTCTTTGGGAGATTTCGCCTTTACTTGGTTTTCAATGATTGAAATAAGCTCTTCATGACTTTCCTCTTCGGTTAATACTTCTGCCCCAGAGTGAGTCTTCTTCATGGATAAAACATGCTGCAATTTTTGTTGTGTGGTTTTATCATGTGGATTAAGTTCTAGAATTTTTTCGAGAAGCTCAATCGCCTTATCGTAATAGTGCTGAGCACAGTACAGATCTATCAGTGTGTGCGAGACAATAGGTGAATCGACTGGTGTGGATTCAGGTTCTGCGTCTTCGATTTCACCAAATTCTTCAAATTCATCAGCGTAAAAATCATCTTCTAAACTTCTGACAGTAATTTTTTCTTCATTCAATATGGGATGTTCAGAAATTCCGGGTTTTCTCATCACCCACTCAGATTCAGACTTCGTTTCTTCGATCTTTTTGGTTTCAGCTTCCTCTACTGGTGCTGTGCCCTGGTTAAAATCAACCTGAACCCAATCATCATCCAATCCCTGAGGTATTGGTCGTTTTTCCATTTCGGGAGCTTTAATTAAATGCTCCAGACTAAGTTTTTTATGGCCAACCATCAGGTCGTCTTCAAGTTTCTTAACTTGTTCACTGAAAAACTTGTCTCTTGGATTCATGAAGAGAAGATACTTATAAGTATCCAGGGCTTCATCAAGGTATCCCAAGTTCATGCAACTCTTGGCAAAAATTTTCTGGAGTGAAATGTTATCCGCGTTCTGAGAAACAATTGGCCGAAGCGTATTGTAGGTTAGCTCATACTTCTCTTGATCATAGTAACAGTGGGCCAGAACTATATACCCAAGAGCATAATTAGGATGGTTTCGGATTCCATCTTTAAGGATCTTAAAGGCATCATCTAACATGCCTAGTTTTCTAAATGCTTCAGCAAGGGGGGCAAAAACCTTCGAACGAGGATTTTTCTTATATAAGGCGAAATATTTGGCCAAGACGGCCGACTGATTTTTTTTACCTAACACGGATCAACCTGCCTAAAGCGGTTTAGCGGAATCAATTCCGGTATTAGTGGCCTGTCTGTCTGACATACCGGCTTGTTCTTGATTGATAATCCTTGGAGTCATAAAAATTATGAGTTCATTTTTTTGAGTCAGATTTGACTTAGGTGCTCTAAATAACCAGCCTACCAAAGGAAGATCTTTCAGATAAGGAATACCGCTGACCTGATCGAGGGTATCTGTTTGATAGAGACCACCAATCACCACGGTTGACCCGTTATCCACTAAAACGTTTGTCGTAATGTTACGTCTGTTCATGTTTGGTGGAGCATCAGCACTTGGTCTTGTACCAAACGAAGATTTCAAAAGATTGATCTGCATTGAAATGGCACCATCATTCGTCACTTGTGGAGTTACAGTGAGCGTAAGGTCCGCAGAAATATTCTGGAATGTCGCAATCGCTGGTGAATTTCCCGTGGCAGGTTGCTGAACTCTGAAACTCGTTTGTTGAGAACTGGTAATCGTAGCTACTTTTTTATTTTGAGTCACAACTCTAGGAGTAGAGATCACTCGACCTTTAGCTTCTGATTCTAGAAGCTGAAGTCTAAAATCCAAACCTAGCAATCGCTTATATACACCAATCGTTGCACCAAGAGCTGGAGCACCGGCAGTACTGAATGAAAACCCTGGACCAACCGGGTTTCCAATTGGAGTGACCGGATCATAACCAAAAGTAATACCGTTAGAGAGACCTATAGTTTTTGAATAGTTTTCGTTGGCCTCAACGATTTTGGCTTCAATTAATATCTGAGGAGTCTGGGTATCAAGTGTCTCAATAATCTTTTTAATACGCTCAATCGATTCAACAGTGTCTTTCACAATCAAGCTATTAGTTCTCTCATCTGCCTGCATTTTGGCCCTGACTGGAGTGAGATAATCTGTGATAATTTTCGAAATATCTGCCAAAGTTGCATAATTAATCAGGAATACTCTTGTCACCAAGGGTTCAAGACCAGCTTTCAGAGTCAAATTCTTAAGCTCTTCTTCTTTTTCTTTAGAGGCTTGACCAAGAGTCTTCATAATCAGAATGTTGGCATTTTTATCTGCGACCAATTTTGAAAGATTCATAATGGTATCGAGAGCTTGGTCCCAAGGCACATTAGTCAGAGTCAAAGTTAGCGGAGGATGCTTGGATATTTCCTGGTCAATAATGATGTTAAACCCCGAAGTATCCGCAATCATATTTAGTAGATCTGGAACCGGGATTTCTTTAACATTTATGGAAATTCTTTTGCCTATGTATTTTTTGGGACCAGACATAGTGAGATTACTAATAATGTCTTCAATACTATTGGACTTTGGAATATTTAATCCAATGCTGTCCTCAATTTTCTCATCACCTTTCAGGCTTGTAGCTTCGCCTGCTCGGATTTTATGTTGTGAAAAAACACCAAACCGATTTTCAATATTCAGGATAATTGAATTTCCTTTGGTCTCCAGCATCGACCGAACGTTGTCTCTTAGCTGAACAGCAAAACGGATATCATTGGTAGAGCCCGGCTTTTTATAGCCAGAAATGAAAACGGCACTTCCTGGAAACTCAGAAGTATCAATTCCACGCAATAGTTTGGGTGAAACTTTTACATTTTTTAAATCTAAAATAATTTGTTTATCTTCTGAGACGTGAAAACGTTCAGCAAAGACATCTTTATCGGTTTCGATAACGAGTTTGCTGATTTCGCCTTCTTGAACGAAATTAACATTCTTGATCTCTTGAGCACAGAGCCCAAATGAAGCAACCAATATAAGTAGAAAAAATCCTATCTTCATGCTTTCTCTCTTCCTTAAGATGAGCTGATGACTCAATTGTATGGAGTTTATTTAGAAATGGGTATAACTGTTTCTAAATATTCTTCCTGTCCATATACGTTAACAATTTTCTCAACTAATATGATTCCACCCGGCAGGATGGCCTTAAGCTCAGCACCGTCATCCCCGATTTTCATCCCTTCCTTCAAAATGATGATTCCGGCTTTCTCTCCGTCTTTAACCATCGCGCGTCTCTCTCGGCCGATTAAAACTCCCACAACCTTGAGTGACTCAACACTTGAGACTGTTTCCTCTTTAATATTACTGTATTGGCCGGTACCTGAAGTGAAGTACCCCTCTTTAACTTTACTCTTTTCCGACTTCGATTGGGGAGCCTTGAATGGATCTCGCAGCTCAAATGGCTTCTCAATCTTTGTTTTATCTCTAAAAAAATTGCTCAATGGATCCACAGGGGCAGCGAATGCCCCCACAGTTATCAAAATAAAAATTAATAATCCATTCATCATTTTATCTTTTATGGAGCAGGAGGTTGAGTGGGCTCAAAACCTCGGTCTACTCTAAATTCAGGGTTAAACCTAAATGCCTGAATAACACTTTCTCCAGCAATCAACTGAAATCGTCCCCTTTGAGACGTATCTGCATTTACTAATTTTAAACTTTTCACGTTATAAATTCGTGTGGCATTCCCAATCCGCTCAAAGAAAATTAGAAATTGCAGGAAGGTACCCTTAGCCTTAATCATATAATCTTTCGATATAAAATACGTGCTAGTAGTTTCACTTCCGGGAACGATCTGAGGATCTTTAATATTGAGCGAGTTAATTTCCTGGTTAAAGACCGTCAGAATCTGGTTGTCATTAATTTCAGCAGGAAGTTGTTTCTGAGCTGATTCAATGTTTTTGGCCACCTCTTCAACTCTAATCTTCGACTCTTCCGTTTTTTTAACAAACTCCTGAATCTCTTTTACTTTTTTCTGGTTGGAAACTATCTCAGCTTCAATTGAAGGGAACTGACTATTAAGCATTTCCATCCTGAGTGTATTGGCATCAAAACTTTCCCAAGCTCCATACAGACCATATATAACGATGAGAAAATGTATGTTCGCAATAAACTTATTCGCAAGATCTTTCATTATTCAAACCTCGCAATGGCAAAACTAATCTCAAAGCTTTCAACTCTGCGCTTATCAGTTTCTCTTACATTACTGGTGGTGCTTTTAATGTTGGCATCTTTTATAAAAACAGATGAGCGCAAGTTATTTACAAAATTCCCTACGCTTGTATAGCTAAGTGCTTCTCCCTTAACCGTCATGCTTTCATCAATGATCGTGAGTTCTTTAATCCAAAGATCCTCAGGCATATTTTTTGAAATATAGAGAAGTAAATTGGCTGGGTTTCTTTTTAATGAAATGGCCTGTTTAACTGCGGTAAGTTTTTTGCCAAGATTTTCTTCCTGGATTTTTAGTTCACGAATTTGTTTCTCCAGCACTGAAGATTGAGACACTTTTCTTTTTAAAGAATTCGACTGTCCCTGAAGAGTTGTGAGTTCCTGAGTTCGCGTATTAAAATCGTCTTCCCACATGGGATAAATCAAAAAGTCCGGCAGGTAGATAACGACGCAAGCCAGAATCACCGCTTTGAATTTTAACTTGGTGAAATCGAATCCACCAAGATTTGAAATATCGACCTGTTTTTGAGCTGCGCTTAAGTTAATTTTAATCATGATTAATTAACTTTCCTCATCGCCAGCCCTATGGCAATTGCCGAGATAGCGGAGAGGTGATCAAGGCCTTTTTCTGCCCGACTTTCATCAATTTTTATTTTAGAAAAGACGTCTATCCTTTTAACTTCAAGGCTTGTTGCGGTTGATAATTTCTCTACCATTCCAGGCAATAAAGAATTGCCACCAGTGATAAAACAATAATTAACCTTTTCAGCACTACCCTGTGAGATATAAAAGTTAATGTTTTTACGGATTTCTGCAACTTGCTGATCAATCTGAGTATTAATAATGTTAAGAATTTCCTGAGGAAGGTTCCCGTTTTCATCACCGTTTGTTTTTAGGTCTTCAGCTTCTTCATAGCTGACACCCATCTGGCGCTGGATTTCTTCCGTGACAAGTCCACCACCAATGGGAAGTTCCTTGGTGAAAATGGGGCCGCCACGCTTGTAAATTAAGACTTTAGTACTCTGAGCACCAAGGTCAAGGATCAAAGATCCTTCAGAGTATTCATCCAGATCGTCGGCATAAACCTCTTCAAATACGTTTGAAAGTGCCAGCACATTGAGATCCACAATTTTGGGCGTAATTTTTGCGTCTGCAAGGATCGCTGAAAATCTTTCTACGACATCGGTCCTAGCAGCTGCGACTAAAGCGTCCTTACCGCCACCTTCGTTTTCACCAATAATGTGAAACGAAATCTGAGATTCATCAGCACCAAAGGTTATGTACTGTTCTGCCTCCCACATAATGTGGTCTTCAATTTCTTCCTTCGTTCCTTCGGGGACATTCAGGCGTTTCGTCATTGTATTAGGTCCATACAGACCTAAGCAGCCAGTTTTAGATTTAATACCAGCCCTCTTCATGGCTTCTTGTAAACCTTCAACAATCTCCGAGGGTTTTTGAAATTCATCTTCAATAATGGCTGCCTCAGAGAGAACAAATGCTCCGAACTTATCTACTTTGAATTTTTTGGGATTACCGCTGATTTCACAAACTTTTATGCTATGGGCACCAATATCGATACCAAAAACCCCACCGGGACTTAATTTGCCTAAAAGCTCATCAATCTGCTCTTTTAATGATGCTGCCAAAGTCTTCCTTGCCCTTGTGAATAAACAAAAACTTAATTAATTATAGGCAGAGCGATTACGAAGTATCAAGGATTTAGTGCTTCACGCCAATTAGAAGAACCATGACTGAACAATATGAGCTGTTTCAGAAAAAAAGATTTGAAAGGCGGCAACTATCAAGATGGAAGGGCCAAAGGGCATAGGCTTATCCTTACTCATTTTTTTGGTAAAAATTAGAAGTAAACCAACTACTGCCCCGACAAAGCAACTTAGGAATATCGTGAAGAAAACACCCATAGGACCAAGCAGGATTCCAAGGATTCCAAAAAGTTTAATATCTCCCCCACCTAGTCCAATCTGACCTCGAATTTTATAAAAAAGCCACGTAACCAGAAGTGGAACACCGAAGCCGAGAACTCCACCGAGAACCCCATGCATCCAATGGAAATTGAAAAAACTGAAAGGAACAATTAGAACGAGCAGGTAAATATTGAGTTTATCCAACAAAAGCTGATGGTCCAGATCAATAAAAAAATGACAAATAAAGACACAGGCCAGTGAAAAGTAGAAGAAGTAGGGTCCAAGATTTTGCAAGTTGGGTTCATCTGGAAATAACCAAAAAGAAATAAAGCCAGTTAAAAGCTCAATTAAGGGATAACGCCAAGAAATTCTTGTTCCACAAAAACCACATTTTCCCTTTAAAAACAGAAAGCTCAAGACCGGAATATTGTGATACCACTTGAGCTGGGCTCCACACTTAGGGCAAGCCGACCGATCGGTGACTAAATTTTTCTCCATTGGCATTCGCAGAATAACTACGTTCAAAAAACTACCAATGAGACACCCAAAAATAAAAGCATAAATAGAAAATAGACTTTCCATCAATCTAGATTCTTGCGATTAAAAATGTAGATAATAAGAAACAATAAAAAGGCAGAGTAAGTTAATCCATAGATGGTATTCATTATCAAAAAGTCAGCAGGGAGCGTCTGTTTATATATAACAAAGTCCTTAATATTCAGTTTGTAAAAACCTGGCAGAACATAATGATAAAATTTCAGAACTTCACCTAATAGTGGGCGGTTTTTTACAAAAAATATATTCTGAGTATCAGCTATAAAGTGGCCGGCAATCAATAAAACAAATGAAAACACAGAACTGAGAATCGTATTGGTGACCAGAGAAAATGCTGTCACCACCAGTAGGAGCAAGAGGCTTTCTAGAAAATTAAATAGTATGCTCCAGAAGAAAAGCCCTTCAACTTTATTCCCAAGCAGAACTGTAACGAGCACAATCATGGTCGAAAGAATGAGAGTGTTAACGATCAAAACGCCGATCAGACCCAAAAGTTTACCTAAAATAAACTGAACGCGCGTAACGGGCCTCGAGATAATCATATAAATTGTTCTAGATTCAATTTCTTTTGACAGTAGATTTACACCAAGGAACAAAGAAATCCCAAGACTCGAAAGTGAAAGTAGTCCCAGCCCCACATCAATCGCAACTCTGAATGGCGCCCCGTAAGTAAACTCTGAGGCGACAAAAACTGAAAGCATAATGGCGATTCCAATAAAAACTACACCATATAGAACTTTGCTTTTTAAAACTTCTTTGAATGTGTAATAGGCAATTGTATAAATCTTACTATTCATTATTTATTCTTTATCTTATAAAAAATTTCTTCCAACGTAGGTTTTTCAACATCTAAGCTAACAATATCAATCGAGTGACTTACCAAAAGTGATAACACCTTTTGTTTCGATTCTGCAGAAACCTTTATCGACTGATAATCAGAACCCATGTCATCCCAGGCTTTAACTATGTTTTCACCTTTCAAAAGATTCTCCACCACTTCTCGATTACCTTTTACCTTAATTGCAATTTCAGTATTCGGAGATGAATGAATAAGGTTCTGAACTGACCCGTCATAAACGAGTTTACCTTTTTCGAGAAAAATGACTCTGTCGCAAATTTCTTCAATATCCGGAACGACGTGGCTACTAAAAAAAATTGTTTTGCCATTCTTGTGAACTTCAGAAATGACATCTTTCAAACCTTTCCTGCCAACGGGGTCTAGACCGGAAAGTGGTTCATCTAAAATAATGAATTCAGGATCATGCAAAATAGCTGCAAGAAACCCTATCCTTTGGAGCATTCCCTTTGAGTATGTTTTCAATGGCCTCTTCAAGGCGTGCTCAATGCTAAATACTTGTGACCAATGCTTGATTCTAGGTATCAAGACTGCTTTGGGAGTTTCAGAAAGCGTTCCCAGCATATTCAAAAACTCTTCGCCATTTAGATTCGGATAAAAATAGGGACGTTCAGGTAAAAATCCAATTTTTTTGAAAGTTTCGATTCGAGAATTCCCGAGCGAAGGAGAAAAAGTGACTTGTCCGCTGTCAGGACGAATGAAGTCCATAATGATTTTGAGTGAGGTAGTTTTGCCTGCACCGTTGGCCCCGAGAAAACCCACGAGAGATCCATCAGGTATATTAAAACTGACTTTATCTAAAGCCACAAAAGGCTGAGCTAATAGATCGGACTTAAAGATTTTTTCTACTTCTTCTAATTTAACCATATAATTTAATATAATAGGGGAAGTATGGGAAAATGCAAAACTATTCTAAATTCACAACTGCCGCTCTTTGGAGCATTCCTGGCATTTGGAATTTCTGTTTGGGCAAAAAACAAGATTCCAACTCCTCCAATCAATATTTCAAAACAAGACTCAGCTACTACAGTCAACACTGACTTTCTTAAATTGTTCTCGGCAGGCAACAGAAGGATGTTGGCAGACTTTATATGGATTAAAACTCTACTCGAATCTGATCTTGAGCATTACAAAAAAGACAATCTGAATAACTGGATGTATCTACGATTTAATCAGATAAGTGACCTTGATCCACTTTTTTATCAAAACTATCTCTACGGTGGACTTTATCTTTCTGTCGTAAAGGATGATCCAAAATCTGGAATCAAAATATTTGAGAAAGGCTTAATATATTATCCAGAGGATTATAAGCTTCGATTTAATGTGGGTTTTACCCATTACTTCGACCTCGGTGATTTTAAAGGCGGTCTTGCTCATCTAAGGCATATCCAAAATAGCCCTGAACTCCCGATACCAATGAGATCTGTTATAGCTAAGCTCGAACTCCAAACTACTCTGGATTATGATTTGGCGTTTTCCATGGTTAGCGAAAATTATCAAAACACTACTGATCCCAACATACGTCACAAACTTTACCTAGATTTATATTCGATCAAGGCAGAAAAAGATTTGAAGTGTCTTAACATGAAAGAGATTGGATGTGAGAGAGTTGATCTAGAGGGTAAACCTTATGTTTTGAAAGGATCGACTTACACTTCATCCAAACCATTTACGCCATTTAGAGTAAAAATTAGAAATTTGAAAGACCCTCAAAATTAAATGGGCCAGCTTTAACCTGGCCCATTCGTTTTTTAATAAATTAAATCAGAAAATTAGTAACCGACCACCACATGCGACAAGACTTTAGCTTGGTTGATAGTGAATCCTGCCATTAAGGCACCGGTGATATTATTTGAGTCGACTGGCCCCACTGCACCGATAGTAAACGTTTCAGTGGCAGGAGCTGCTTGTGTTCCAGCGAAAGCTACTGTTGCTAATCCAGCTGCATTTGCGAGATGGTTGGCCGCAGTTGCAGTGGCACCAGAAAGTGCTTTACCGCCAGGAAAAATACTGATGGCTGCCGTAATCGTAGCTGGACAAGCAGTGCCGTTTAAACCGTTAGCAACCGCTTGCGCCATTGGAGTTGCACCAACGTTATTTGCCTGAAATCCAACTGCGAAGAACCGTTGAGCAGCCTCATTGGTAGGATTGTAACCCATATAAGTTAGACAAGTGTGGTAGAGGTTATAATCTGAATAGAAAGACTGTTCAGCAGTATAGGCAGCAGATAGCTGAAGTTTTGCTTCAGAAGTCTTGGCCTTCGCCTGGTACTTTTTAAAGTTAGGGATCGCAACAGCAGAAAGAACACCGATAATGGCAACAACT
>Ga0208630_100020_pt1 | contig 198362 bp, 182 predicted proteins | sample LakWasMet32_HOW6_2_FD_183874 | JGI IMG/M metagenome (GOLD analysis project Ga0208630, IMG submission 183874) | Freshwater sediment methanotrophic microbial communities from Lake Washington under simulated oxygen tension - Sediment Metagenome... | ecosystem: Environmental > Aquatic > Freshwater... | reverse complement strand
AGCCGGAAGCCCTGGAGTTGGAGATTGCGTAGATGGGTAGCGCGATAGTGAAACCCATCTACGCAGGCTCCGGGCCTTTCGCCAATTTGAAGTTAGGGTCGGGGCGAAGTTAACCTACCGAAATTCAGTCACTTCTGGTTCCCACGCGCCGCGTGGTAACCAGGCGGACGCGCCAGCGTCCCGTTTCGCGACGCTGGCGCGTCTTGACTGCATTCCCACGCGGGCGCGAGGGAACGAGGGTGCTAGTCACGTTCAGCAACGGCCATACGACATTCCCACGCGGGCGCTAGGGAACGAGACAAATCTCGGACTATGAATTTTATTGGTAATTAGTTTAGTTGTCCTTTAAAAAAACCAATGAGATTAGATTTGAAATTAGTTTCTCTCAATTCAATATCATCTTTCATCCAGTCATTTTTGGAATATATGCTCAAATCCAATACACAAGCAATTTTTGATAAACTATATTTTTGCTTTTTAATTCCAAAATATCCGTTGCCAGCTTGAATATTTAGCTTTTTCTCAAAAACTATTTTATTTCCAAAACGGTCAAGATATAAAACAGCATCATCTATATTCCATCCATTGTAATTTGTATCTTGCCATTTTTTTGGAAAGATATGTTCTATATCAAAGGTATCTGGAATCAGGTCTATTTGATTTGAATGAAGATAAGCATCTAATAACAAAAGTGCTCTTGATAATCTGGATGACGAATGCCCGTCAATTTGTTGATTCAACAATTCTTCATTAAGGGTAATTTTAAATTGCAATTCATTTTGATTTTGTAGTGAGATACAAGAGGTATAAATATCGTCTTTTATGGCATTCACTGATGGTTCTAATATGAATTTTACAAATAGAGAGGCAATTAGTTTTTGCAAAGTTTTACAGAAATCACTATCAAAACTTTCGCTGTCTTTATTTTTTAAAAAGAATACGCTGGTGGCATATTTCCAAAATTCATTTGGATAGTGACTAAGGCAATGAAGATATTTTCGCGCCTCTTGAGAAATAACATAATCAACATCATCTTCTGTCGTTATATTTAAATTAATATAACGCCAAAAATTAGCTAATTCCATAATTTCAAGGATAAGTTTTTCAGACTTAAGCTTATCGTATTTATCTTCAGCATAAAACTTGCGTAATCCGACTTCTTTTGATTTATCGTTGTTTCTTGCTCTTAATATGTGTGTGTAATATCTGAATATGTCGTCTATAGATATTTTGGCTTGTTTACAAATTTGTGTAAGCTCTTTCCAAGTATCAGTGAACTCTTTGCGTTTTTCTATTGTTTCAAGATTCCGATAAATCTGAGCCTTAAAAATATCGGAATCAGCTAGTGGCAAGCCTCTATCATTGAGGGTTGAAAATATAGTTAGTGCTGTTTCAGGAGTGTCACATTCTATAGGCAGAATAATACACTTTTGAAGAATCGTGATACACAATTGCTTCCATTGCATTGGGTTGGTTTCTGCATATTCATCGCACTGTTTTTTAAAGAATCGATAATTGACAGAATAATTATCAATAGCAGAATCATTGCTTGATCCTGTCTCCAAAATGTTATGAAATGTTTCATTATCTTCTTCAGTGGCTACCAATGATTCAATATGAATTTTTGTTTTATCCGATACTTTTTGAGAAATGGGATTTATGTCCCAAATACAAGGTGCTAATTGGTTTTTAAGGCCTGCTACATCTTCATCTTCAAACATTACTTCTAGTTTTCTGAAAAATGCCCTTAGCAATAAAAAGAAAGAAGTAATGCGTTGTTGGCCATCAATTACTTCTTGGTTTTTATCATCATTAATATAGGAAACAATAGTTCCTAAAAAATAGTCAGAACCTGTTTTTGCATCGGTAACTGTGAAATTTTCAATATCATTCCAAAGTGATTCGCATTTCTCAATATTCCATTTATAAGGGCGTTGAAAATCAGGAATAATAAATTTCCTATTTTGCATTTCGCTAAATAGCTTGCTAATACTTTTTTTACTTACGTGTAATTCCGTCATGATTTTTTATTAATTATTTGTTATATAATTGCGACTACGCATTCCTGTGTAGAACTGTTGACTAGATTGGGTGCCGCGAAACCCAGCAAAAACTTGAATTTTATTTAATTTTGTCTATCAATTCCGAAACTTTATGTTGATAGTTGGGTTTCATTTTCGTCCTTGGAAAATATCAAACTAATGTGGCAAATACAAGTCCAATGACAGCAATTGGCCAATTGCCGCCAATGTATAAAACTCATCACCAACAGCAGTTTCGAAATTGCAGCAAGCCCGGTCCCAACCAATAAAACCGGTCAATTAGCCCCAGCCACCGACACCTTCCCCTGCCGACTAAGGCGTCCCAACCCTTGCTGCAACCCATCAACATAAGTAAACACCACCGGCACCACCAGCAAACTCAGCAGCGTGGAGCTCAGCAAGCCGCCGATCACCGCAATCGCCATCGGTTGCCGGAAGCTGGCGTCGGAACCGAAACCCAGGGCAATCGGCAGCATGCCGGCAATCATCGCAACCGTCGTCATTATGATCGGGCGGGCCCGCTTATGGCAGGCATCCACCAGCGCGTCATGTCGCGACAAGCCGCGCTCCCGCCTTGCCGCCAGCGCATATTCCACCAGCAAAATCGAGTTCTTGGTGACGATACCCATCAGCATGATCAAACCGATCATCGAGGGAATATTCAACTCGCCGCCGGTGATCAAAAGTGCGATAAACGCGCCGCCCAGCGACAGCGGAATCGCCGACAAGATGGTCAGCGGCTGGAAGAAATCCTTGAACAGCAGCACCAGCACGCAGAATACGCAAAGCAGGCCCGTCAACATCGCAAAACCGAAACCGCCGGCCATCTCTTCCATCATTTCCGCATCGCCGGTCTCGATCAGCTTGACGCCGGACGGCATGTTCTTCACCGCCGGCAGCGCCTTGGCGGCCGCCAAGGCCGCGCCCAACGACATCCCGCCCAGTTCCGCATTGACGGTGACGAAGCGGCGGCGGTCGTAACGGTTCAACTGCGCCGAGCCGCCGGCGAGCGACAACTCGGCGACGCTGGACAGCGGCACCAGGCCGTTGCTGGACTTGATCCTAAGATTGCTCAGCACCTGCAAATCCCGGCGGGCGGCATCGGCCATCCGCACCCGAATCCCCAGCTGCCGGTTGTCCAGGTTGAGCTTGGCCAGTTGCGTGTCGAAATCGCCGCTGGTGGCGATGCGCACGGTTTCGCCTATCAGTTCGGCGGTGATACCCAGTTCGGCGGCTCGCTGCCAGTCGGGCCGAATCACGATTTCCGGGCGTTCCAGACTCGCGGTGCTGGTAATGTTGCTCAGCGTGCCGATGCTGCGCAGGTCCCGTTCCAATGCCTGGGCGCTGGCTTTCAGCGCCGGGGCATTCTCGCTGGACAGAATCAGCGACATCTTTTCGCCCGGACCGCCGACGCCAAGGGAGAAACGCGCGCCGGCGACATCACGCAAGGCCTGACGCACCGCCTGTTCGATTTCGGTTTGCGACGGCCTTTGGTCGCGTTCCTGCAACGTCAGCGTCAATGAACCCTCGCGCACCTCGCCGGCCCGGATCAGGGCTCCGTCGGCTATATGGCCGCTGCCGACCGCCGTGAACAGGTGGTCGATGCCGGCTACCGGTTTCAGCGCCACCCGCACGGCTTCCGCCACCCGACTGGCATCGGTTATCGAACTGCCTGGCGGCAATTCGAAATGCACCAAGGTATAACCGCGATCGGAGGCCGGTACGAAACCGGCCGGAATCATCGGCACCATGCCGCAGGCGACAACGAAGAACAGCGTCGCCAACCCCAGCGTGGTCTTGCGCCGCGTCAGCGTCCAGCGCACCATTTGCAGATAAGCCTGCATCAGCCTGCCGTCCGGCGTCGCCGGATGATGGCGATCGGTGAGCAGAAACACCGCCAGCACCGGCGTCAGCAAGCGCGCGACCAGCAGGGATGCCAGCACCGCCACCACCGCCGTCCAGCCGAATTGCTTGAAAAACATTCCGGTAATGCCGTTCATCAATGCGGTCGGCATGAAGACCGCCACCAGCGTCAGCGTGGTGGCGATCACCGCCAGCGCGATTTCGTCGACCGCGTCGGCGGCGGCCTGGCGCACCGTTTTACCTTGCTGCACATGACGGGCGATGTTTTCGATTTCGACGATGGCATCGTCGACCAGGATGCCGACCACGATCGCCAAAGCCAGCAAGGTCAGCATGTTCAGCGAAAAACCCAACCAATGCATCACCGCAAAGGTCGGCAGGATCGACAAGGGCAGGGCCGATGCCGACACCAGCGTCGCCCGCCAGTCGCGCAGGAACCACCATACCACCAGCACCGCCAGCAGCGCGCCTTCGTACAGCATCGTCATCGAACCCTCATACTGTTCCAGCGCATAATCGACCGAACCGGAAATCAAGGTTACGCTGATGCTTGGATCGGCTTCCTGCAAACGTTGCAACGCCTGTTGCACACCTTCGGCGACTCGGGTTTCGTCATGGCCTTTGGCGCGGTAAACATTGAAGCCTATTACCGGCTTGCCATCCAGCAAGGCCACCTGGGTACGTTCGGCCACGGTATCCCTGACCGTGGCGACTTGCTCCAGACGCACGTCGCGGCCGTTGCCCAGCGCTATCGGCATGGCCGCCAGTTCCGATGCCTGACGTACCGTCGCCAGGGTGCGCAGCGATTGTTCCGCTAGCCCGAGATTGCCGCGTCCGCCGGAGGATTCCTGCTGCACCTGTTTTAGCGCCCTGGATACATCGGTGGCCGTCACGCCCAGCGACGCCATCCGCACCGGGTCGACTTCCACCTGGACTTCGCGCTGCACGCCGCCCAGACGTTCGAAGCGGCCGAGCCCCGCCACGCCGGACAGGGTCTTGGCGACGGTGTCATCGACATACCAGGATAAGGCTTCTTCATCCAGCTTTGAGGAGGCAATCGCATAGGTCAGCGTCGGTACGCCGCCGACAACGACGGCGCTGACGCTGGGTTGCTGCACGCTGGTGGGTAAATCCGAGCGCACCCGGTCGACGGCATCCTTGGTTTCGGTCAAGGCGTCGGACAGTTTCTTCTCCAGCACGAATTCGGCACTGATTTGCACCAGGCCGTCGGTGATCGAGGTGCGGATATGCTTGAGGCCGGACAAGGTGGCGATGGAGTTCTCGACCTTGCGCGCCACTTCGGTTTCCAGCTGCGCCGGCGCGGCGCCGGGCTGGCTGAGCTGGATGATGATTCCGGGCAGATCGAGGTCCGGCAGGCTTTGGATGGACAGCTGCTGAAAGCCGCGCAAGCCGGCAAACGACAGCATGATGAACAATAACACCGCCGGTATCGGATTGCGGATGGACCAGGTCGCGAGATTCATCGCTTAACCCTCGCTGCCGGCGGCAGGGGCCGGGGCAATCTGCACCCTGTCGCCGTCGTTCAGAAAGCCCGCGCCTTCGACGACGATGCGGTCGGTGTCGCTGAGGCCTTTGACGATTTCGACCTCGGCGTCCTGCCGGCGGCCGGTCTCGACCGGATGCAAAGCGACCGGGGCGATGGCGTCGGCGGTTTTCAGTTTCAACACATAGCTGCGGCCGTCGCGGATCACCACGCTGGCGGCCGGCACCGTCAGCGCCGGGCTCTCGGTCAGCAGCAGCAGGCCGGCGGCGTACATACCGGCGCGCGCCTTGCTGCCGGGAAGCAGGTCGGCATAGACGATGCCCAGACGGGATTGCGGGTTTAGGGCGGGGGCCAGTTGCCGTAAGCGGGCTTCGGCACGGCTGCCGTCCGGCAGGCTAAGACTGATGTGCAGGCCGGGGCGGGTTTGCGCCATTTGCGCGGCGGTCAGTTCGCCGCGCCATTCCAGACGATTCTGGCGTATCAGCCGAAACAACTCCTGACCGCCGGCGGTCACGGAGCCTAGCGTCGCCTGGCGGGCGCTGATGATGCCGTGGTCCGGCGCCAACACCTCGGTATAGCTTAATTCCAGCCGTTTGGCAGCCAGCTGGGCCTTGACCGCTTCGACCTGGGCGCGGGAGGTTTCCGCTTCGGTCTCATAGCGCAATATCTCCTGCTGACTCAAGCTGCCGGCGTTTTTCAGCTTCAATACCCGTTGTTTATTGGTTTCGGCTTGCGCCGCCGTGGCCTGGGCCTGGGCCAGATTGGCTTTGAGCTGGGCCAGGTCTGCGCTGAGCATGTCGGCATCGAAACGCGCCAGCAACTGACCGCGTTTGACCGCATCGCCGACATTCGCCCGCACTTCGACCAAGCGCAATCCGGACAACTGCGCGCCGATCACCGCTTCCTGCCAAGGCTCGATGGTGCCCGAGGCGTCGATCGTCTCCGACCATTGCCGCCATTGCGGCGCGGCGCGGGTCACCGTCAATGCTGCCGCAGGTTGCGCTTGGCCGGTTTCGGTGGGCTTGGGCGCGGCCCGCAAGTACACAACGCCGGCCGACAACGCCAGTAAGGCAAAAACGCCTGCCAGTAAGGTCCCACGGCCGATGCCGCGCAGTGTCGATAGGTTGGAGGAAAGGGATTTGGGTGTCATCATGACGGATAATCTCGGCGGGGAAGAGTGACTTATAACTGAATCGTTCGGTTTAAATAGATTTGACAGAATCGAGCTGTCAATCGAACCTGAACCGGTTAGTTTACTCAAGAAATGTTACATGCGAATTTAATCGGTGATGTGACAGGCGAAAAAAAGTGACGAAAGCCGTCAGGCCCTCCTCGATAAAGAGGGATTCAATTCCCGTCCCGGCAATAAAGCGGTGCGCGGCGCACAAGCATCATTCACATGGCGCAGACGCCGGTCTCTTTTCGCTTCACTATTGTGGCAAAGCGCACCATGTTGATGCAATAGGCATTGCTTTGGTGCTTTCCCATGTGGCGCTTCACTGTCATTAAGTTAAGGTGATTATCTCCCTCTCCCTTCGGGAGAGGGTCGGGGTGAGGGAAATAAAATAAGGAAAAATGCATTATTTTGATCCCCTCGGCAATAGCTCCTGCATTGCTCTAACTCCTGCATCCTTGCAGTCGTCATCCTAGCCTTCTCCCGGAGGGAGAAGGAACCGGCCATCTATTAACTTAATGGCAGTGAACGCGGTGCGCGGGAACGAGGATTGAATTGGCATGCAACCTGCTTGTGCATAGCTCAATCGATTAACTTCTGAGAAATCCATCATGTCGAGCGCAAATTTTAATCTGTTGTCCTTTTCGGGAAGAATGAAGATCCTTCACATGACCTGGCTGGCGTTTTTTATCAGCTTCGTGGTCTGGTTCAACCATGCGCCATTGATGCTGGTGATCGCCAAGACCCTGAATCTGGACGATTCGCAGATCAAGACGATCCTGATCCTGAACGTCGCGTTGACCATTCCGGCGCGTATCGTGATCGGCATCCTGGTCGACAAGTTCGGGCCCAAACGCACTTATTCGATACTGCTGGGGCTCGGCAGCATTCCCTGTTTCATGTTCGCGCTGGCGGAGAGTTTTGAGCAATTGGCGCTGGCCCGCTTCTTACTGGGCTTTATCGGCGCCGGTTTCGTGATCGGCATCCGGATGGTTGGCGAATGGTTTCCGGCCCGGCAGATCGGCATCGCCGAAGGGGTTTACGGCGGCTGGGGCAACTTCGGTTCGGCGGCGGCCGCGGGCTCCCTGCCGCTGATCGCGCTGCTGTTCGGCGGCGATGAAGGCTGGCGCTATGCGGTCGCGAGCACCGGCGCGATCGCGCTGGTGTATGCGTTCATCTATTATTTCAGCGTCACCGATACGCCGAAAGGGTCGACCTATTTCAAGCCGAAAAAGGCGGGCGCGATGGAAGTGACCAGCGTCGGCGATCTGATTTTTTATATTGTGATGACGATTCCTCTGTATGCGACCTTGTCGGTGCTGACCTGGAAATTGTCCCCGGCCGGCGTGAACCTGTTGCCGGGCATGATCGCCTATTATATCCATGCGGCCATCTGGGTCTTGTTTTTGTACAACGTCCATAAGATTGTTCAGGTGAACAAGGATCATGTCTTCGAGCCGGTCGAAGAAATTCACCAATACAAATTCAAGCAGGTCGCGATTCTGAATTTATCTTATATGATCACGTTCGGCGCCGAACTGGCGGTCGTGTCGATGCTGCCGCTGTTTTTCTTCAATACCTTTCATGCAACGCAAGGCGTCACGATGGTGCAGGCGGGGCTTCTGGGCGGCAGTTTCGCGTTCATGAACATGGTCGCGCGCCCCGGCGGCGGTTGGTTCAGCGACCGTTTCGGCCGCAAGCTGTCGCTGACGATCGTGACCGCGGGCGTGTTGATCGGTTTCTCGTGCATGTCGCAGATCAATGCGTCCTGGCCGGTCTCGGCTGCGGTGGGTGTCACCCTGGTCTGCTCCTTTTTTGTGCAGGCCGGTTGCGGCGCGGTCTATGCGATGGTGCCGCTGATCAAGCGGCGGATGACCGGCCAGATCGCCGGCATGGTCGGCGCTTACGGCAACGTCGGCGGCGTGATGTTTTTGACCGTGCTGTCGTTCGTGACCCCGTCCGAGTTTTTCCTGGTGATCGGCGCGGTCGCTTTCTTCGTGATGGTCGCGGTGCAGTACATCGACGAGCCGGCGGGGCATATGGTCGAGGTGCAGGAAGACGGCACGATCGAGATGATTGAAGTGAATTGATAGCCGTTCTTCATGACTTCAGCCAAATTATCCGTCAGCATTGCCTTTGCCAGCGAGCCGGGCGTCAAGGAAGAGAATCAGGACTTTGCCGGTTCCCTGATTCCGGACGATCATCAATTGGCTTACAAAGGCATCGCGGCGGCGATTGCGGACGGCATGAGCGGCTGCGATGCGGGCAGGGAGGCGAGCCATTGCTGTGTCGCGGCGTTCCTGGACGACTACTACAGCACGCCTGAATCCTGGTCGGTCAAATACGCCGGACAAAAGATTCTGTCGGCGACCAATTCCTGGCTGTACAGTCAGGGCCAGCGCCGTTATCAGTCGACGCACGGCATGGTCAGCACGCTCAGCGCGATCGTTCTGAAATCGAACACCGCGCACCTGTTCCATGTCGGCGATTCGCGCATCTATCGGCTGCGGGGCGGCAACCTGGAGCAACTGACCCGCGACCACCGGGTCCGTGCCGGCAATGAGCGCGATTATCTGAACCGGGCGATGGGCATCGAGCCGCGCCTGGAGGTCGATTATCAGGCGCTGCCCTTGCAGAGAGGCGATCTGTTTGTGATGACGACCGACGGGGTGCATGACTTCATCGATCAGAAGTCGTTAAAAAAGCGGCTGCTGGATGGCGGCGATCTGGACGGTCTGGCGCAGAGCCTGGTCGATCTGGCCGCGCAAAACCGGAGCGACGACAACCTGACCTGCCAAGTGCTTAGGATCGAGGCACTGCCGCTGCTGAAGGAAGACGAAATTCTGCGCCGCCAGAGCCAGTTGCCGTTTCCGCCGCCTTTGAGCCCCGGCATGATTCTGGACGGCTACCGGATCGAGGCGGAAATGCATGCGAGCAAGCGCACGCAGATTTACCGCGCGCTCGACACCGAAACCGGCGTGCGGGTGATCCTGAAAACCCCGTCCGTACTGTATGACGACGACACCCATTACATCGAGCATTTTCTGCATGAAGAATGGGCCGGCAAGCGCATTCATAATGACCATGTGGTCAAAATACTCGGCTCCGACCGCGACAAAAGCTGCCTCTATTATGTGACCGAATATCTCGAAGGGCCGACCCTGGCCGAATGGATGCAGGCGAATCCGAAGCCCGAGATCCGGGAGGTCAGGAAAATCATCGAGCAGATCGCACTGGGCCTTCGGGCATTCCACCGGATGGAGATGCTGCATCAGGATTTGAAGCCCGAAAACATCGTATTCGACCCTAACGGCTCACTCAAGATCATCGATTTCGGCTCGGTCAAGATCGCCGGCATCGCCGAGATGACTCCGCTCGATCATGGCTCCCCCGAAAACATCCTCGGCACCTTGAACTATACCGCGCCCGAATACCATCTGGGCCTGCGCGGCTCGATCAAGTCCGATCTGTTCTCCTTGGGCGTGATCGCGTATCAAATGATCAACGGCGCACTGCCGTTCGGCCGGGATATGCCGGAAAAACCGAACCGGGCGAATCTGGACAAACTCCGCTATGTGCCGAGCATTCATTGCAATCCGATGGTGCCGGTCTGGATCGACGGCGCGCTGAAAAAAGCGACCTCGATCCAGCCGGAGTTCCGCTACGACGATCTGCCCGAATTCCTTTACGACCTTTCCACCCCGAATCCGAAGTTTTTGACCGCCGAGGAAGCCCTGCCGCTGATGCAGCGCAATCCCTTGCTGGTCTGGAAAATGCTGGCTCTTCTCCTCCTCGTCGCCAATCTGGTGACGCTGTATTTCCTGCTCAAGTCGAACTGACTCCTATCCCCGAGATAACAAGTCGTTTGTGGGAGCGACGCCCACGTCGCGACTTGCGACTTGTTTTCAATCGCGACGTGGGCGTCGCACCCACCGTAATGCCTTCTCACGGATGATTTTCGGTCTGTGCCGTCTCCGGCTTGGCCTGGATCGAGGCTTTACGCACTAAAGGTGATTGCCGTGCACTATTAAAGGGTGCCGGATGGCCGATTGGCGGATGAATGCACCATTGTCGTGCGATTTGTGCGCGGTATTCTTTAGCGGTTTTGACGGGTTTTGATAAAAATAATAATAAACAATGGGTTATATAAAATGGCCTGCATATTGCTTAGGTTGGGTACTGGGCGTTAATCTGTTGATTGAGGGTGTCATGAGTACAAAACAAACAATCGTTGTGATCGGCAACGGCATGGTCGGGCAGAATTTTTTGGCCAGCTTTGCCTCCAGCGGCAAACAAGCCGATTACAACATCGTGACTTTTTGCGAAGAACCGAGAGCGGCTTATGACCGGGTGCATCTCTCTGCGTTTTTCAGCGGCAAGACCGCCGACGATCTGTCCCTGGTCGAGGCCGGTTTCTTCGAGCAAAACGGCATCACCGTACATCTCGGCGACAAGGCCGCGAGCATCGATCGGGTCGCCAAAACAGTCAGTTCCGCCAAAGGCGTCACGATCGCCTATGACAAGCTGGTGCTGGCGACCGGATCCTATCCCTTCGTGCCGCCGGTGCCGGGGCATGAGCGCCCGCACTGTTTCGTCTATCGCACGATCGAGGATCTCGAAGCGATCACCGCTTCCGCGCAAGACGGCAAGGTCGGGGTCGTGATCGGCGGCGGCCTGTTGGGATTGGAAGCGGCCAAGGCGCTGACCGATTTGGGCCTCAAAACACATGTGGTCGAATTCGCGCCGCGGCTGATGGCGGTGCAGCTCGACGAGTCCGGCGGCGCGATGCTCAGGCAAAAAATCGAAGCGCTCGGCGTGGACGTGCATACCGGCAAGAACACCAGCGTGATCAAGGACGGCGACACTTGTCGCCATAAGATGTGTTTCGCGGACGGTAGCGAACTCGAAACCGACCTGATCCTGTTTTCGGCCGGCATCCGCCCGCGCGACGAACTGGCCCGCGCCTCGGGTCTTGACATGGGGCCGCGCGGCGGCATCGTGATCGACAACCAATGCAAGACCTCCGATCCGAATATCTATGCGATCGGCGAATGCGCGCTCTGGAACGGCATGATCTTCGGCCTGGTCGCGCCCGGCTATGCGATGGCGCGGACCGTGGCCGCCGACCTGATCGGCGGCGAAGGCAGTTTCACCGGCGCGGACATGAGCACCAAACTGAAGCTGATGGGCGTCGATGTCGCGAGCATCGGCGATGCGCATGCGAAAACGCCGGGCGCGATGGTTTATACCTATCAGAACGGCGCGACCGAAGTCTATAAACGCCTGGTGGTCAGCCAGGACAAGAAGCGCCTGCTCGGCGCGGTGCTGGTCGGCGATGCGTCCGGCTACGGCACCCTGCTGCAATACTGTCTGAACGGCATCGAACTGCCGGAAAATCCGGACGCGCTGATTCTGCCGAGCCGATCCGACGAATCGGTCGGTTTGGGTCCCGATGCATTGCCGATGTCCGCGACGATCTGCTCCTGTTATAACGTGACCAAGGGCGACATCTGCCAGTCTATCGACGGCGGCTGCACCACGATCGGAGGACTCAAAGCCGAGACGAAGGCCTCGACCGGCTGCGGCGGCTGCGCGGCGCTGCTCAAATCGGTATTGAACTCCGAACTTTCGAAGCACGGTTACGAGGTCAATACCGACATCTGCGAACACTTTCCCTACACACGCCAGGATCTGTACAACCTGGTGATGGTCAAGCAAATCACGACTTTCGACGAACTGCTCGAAAAATACGGCAAGGGCAGTGGCTGCGACATCTGCAAGCCGGCGGTCGGCTCGATCCTGGCCTCTTACTGGAACGATTACATCCTGAAAAACGATCACCTCGGCCTGCAGGACACCAACGATACCTTCCTGGCGAACATGCAGAAGGACGGCACTTATTCGGTCGTGCCGCGTATCACCGGCGGCGAGATCAAGCCGGACATGCTGATTGCACTCGGCCAGGTCGCGAAGAAATACATGCTGTATACCAAGATCACCGGCGGCCAGCGCGTCGATCTGTTCGGCGCGCGCGTCGAGCAGTTGCCGGCTATCTGGAAGGACCTGATCGACGCCGGCTTCGAATCCGGCCATGCCTACGGCAAGTCGCTGCGCACGGTCAAATCCTGCGTCGGCAGCACCTGGTGCCGCTTTGGCGTCGACGACAGCGTCGGCCTCGCGATCGAACTCGAAAACCGCTACAAGGGCCTGCGCTCGCCGCACAAGATCAAGTTTGCGGTCTCCGGCTGCACCCGCGAATGCGCGGAAGCGCAAGGCAAGGACGTCGGCGTGATCGCGACCGAAACCGGTTGGAACCTATACGTCTGCGGCAACGGCGGCATGAAGCCGCGGCACGCCGATCTGTTCGCGACCGGGCTCGACAAGGAAACCCTGATCAAATTGATCGACCGCTTCCTGATCTTTTATGTGCGCACCGCCGACCGCCTGCAGCGGACCTCGGTCTGGATGGAAAACATGGAAGGCGGCCTCGATTATCTGAAAGCGGTGGTCATCGACGACAAGCTCGGCGTGTGCGAACAACTCGAACAGCAGATGCAATACGTGATCGACACCTATCAATGCGAATGGAAGACCACGATCAACGACGAAGCGAGGCTCAAGCGCTTCCGCCATTTCATCAACAGCGATGCGCAGGACGACAACGTGCTGTTCGTCGAGGAGCGCGGCCAGTTTAGGCCGGCCGGTGAGGACGAGCGCAAACATTTCAAACTGATTTCTGAAACAGAACAAGAAACCATAACGGGAGAGGTGGAATGACCGAATGGATCGATGTGTGCGGCGCGGACGAGCTTCAGCCCAATTCGGGCGTCTGTGCGCTGGTAAATGGACAACAGGTGGCGATTTTTTTCATGCCGAAAGAACAGGCCGTGTTTGCGATCGGCAATTACGATCCGATCGGTCAGGCGAACGTGCTGTCGCGCGGCATGATCGGCGACATCAACGGCCAGATCGTGGTCGCCTCGCCCTTGTATAAACAGCATTTCAACCTGCAGACCGGAGTCTGCGTGGAGGATGCGGCGGTATCGGTGCCCGTGTACCCGATCCGGATTGAAAACGGCCGGGTCGCAGTCGGCATCGGAGACTAAAAGATGAAATATCAGTATTACATTGCCGACGTATTTACCCGGCAGGTCTTCAACGGCGCGCAAATCGCGGTGTTCCCGAATGCGGACGGCCTTGGCGACGTTGAGATGCAAAAAATCGCGAACGAGATGAATCTGTGGGAGACCGTTTTCGTCTTCCATCCCGGCGGCGACCTGCGCAAACTCAGGATGTTTTCGCCGAAGGCCGAAGTCGATTTCGCGGGGCATCCGATCATTGCGACCGCCTATGTGCTCGGGCTGTGCGGCGACATCAAGCTCGACGATCCGGTCACGCCGGTCGTGTTCGAACAGAATGCGGGACCGATCGAGGTGAACATCACCGCCGAGAACGGCAAGCCGATGTTCGTGCAGTTCACGAACAAGGTGTCCTCGATCATCGACCGCTTCGCGCCGACCGATGAGGAGCTGGCGACTGTGCTGTCGATCCCGCAGGCCGATCTCGATCACATCAAATATTCGGCGCGCCTGGTCGCCTGCGGCATGCCGTATCTGGTCGTGCCGGTCTGGAAATATGAAACGGTGCGCAAGGCGCGCTTCAATTACGCGGCCTGGAGCCGGTCCGCCGCGCCGCAGACCGCCGCGCAGGAAATCCTGCTGTTCGCGCCGAAAACGCCTTATTCCGATTCCGATTTCAACCTGCGCCTCTTGGGGCCGCACATCGGCCATGACGACGATCCGCCGGTCGGCGCGGCGGTACCGGCCTTCGCCTCCTACCTGTGTTCGTTCGAGCAGACGCGCAAGGGCACCCATACCTTCGCGGTGGACCGCGGCGACGAGAACTCGCGCCGCAGCGTGATCAACATCGAAATGGACCACAAGGGCAAGGCGCAATTGACCCTCCGGGTCGGCGGTAGCGCGGTGATTTTTGCAGAGGGTACGGTGTTTTTGCCGGATTGATGGCCAATGTAAAGTGCGCATTTATGCCCTTCAGGGTATCGCGCCCCTTTTCCGGTTCCCGCGTGCTACGTGGGAACCGAGTCCAGCCGCGCTGCGGACTGGTTGCCGCGGCGCGGGCGCGCCTAAACCGCATGCCCACGCGGCGCGTCACTGCCATTAAGTTAAGGCAGTTATCTCCCTCGCCCTTCGGGAGAGGGTAGGGGTGAGGGGAATAAAATAAGGAAAAATACTTTATTTTGATCCCCTCATCCTAGCCTTCTCCCGGAGGGAGATGGGACCGGCCATCCTTAACTTAATGGCAGTGACGCGGCGCGTGGGAACGAGGAGAGGCAAAGCAAAGGACGAATGATCACACAACAGAGTTGACGATTTATGCTATTTGGACGAAATAAAAAAAATCCGATCAAGATGGCCGATAAGGGCGTCGTAAAATGGACGTATTCAACTTGCGGCTATTGTTCCACCGGTTGTTCGATTGAAATCGGCAGCAATGCCGAGGGTAAACCGGTGGCGACTCGGGGCGTCGGCGGCGCCGATGTCAATCGCGGCAAGCTGTGTCTCAAAGGGATTTTCGAATATCAGGTGTTCGAAGCCCCAGGACGCGGCCAGAAGCCTTTGCTGCGAAACTCGATATACCAGCCCTACCAGGATGCGGAGTGGGACACGGCGCTGGATAAAATGGCGTCGGAAATCAAGCGGATTCAGCGCACCTACGGGCGCGACGCCTTCGCGATCGTTTCGACGGGGCAACTCCTGACCGAGGAGTTCTATACACTCGGCAAACTGGCGCGCGGCGTCATCGGTAGCAACAATTACGACGGCAATACCACGTTGTGCATGGCGTCGGCGGTGTCGGGCTATAAACGCTCGTTCGGTTCGGACGGCCCTCCGGGATGCTATGAGGATTTCGAGCATACCGACTGCCTGATTGCCTGGGGTTCGAACCTGCCGGAACAGCATCCGATCATTTACTGGCGTTTGAAGGAAGCATTGGAAAAACGCAAATTTCCGTTGATCGTCGTCGATCCGCGCGTGACGATGCTGGCGCAGTTTGCCGATATCCATCTGCCGATCACGCCGGGCACCGATGTCGTGCTGCAAAATGCGCTGATTCATGTGATTCTGGCCGAAGGTCTGGAAGATCGCGAGTATATCGATACCAACACCACCGGCTTCGAGGAGCTGGCCAAAGAAGTGCAAAACTACGATCCTGAGACTGCATCAATGATTTGCGGCATCGACGCCGAAACCATCCGCACAGTCGCAAGATATTACGCCAAGGCGGACCGCGCGATGAGTATCTGGACGATGGGCATCAACCAGAGCACCCACGGCTCGGACGGCGTCGTCGGTATCAACAATCTGAATCTGGTCACCGGCAACATCGGCAAGCCCGGCGGCACCAGTTTGTCGATCACCGGCCAGTGCAATGCGATGGGGACGCGCGAATGGTCCTCCTGTTCCGGCTTGCCCGGTTATCGGGCATTGGAAAAGCCGGAGGAGCGTGAGGAAATTGCAAAATTCTGGGGCATCGATCCCGAGTTTTTCCCCAAGCAGCGCGGCCTGACCGAAACCGACATATTTCCCGCCATTGAAGCCGGCGAGATCAAGGGCTTGTGGCTGGTTGCGACCAATCCGATGACGTCGATGCCCGACACCGCGCGCATACGCAAAACCCTGAAAAAACTGGAATGCCTGATCGTGCAGGATTGTTACGCCGACGCGGAATCGAATCAATACGCTCATATCTTTTTACCTGCGGCGACCTGGGCGGAAAAGGAAGGTGTGTTTACCAACACCGAACGTCGGGTCAACATTACCCGCCAGGTCAAAGCTCCTTACGCCGATTCGAAATCGGACCTGGAAATTTTCAATCTGCTGGCCAAGCGTTTTGAGCAAGGACAGAAGATTAAATTTCCGGATCGTCCCGCCGACGTGTTCGAGGAAATGAAGCAGCTGTCCAAGGGCCGCCTTTGCGATATTTCGGGCATGAGCCATGATCTGATCGAACAAAAGCGCGGCATCCAATGGCCCTATACCGAAGACCAGGCGAAGCAGGGCGTCAATGGCGAACAGCGGCTGTACACGCAGTCTCAATCCTTTCGCTACAAAGGCGGTAGGGCCAAATTGATTCCGCTGCCGTTTATCAATAACAATGAAGTACCGGATGGCGACTATCCGTTCTGGCTGAATTCCGGCCGTCTGGTCGAGCACTGGCATACCCGAACCAAGACCGGAAAAATCGGCAACAACAACAAATTTAGCCCGATCCCATTCATGGAGATGAATCCCGAAGCCGCGGAGGCCCTGGGTATAGAGCATCAATCTTATGTACGCGCTGTCTCGCGCCGGGGCGATGCGGTGGTGATGGTGATGTTGACTCAGCGCGTTCCCAAAAACATGGTGTTTATTCCGTTTCATTTTTTCGATTGCGTCAACCGGCTCACCTTGGGCCTGCTCGATCCCCACTCAAGGCAGCCCGCATTCAAGCAGCAGGCGGTCAGGATTGAAAAGGTCGATCAGCAAATTGCCGCCCAGCTAAACAAAGAATCGCGCACCTATTAATATCGGAGATCATGATGGCTGAAGTACGAGCAGACGAGCCCAAGTATGCTTTTTTAAATGACAAGGCGGCGCAAAAACAAAATCGTTATGGACAGAATATCGAGCTGACCCATAAAGCCAGCGAACTGAGAAACAGCAGCCTGAACATCAATAACATTCCCGTCATAGGAGAAAATCCCAACCGCTATAAACAGCACGGCTTTTATTTTAACGCCGACAACTGCATCGGCTGCCATGCCTGTGAATCGGCTTGCAGCGAAAAAAACGATCTGCCTGTTCATCTGGCTTACCGTTCCGTGGGCTTCGTCGAAGGCGGTTCTTATCCCGATTACAAGCGCCTGAATATCTCGATGGCGTGCAATCATTGCGACGATCCGGTGTGCCTGAAAGGCTGTCCGACCCGCGCCTACACCAAGTTCGCCGAATACGGCGCGGTGCTGCAGGACCCCGACATCTGTTTCGGCTGCGGCTACTGCACCTGGGTTTGCCCCTATAACGCGCCGCAACTCGATCCGGTTAAGGGCGAGGTGTCCAAATGCAATATGTGCGTCGACCGTCTAGAAGTCAATCTGAAGCCGGCCTGCGTCGCCGCCTGCCTGGGCAATGCGCTGGATTTCGGGGTGATTGAAAACATTCCGCAAAACCGGGTGCAGGCTAAAACCTCGATTCCGGGCTTCCCGTCCACCGATATTACCCATCCCAACATCCGTTTTCAGCAAAACCGCCCGATGCCGAAGGAAGTCACCCGCACCGATGCGGTGCCGCTGAAATATCTGCGCGACGACGAGGAAAAAGGCAAATTCAAGGCGACCGTCCATGACAAGCACCGATGGGAAAAGCACTGGAATTTGAAAAAACTGCTGACCAGCCATGAGAGCGCGCATGTCATCTTCACGTTATGCACCCAGGCGACGGTCGGGGCTTTTATCATGACGATAGCGGCTTCCTGGCTGGGCTTGCCTGCGCTGGCGGCATTGCAGGAACCGTATCTCAAATGGCCCTTGCTGACCGGCTTGGTGATGATTGCAACGACGGGGCTGTTCAAATTGAACATGCACCTCGGCAAACCGCATCGTTTTTACCGGGGTTTCAATAATCTGAGATGGTCGCCGGTGAGCCGGGAGATCGCTGGGGTTTCGCTGTTTTATACCGGTCTGCTGGGTTATGTCTTCTTTGCCTTATTCGATCATGTTTTTGCCCGGTTTCTGGCGAACGGTTTCGCGTTGATCGGCGTGGCCGGCGGCGCAATCGGTTTATTCTATATGTACAAACTCTATAGAATTCCAGCCCGGCCTTTTTGGAATCACTGGCAAACCGGAACGGCATTCTTCGGTTCCATGCTCAGTTTGGGGGCGTTGATCATTGCCTCGGTTTGTGTGCTGACACAGCCGCTTGCTGCCGAAAGCTCCCAAATATTGCTGCACATACTCGTCTTCATCATAATGACAGGACTGGCGCTGGAAGGCGTTGGCCATCTGGCGCATGCCCATGAAATGCAACACAGCAACCACGAAGGTGCGGCATCGTATTATCGCCAGGTGACCCAATACGGTAAGTCATATATATTCCGTAATGCCTTGCTGGTAACGAGCCTGTCGCTCGCTCTCCTGTTGACCGTCCATGGCTTTTCAGATGGTTTCGGCCTGATTGCAGGCCTGATGTTATGCCTGTTGATGCTGACCAGCAGCGTTTTCAGCCGTTCGCTGTTCTTCGTGCTGGTGATTCCGACCACGATGCCCGGCGCGTTCTTCTGGAAAAACAGCGGCTTCATCGAACATGCCCGCGAGACAGGACTGGCCGATATGCCTCAGCACGGCGTTGCTTATGAGCGGCATCATGAATTCAAGGTGAAGGAATTGATGCAGACGATCCGAGAAAATTCGCTCAAGGACATGATCGCGCATGTGAAGTGGATCGTTGGAAAATGAGTTCAGGTCCGACTGCCGGACAAGGTTTCCGGCAATCGGGTAGAGGTAAGATTTAGTCGAAGTCCGCCATTTCCAGCGCAGTCTTCGCGGCCTCGCTGATGTCTTCGTTTTTATCGTTGCTGAGCTCCTTGATTTTCTGCATCAACGCCGGGTCATCGAGTTCTGAAATCGATTCCAGCGTCAGCACCACGATATCGGGCTTGTCATTGGTCAAGGCCGTCAGCAGCATTTGCTGGCGTTCTTTTTCATCTTCCCAACTGGTGATCTGATTGACCGCCTGCTCCCGGACGCTGTCTTCCGGGTCGTTCAGCGCATAAAGTATCGCTTCCTTGGCTTTGGGATCGGGATATTCGCCCAGAGTCATCAGCGCCGCCTCGCGGTCTTGTTCGTCTTCAGCCGAATAAAAGTCGTTTAAGGCCTCCTGCAATGTTTCCAAGTCTTCCTGGGTGTCATCGATCCCCTCCGGATTGTTGGATGCCAATGGCGCCTGCGTGCCTTGCCGCAATAGATCGTTGATTTGATTGGTGCTGCTCGGAGTTGTAGGGCTTGAAGTTGATTGAGCGGGTGCCGCGGAGCTGTCTGGCGCTTCAGCAGACTCCGTTAAATTTGAAAGTCGATCGAAATTGAGCGCAACCAAAGCGGCAGCGATCAAAAACAGCGAAATAAGAGCGAAATAAAATTTTTTATTTTTCACGGTGTTAGAGGATTCGAAGTGGAAATTATTAAAAAATGCTTAGTGGAATGAACTTAGAAGTTAAGCAAAATTTACAAAGAAAGACCAAGCGGCTAGAATCTTGCTCCGACAATTATAATCTTGAAATTAAGACCAAGACAAATTGTCACGTCGGCACTATCAAGTTGTCTTCGTCCTTATAAATTTTAGAGTGACTGATAACTTGTAGCATCAAATTCCAACGATTGATAAGGGGTTCAAAAATGAATAAAGCATTAAAAACGATTGTGTTGGCAGGCGGTCTGGCATTGGTTTCGGCTCATGCCTTTGCAGATAAAGATAAAAAGGGATGTAAGGATCTGCCCGATTATGCTGATTTGACTGCAGCTTTGAAAGCGTCAGTGCCTGCATCTGCCGGTGGTACCTTATCTAAATACACTAGCGGTCCAGCAAATGGAGCAGCAAACGGAGGACTCGAAGTTCCCATGTGGGCGACGCTGGTAGACAAATTTGGACACGTTTGTGCCGTAACCTACTCAGGGTCTGATAATCGTGCGCAATGGCCGGCGAGCCGGATCATTTCGATGCAGAAAGCCTATACTGCAAATTCTTTGACCATTCCCGATTTTCCTGGCATTTGGTCCACCGCGAAATTATTTTATCCAACACAGCCAGGGCAGTTTCTTTGGGGTCTTGATCAAAGCAATCCGGTCAATCCTGCTGTCGTCTATCAAGGGCCGACTGCGCGTTGGGGAGCGGCCAATGATCCGGCCATTGGAGGAATACCCGGCGGCAACAACCGTTTCGGAGGGGGGCTCGCACTCTGGAAAAATGGTAAAATTGTTGGCGCGATCGGTGTCAGCGGTGATACTTCATGTGCTGACCACAATATTGCCTTGCGGGTTCGTAATAATTTGATAGCAAATAATGGGCTTAGCGATGTTCCCGGGGCAGATAAATACGCCGATAATATCATTTATGACATCGTGGGCGGTAAAAGTGCCTCCGGATTTGGCCATCCTGCTTGCCCAGGCACTTTAGAGGAAGAGGTTAATACTGAGATTACCGGAAAAGCACATCCTACACATGATGATTTTCCAAATTAATTACGGCTGGAGGTAACTGTTTAGGTTGGGTTGCTAACCAACAGGCACTCCAGCATTCAGTACGTTGGGTTAACGCCAAAGCCAAAGCCAAAGCCAAAGCCAAAGCATTAGCTGTTAACCCAATCTTCCCTGTTATTTAACCGCCAACCTGCGCGATCCAGTCGTTCAGGTTGTAATAATTCGTGATCCGCGCGACCTTGTTGTCGCGGATATCAAAAAATGCGCCGGCCGGCAGGCGGTATTTCTGGCCGTTCGCGGCGGGCAGGCCTTCGTCGGATTGCAGATATTCGCCGAGCACCACAAATTCGGCCGCGGCGCGTTTGCCGTCTTCGCTTGCCATGATCACCATATCGACCAGTTGTTCCTTGTAGTTGTGGTTCATGCAGGCCATGAACTGCTTGAACGCATCCTTGCCGATCTCGCGCTTGCCCTGGTTGATGTCGTGAATCACGTCATCGGTCAACAGGTTCAAAAAAGTATCCATATCGCCGGCGTTGAAAGCGGCATAATAATTTTGAATCAGCTTGATGCTCTCTTGGTTCATAATGATTCTCTGGTGAAAAAATAAAAGCCTGTTATTTTACCGCGAATGAGCCGTTTTTACCTTGTGAAATTTGACGATTTCCTGACCGCAGGCACGTCTATGGCAACGGAGATTGATGATGTGCGGACGCTTTAATATGCTGGCAACGCCCGAACAATTGATCGAAACCTTCGGTCTGGAATCGGTGCCGGGCTATAAGATCAGCTACAACATCGCGCCAGGGCAAAAAATTCTCGGCATTGTGCAGCCGGATCGGAACGGCCTTAGCGCGGTCAGCCTCGATTGGGGGCTGGTGCCTTCCTGGGCCAAGGACAGCAAAATCGGGCATTCGCTGATCAATGCGCGGGCCGAAACGCTCGGCGAAAAGCCGTCGTTCAAGGCGGCTTATCACAAGCGGCGCTGCCTGATTCCGGCGACCGGTTTCTATGAATGGCAAAAGACTGAAAACGGCAAGCAGGCCTACCATATCTGCCGGGAAGACCACCGGTTGTTCGCCTTTGCGGGCTTGTGGGAGCATTGGGAGCATGGCGCCGACACGCTGTATTCCTGCACGATCATCACGACCGCCGCGAATGCATTGGTGCAGACTATTCATGAGCGGATGCCGGTGATTATCGATGCCGAAAATTACCGCTCCTGGCTGGATCCGCGGCAGTCGCAGCAGAGTCTGGATCAGCTTCTGGCGCATTCTGCTTATGACGGGATGCGCCTGTATCCGGTCAGCGACCGGGTCAATAATCCGCGCCATGATGATCAACATTGTTTAGAGTAAAGAAGCGGCTAAGCTCCGTTGTTGTCTTGGCGCGGCAGGAGAACTTTTTCAGGAAGGCAAGGACAAATAAGGAGCGCCCGCGCATTGAACAGTCGGGGGCTAACATGCATCACGATCATCGCATCAGGGTCCTAGGGATCATCACCTTGGCCTCGATTATCGCGGTCTTCAATTTTGCTCCGATTCCTCAGGACCCGGCCTATCATCGCTTCGCGGATCAGCGTCTGATCGCCGGGCTGCCGAATTTTTACAATGTGATTTCGAATATTCCGTATCTGTTGATCGGGTGGATTGGCATGCGGCTGCTTGTTATGCAGATGCCGACGGGAGGCTTAGCCGATTTGCGCTGGATCTATTTCACTTTTTTTTCGGCGTGTTTCTGACCGGAATCGGCTCTTCCTATTATCATCTGCATCCGGACAATCGGACACTGGTCTGGGACAGATTGCCGATGATTCTGACCCCGGTGATCCTGTGGCTGTTCAAGTCCGGCCCGGACGGAAACCTTTTCTACTGGGGTGTGATCGCGGCCTATGCACTATCGAAGGCCGCGGAGTATTTTGATGCGGGACTGTATGACTTATTCGGCGCGGTCAGCGGGCATACGCTGAAGCATTCGATCGGGGCCGTAGCACCCTACCTTTTCTATCGGGCGCTACGGCAAAAAGAAAAGATTATTCGAGCAGCTTGAAAAAACTTTTCGGCGCGCCGCAGATCGGGCATTCCCAGTCGTCCGGAATGTCTTCCCAGCGGGTGCCGGGCGCGATGCCGCTGTCCGGGTCCCCTTTGGCTTCGTCGTAAATGTGCTCGCATTCTTTGCAATGGTATTTCTTGTAATCCGCCATGTTTGCCTCTCGCGTGTTGTTGAAAGTTGTCTCTGTTAACCCAGTTTGATCAGCCGGCCTTCGGCGGCCGACTGCATCGCGGCCTCGAGAATCCGGCAGTTATCCTTTGCGTCATCCAGCGACAGCGCGGGTTCCCGGCCGTTTAATACGCAATCGCTGAAATGTTCGATTTCGAGACGGAAATGATTCGCCGGCGGCAGTCTTTCTTCGCACTGGCGGCCGTCTTCGGTCCACCAGGAAATGATCGGGATGTCGCCCGGCAATTGCCAGACCGTGTGGCATTTGATGCCGCCTTTGCTGCCGATCACCTCGTATTCGGAGCGGCGCGCGCGTTCGAAACTGAAGTCGAATTGCGCAAAGCGGCCGCGGCCGAAATCGATCACGCCGCTGCTCGAAATATCGGCGCCGCTGCCGACATAACTCGAAACGGCCGATACCGCGACCGGCGCGTCCTCGAAAAACATCCGCGCCGAATGCACCGCGTAACAGCCGATGTCCCACAAGGCGCCGCCGCCGTTTTCGATCGGCTGTTCGAGCCGGTATCTGCGTGCCGGACGCATCATGAACGAATAGGTCGCCCTGACCGAGCGGACTTCACCGAACAGGCCCGAATTGACCAGTTCCTGCACGCGGGCATGTTGGGGATGAAAGCGGTACATGAAGCCTTCCATCACGGTGACCCCATGTTGCTGCGCGGCGGTTTCTATCGTGCTGATATCGTCTACGGTCAAGGCCATCGGCTTCTCGCAGAGCACATGTTTGCCGGCTTCGATCGCGCGCAGCGCCCAGTGGGCATGCTCGTGATTGGCCATCGGCAAATACACCGCATCGACTTCGGCGTCGTTCAACAGGTCTTCAAGATCGACATAGGCGCGGGCCCGGGTTTGATCCGGGCCGTATTTGGCCAGCGTTTCGGCCGCAGCTCCTGGCCGGCGGCTCGCTATCGCAACGAGTTCCGCGTTTTCCGCTTCGACGATCGCCGGCAGCAGGCGCTCGTTGATGCGCGCCGCGCCAAGAATGCCCCAGCGTAGTTTGGTTCTGATAGTCATCGTTGTTCTCTTATTCGAGGTTGGCGTGCCGGTATCTCATCACTTCTTCGGCGATGCCTTTTTCGTGGATCAGATGCGATACCAGGGCTTCGAGGAAAGACAGGGTCGATAATTCGAACACCGTACCCATCGGCATGCCGACGACCTTAACATACTGGTCCGATGCGCCGACCTGGATCACCTCGTCGGCCATTTCGCCGATCGTCGAGCCTCCCTTGGCGGAGATCAGACAGATTTGCGCGCCGACTTCGCGGGCTTTCTTCGTGAACGCGATCAATTGCTCGGTTTCGCCTGAGCCGGAAATGATAATCAACAGATCGCCTTTTTTGATGCTCGGGGTCACGATTTCGCCGACCACGCTGACATCGTAGCCGCTGTGCATCAGCCGCATCGCGAAGAAGCGGCAGACCAGGCCGGAACGTCCAGCGCCCGATACATAGACGCGCTTGGCGTTGTCGAGCATGTGGGTCAGCTTGACCGGCAGGTTGTCGTCGGTGGCTTCCAGGATCGATTTGATTTTGTTGAGGATCAGCGTTTGATGCGGCGAGCCGATGGTGCCGTCCACGAGCTGACGGATCTGTTTGGCGGCCGTCGCCGGGCAGGGGGCGCCGTAAATCGCCGCGCCGACCACGATGATGTCCGCGCCGGCCTTGACGACTTGATCAATGGTGGCAGGCTTGATGCCGCCTGCGACCGAAATTCTGACATCCAGGCCGAGGTCGGCGATCTCTTGCAGGTCCCCGAACGGCGTTTGGCCGGCGGCTTGCGCGTCGAGACCGGTATGCACGCCGATGATCTGCGCGCCGAGTTCTGCCGCGGCGCGCGCGCAGGCGGCTTTATCGGGCACATTGATCAGGTCGAGCTGCACTTCGGCATTGTGCGCCCTGGCCGCCTTGATCACGCCGCCGATCGTCGCGAGTCCGGATACGCCGAGCACGGTGCAAATGTCCGCGCCTGCCGCATAAAAAGGCGTCGCTTCGTATTCGCCGGCGTCCATCGTCTTCAGGTCGACCAGGATCAGTTTGTTCGGAAATTTTTCCCGCAACGTTCTGACCAGTTCGACGCCGTTGTGTTTGATGCAGGGCGTGCCGATCTCGAAAATATCGACATAAGGCGCCGTTTGTTCGGCGAGGCTGAGGGTTTGGTCGAAATCCAGAGAATCCAGTGCCAATTGTATTAATGGTTTTGCCATTGTGCGCTCCCAATCGTTATTGTTATTGTCATGATGTGTATCAACGACCAACTCTAAATCAGGATGCGGGTGGATGTCAATTGCCCGCCGGCGTTGGCCAAAATGTCTGCGCACTTTAATGGCGGCGTTTTTTGCATCGGGTCGCGGCGCCTTCGGCAAGCGCGTGAAATCGTGAAGAAAAGCATCAAGCCGTCGGCTGCACGGTAAAGCCGGTCAGCCAGGCTATCTGGCGGTCCGGCCTAATCTGATCAACCAATCCACCAGCGGCTTTAATTCAGCGGGCAGCGCGTGCTCCGCGGCGGTGACGCTATGCTTTTTACCGTCCTCTTCGATGATGATTTGATATTCAAAGCGGTCGGGTTGGGGTTTTGAGGGGATCAACGCCGGCAATTCAAAAAAATGCGCCGTTTCGATCATTTGTTGCAGCGCGGTGATTTCGGATGCCGAAAGGCTGGCGGCATCGATCGACTTGATCAACGGGATGCCGGCAAAGCCGCCTGTTCTTTGAAGGGTCACATGCATGATTTTATCTTCCATAGTGATCGGCTTGGCTTGAAGAGTACACGCCACGGCGCCGGTGCAGAGCAGGCAGAGGGTCAAGGCGCGCAGGGCGATGTGCCGGCGCAAGGATGCGAAGATCAGCATCGGATTTCCGGACGGGGCGGGCCCCGTCCGTAGCGGCTGAACCTTAAATGACCCCCACAGCCCGCCAGGCCACGCGCACCGCCGTTCGTTCGGCGCTGTTTTGTCCGTAGAGATCGCCCGCCACCCGGATCGTGGCGCCGGCGGCGCCGCTGAAGGTCGAGCGGGAACGCAGCACGTCCCTGAGCGCGATATACCAGATTTTGCCGGCTTTTTCCCAGGCATGGCCGCCGATCGCGATGGCCGCCAGATAAAACGCATGGTTCGGAATGCCCGAATTGATATGCACGCCGCCGTTGTCCTGGCGTCCGCGAAAACGCTTCGCGTAATGCGAGGGCTGCGGATCTTTGCCGAGCATGGCGTCATCATAAGCGGTCCCCGGCGCTTTCAGCGAACGCAGTCCCTGACCGTTCACGCCCGGCGCGAACAGGCCCGCGCCGATCAGCCAGTCGGCCTGATCGGCGGTTTGATTCAACGTCCGTTGCTTGACCAGGCTGCCGAACACATCCGCGAACGACTCGTTCAAGGCCCCCGATTCATTCAGATACTGCAATCCGGCTTCAAACTGCACGACGCCGTGCGTCAATTCATGGCCGATAACGTCGATCGCAATCGTAAAGCGGTTGAACAGCCGGCCGTCGCCGTCTCCGTAAACCATTTGGTTGCCGTTCCAGAAGGCGTTGTCGTACTGCACATCGTAGTGTACGGTCGAATCGATTCGCAGGCCTCGGTCATCGACCGAATTGCGTTCGTAAATCTGGCTGAATAAACCATAGGTCGCGCCGGCGCCGTCATAGGCCTCGTTGACCGCGATGTCCCGCTTGGCCCGTCCGCCCTCTCCGCGCACCAGGCGGCCGGGCAGCGTTACGCCTTGCTTCGCATCATAAACGGTGCGCCGTTTCTCTCCGGTCGAAACCGCAAGCGCCGGCATGCTGCCCATGATGCCCCGGAACTGTTCGGTCATTCGCATCGTTTCCAGGGTCAAGTCGCGCATGGCTTCATCGCCGTGCTTGAGGATGTGGTCGGTCATATGCGGCGGGATGATCGTGCAAAACGCGCAAGCGTGCGATCCGGATTGGCGAGCGTGTCTTGAGCCTTGTGAAGCATTGTGTTTGATTGCCATGACCACCCCTTGACGGTTAATGAAAAAATCAACTGAGACTTTTGGGGTTTATAACGCGATGGCTTAGCGTTGTCAATCGTTGAGCGCGTTCGGGTGACGCGAACCGCGGCAGGCGATTGCAATGCAACGCCGGAAGATCGTATTCGGTGATAAAGCCGCACGGCGGCTTCCAGCTTTTAAACTGAGTGGGTGACGGGCAAAAGGCTGTGCTTGAGCCCCGCAAACAGGGATTCGGCAAGCCTGTCGATCCGCTCCGATCTTATGCCTTGAAGCATTCTATGCCAGGGTGGCGGCGCCGGAGCGACGAGGGGGCGTTCGGGAAGGCGGGGCTGGGGACGGCCGGGAACCCAATCCCAACCGGCCGCCAGTTCAATTGAAGATCGTTTCGAACGAATAGCCGTTCACATGCAGGATCTCTTTTAAGCGTTTCAATCCGTCCATCTGAATCTGCCGCACACGCTCGCGGGTCACGCTCAATTCCAGTGCGACCTGTTCGAGTGTTTCGGCCTCATAGCCGCAGAGCCCATAGCGCCGGCAGATCACTTCGCGCTGCTTTTCCGGCAATTGATAGACCCAGCCGGAAACGCTCTGGCGGATGCCGTCTTCCTGGATGCGGTCGGCGGCCGACGGGCTGTCTTCATCCGAAATCGTCTCGACCATCGGCTTATCGACATCCTTGCTGCACGGCACATCGATCGAGGTAACACGTTCGTTCAATTTGAGCATCTTCTCGACCTTATAGGCCGGTTTATCCATAAATTGCGCAATTTCCTCGGCGCTCGGATCGTGATCGAGCGTCTGTTGCAGATGGCGCTGCGCCTTCAGATACGTGTTCATTTCCTTTACGATATGAATCGGCAGACGGATCGTGCGGGTCTGATTCATGATCGCGCGTTCGATCGTTTGCCGTATCCACCAGGTCGCATAGGTCGAAAAACGGAAGCCGCGGTCCGGATCGAACTTTTCGACCGCGCGGATCAAGCCGAGATTGCCTTCCTCGATCAAATCGAGCAGCGGCAGTCCCCGGTTGAGATAACGGCGGGAAATCTTCACGACCAGGCGCAGATTGCTTTCGATCATGACCTTGCGGGCTTCGGGGTCGCCGCGTAAGGCTTTGGCGCCGTATAGCTTTTCCTGGTCGGCCGATAAGAGTTTCGAGCGGCCGAGATCGTTCAGATAGACGCGAGTCGCGTCGAAATTGTCATCGCGGGCTTTGAGCGTCTGGACTTCACTTTCGATGTCTATCTCGTCGATCACATCGTCCGCTTCCTCGAACTCTTCCGCTAAAAACAGCTCCTCATCCTCTGCATCTTCAAACGGTGGGCCGATGTCATCATCAGCGGGCTCTACTATCTCTTTTTTCATCTTATTCCCCCTGACGCTTCGCTTGATCATTCAACAGTATCGTCATAGCTTCGGTAATAATGTAAGCGGATTGACCGACTTACCCTGTTTGCGAATTTCAAAATGCAGCATGGCTTTTTGCGCGGCGCTCGTGCCAACCGTGGCGATCCCTTGTCCCTTCTCGACAACGTCGCCCTCCTTGGCCAATAAGGCGCTGTTATTCGCATAAGCGGTCAAATACTGACTATTATGCTTTATGATAAGCAGATTACCATATCCGATCAATCCCTGTCCGCTATAGACGACCTTTCCGGCCTCGGCGGCCCGTACCGTTTGCCCTTTTTTGCCGGCGATGCGGATGCCTTTTTTGCCGGTCTGGGTATAGCTCTTCAAAATGTTGCCGGCCAACGGCCAGCCGAAGTTCAAATCGGCATGATCATTTTTCGCAAGGGTTCGGCTTGGCTTTTTTTCGTGTGCCGTGGCTTTCCGAGCCGGTTTTTCCGGCTCGGTCTTTGGCATTATACTTTTTTTGGCCGTTAGCGCAGAAGCAATTGTTTTGGGCTTGCGCTTGGCTTCATTCCTCTCGGCCGGCATGACGGGATCAGGCCTGGCTGCCGGCGCTTCCCGTTTCACCGGGATCGATGCCTTTGGGTAAGGATGGGGCGGAGCAGGCGGCGTTTTCTGCTGGCGCTGCTGTGGTGGAACAGAGCCGCTCGTCACCGGCGGCGGATAGGAATCATCTGGATAGGGCTCATCCGGATAGGCATCGTTGATATGTTGATGGCCGGACAGTACCGGCGCTAAATCCACGCGTTCGGTACAGCCGGCCGTGATCGCAGCCAAAACCGCAACCGACATCAACACGGCGCTTCGACAAACATTTGGCATGGCACTTATCTTTCTAATAGTGTCTTTTTGGCCCGATTGATTTTTGCGGCCAGATAATCGGAACCGCCCCGGTCCGGATGAATTTTTTGCATCAGCCGGCGATGCGCCTCGATGACTTCCTTGTCGCTTGCGCCTGTTTTCAATCCCAAAATCTCGTAAGCTTCCTCCGCGGTCATTTTGCCGGACGTATGCCGGGTTTCCTGTTGCTGAGATTGCCCCCGCTGCGAGCGTTGCCAGGCCATCCAGATTTGATGCAGATAGGGCGCATTTTGCAGCAAGGACGGCAGCAATCTGAGCAAAAACGCCGCCGCCAGGCCGAGCAAGGCAAACAGTCCGCCGAGCCAGCTGGTCATGCCCATATACCCCAGCACCACGAGGCCGCCGGCGAGCATCAGGTAACGCAGAAAACGGGCCTTTACGGCGGAAGGCGCTTTTTGTACTTTATGCAAGGCAAAAAAAACAAGCAAAATCAGCAGTAGAACAAACACAATGCGAATCAAGGTTGACTCCGGGGATCACTCAGGTTTGGCGCACACAATCAAAAACGCGCCGGACGACCGACCGGCGTGATGGCAGGCGATGATAACAGCCATGCCGCCGTTATCGTAGTGCCGGCGTAAATAATACCTTAGAATAGCCTGATTATTGACTCCGATCCAATCACGCTAACACCATGCAACATGCACAAAAGCCGATCCTCGGTTTTGCCGCCGCCAGCGGCACCGGCAAGACCACCTTACTGACGCAATTGATTCCTTTGCTGAAACAACGCGGTCTGCGGGTCGGCCTGATCAAGCACAGTCATCATAGCTTCGACATCGACCATCCCGGCAAGGACAGTTATCGCCTGCGCATGGCCGGCGCCTCGCCGGTGATGCTGGTTTCCAAATACCGTTATGCGATCATCAACGAATTCGAAACGCCCGAGGAACCGAGCCTGGACCGGCAGCTTAAAATTCTGGATCAATCCGGCCTGGATCTGATTCTGGTCGAAGGCTTCAAGGCCGAAAAATTTCCGAAGATCGAATTGCACCGGCCGTCGCTGCAAAGGCCGCTGCTGTTTCCTGATGACCCGGATATCATCGCGATCGCGAGCGACAGCCCGGTCGAAGCGCCGGAATCTCTGGTCAAGCTCGATCTGAACCGCGCCGACCTGATCGCCCGCTTCATCCTGGAGCATTACCGGGAGTTCAAATGACCGATCCGTGCAGCCGCGAGGCCCTGCTTTCGATCGAGGCCGCGCGCGCGCGGATCGCGGCCGCGATACAGCCGGTTTCCGGCAGCGACAGAGTGACGCTGCAACACGCGCTCGGACGCGTATTGGCCGACCCGGTGCGCTCGCCGCTCAACATTCCGCGCGACAGAAACGCCGCGGTCGACGGCTATGCCTTCAGCAGCCGGGACATCGACGTAAGGCAGCCCTTCCATCTGCGTCTGGCGGGTGTTTCCTGGGCCGGCAAGCCGTTCCTGGGCCAGTTGAGCGCGGGCGAATGCGTCCGGATATTTACCGGCGCGGTCGTGCCCAATGAGGCCGATTCGGTCGTGATGCAGGAATTCGTGAGCGTTGACGGCGACCACATCGAGTTTCCGGCCGCGGTGCCGGCGCGCCGTTTTGTACGCGAAATCGGCGAAGATGTCAAACGCGGCGAGCTATTGTGCCGCGCCGGCAAAAAACTCGGCGCGATCGAACTCGGCCTCTTCGCCTCGGCCGGCATTTATGATGTCGCGGTCAAAAGGCCGGTCACTATCGCTTATTTTTCGACCGGCGACGAACTGACCGGCATCGGCCAGCCCCTGGCGCCCGGCAAGATTCATGACAGCAACCGCTACATTCTCGGCGGCCTGTTGGCCGATCCCGGCTACCGCGCCTCTGACCTGGGCGTGATCGGCGACGATAGGCAGCAGCTCGAAGACGCGTTGAGCCAGGCGGCCCTGAATCATGACGTGGTCATCACGACCGGCGGCGCCTCGGTCGGCGAGGCCGATTTCATTCAGCAGGTGCTCGAACGTCTCGGCGAAGTGCATTTATGGAAGATCGCGATGAAACCCGGCAAACCGCTCGCCTTCGGCAGAATCGGCAACGCCTGGTTCTTCGGCCTGCCCGGCAATCCGGTCGCTGTCGCGGTAACTTTTCAGCAAATCGTCGAGCCGGCGCTCAGGCGGCTGGTCGGCTTAGCGCCGGCAAACCCGCTGCGCATCAAGGCTACCTTGACGACCCCGCTCAAAAAGGAAAGGGGCCGCCTCGAATTTCAGCGCGGCATCCTGACCCAGGACGCGGACGGCGAATTTTTTGCCGCCTCCGCCGGCGGCCAGGGCTCGCACATGCTGGGCGCGATGTCCGCGAGCAACTGCTACATCATCCTGCCGGCCGACTGCGGCGGCGTTCCGGCAGGCGAGCCGGTTTGGGTCGAGCCTTTCCGGACGGCGCTATGACAAAAACGGCTGGCGGCGCGGCCTGGCTTATCCACAATTATTGTGGATAACTTTGTGGAAAAGCTCTCGATAACCGTTCGCGAAGCCGAGGAATCCTGCCCTGTCATCAAATTGTAAAAATTTTATACAAAATAAATTAGTTGTTTAATATCAGCGGCTTGTATAGATAAATCGGATGTTGGCGGAGCCTTGGGCCTGCCTAAATCAGAACGGATGACAAGCGCTCGACTGTGTGCATAACATAGACAAAAACCGCAAATCCAATCCCATTGGATGCCATTTTAATAACAATCAGATCAACGGATTAGCGCATGCTCGTTTTCATTCTGCTCAGTCTTACCCTTGGCTATCTCGTACAGACAGGGCATCCCTTGACAAGCCTGTTGGTGGGGGAGTTTTTTCTCTATCTTGGCATCGGCGGCGCCTTGCTGGCGATCGCCGGTTCGCTGGTCAAAAAAGGACATTTCAGGCTCTGGTTCGACCTGTTTGCTTCGAGCGCGTTACTGGTTTGGTTCGCCTATTGGAAAACGCAGTTCAACGATGACTCGCCGATGTTTTTTTTCTTTCCGGTGTATTTTGCCGCCATGAGCGCATTCATCTCGCTCGCTTTCATCGGCCCATCCGAACGCCTCGATCCGGAGTCCCTCCGCTACATGCGCCTGCTTGCAGAGCACAAAGGCTTGCAGCCCTGGATCATCATGCTGGGTACGCTCGGGAGTTTACAATTGCTGGATCATTATCTGGTTTTTCCGGTACTGATCACGCTGTTGCTGCTGCGCTTTGCGCTGGATTCTTGTGTCGAGCTGAATAACCGGAGGAATGCGTGAGCCGGAAAAAATTAACCGTCTCCCATCGCCCCCTTGTCGCCAAAGACACTGAGGGCGACAGAACCCTGATCGTATTTGACACCCTGCTTCGGCAATAAAAAACCGCCTTTGCTGTTACCAAGAGGCGGTTTGTTTTAAGACGCTCAGTCGGAAGCGCTTGCCGCTGCTTTCGAGCGGATTATCCGTTAGTGAATATGCACCTCACGCGACTTATAAGTATCGCTTCTTTGCAGAACATAATCATTCTTTTTTATGCCATCGGCATTCAGCTGAATCAGCGTTCCTTCGTCTTCAATATGATAACTCCGTGTGCTTGTCCCGCCGTTTTTTGGCGTTAACACCACGGTACGCTTTTCTTCATTCCAGTCATATTTGCCTCTTTCATAATACTCCCGCGATGACGCTTTGGCGGGCTGAGTCACCAACAGATAATTGTGCTTTTGTTGTAAAGACAGCGTCGTTTTAACCCCGTCGCAATCGTTGCAGGGGAGATAGCCGTAGAAAACGCCATGAAACTCCAGGCTTTTATCGGCAGGGTTTTGATGTGCTGAGTGATCTATGCCCGGCTGGGTCTTTGCACGCGCTCTGGCGAAACCTTCTTGGGCTTCGAAGTCCGATGCGGCCATGGCAGGAATGGCGGAAAGCAGACCGCTAAAAAGAAACAAAGCCAGATTGTGTTTTAATTGTTTTTTTAATGCTCGCATGATGACTTTCCAGAAAAGTAATGAGGGGGCTAATGGAAACAGAGTGGGAAATTTACCAGATTTACCCAAAATGAGCTTCTAAATTCGTCAGCACGTCGGCCCTGGAAGCGCCTTTGTGCGGAACTTGCCGTCGTTGATGACTGAGGCGGCGCGAGGAGAGGGCGCATTCAAGTCTTTGCAAGCATCGCGCACCTTTCAAAATCTCGGCTTGTGCTGAAACTGAAAAGGGTGCGCGGTGTGTAACCGGCAGGAAGTGATTTTTTCTACGCGGATTTGCTTCTTTTCTTGATTGTTTTTCGAGCGACCGAAGACTTCGCGGTTTTCTTGGCGACTCGAGTCACCCCGCCGCGCTTGTTTTTGGCGACCATAACGCTGCGCTTCGCGCTTCGCTTGCTGATTACCTTCTTGCCGGTTTTGGTTTTGCCGGCTGCGAGGCGGTGATAGCCGGAGGCGGCGCGGGTTCGCTGGTGCGCACGGTAATGCTTGGCGGCGGGCCGATGATAACTCGCCGGCTGGATATTGTCATTGCCATTGCCGGAAGCAACCGTAATGCCTTTGCGATTGCCGCAACCGAGCTGATAAGGTGGCTCGCCGCCCATGCTGGCGGTCAATGTGTCGATGTTGCGATACGAGCCGTCGCCATAGCGGTTGGAAAAGCCCCCATCCATCATGTTCATCATCAGCTGGTAGCGTTCCGCGCTGGTCATGCCGCCCATCACAACGCCGATCAAGCGCTTGCCGTTCTGTGATGCCGAGCTCATCAGGTTGAAGCCGGAGCCGCAGGTGAAGCCGGTTTTCATGCCTTCCGCGCCGGGGTAGCGGGCGGTGAACTTGTTGATGCCGCGCAGTTCGCGTCCTTTGAAGGAAAAACCGTGGCTGGCAAAATAAGGGTAATAGTTTGGAAAATTCTTCATGATTTTCCAGGCCAGCACGGCCAAATCGCGCGGGGTGGTGACCTGCAAATTGTTCGGCAAACCGGTCGCGTTCATGAAACGGGAATTATACATGCCCAACTGGTGCGCCTTGGCGGTCATCTGCGATGCGAATGCTTCCTCACTGCCGCCCAGATGTTCGCCCAGCACGACCGCCGCATCGTTCGCCGAGCGGGTAATCACGGCCAGAATCCCCTCTTCGACGGTCAGGGTTTCGCCCGCACGGAGGCCCAGCTTGCTTTGCGGCTGCCGGGACGCGTGATGGGACGCGGTCATCCTATCGTGCAGACCGATCTGCCCTCGGCTTAACGCCTCGAAGGTCATGTATAGCGTCATTACCTTGGTTAGCGACGCCGGATACCAGGGGTGCGTCGCATCGATTTCATGCAGCACATTGCCGTTTTCGGCGTCGATCATGATCGCGGCATAGCGCGCATGGGCGGAGCCGGCCAGCAGAAATGCCCCTAACGCCAGCAGTACAACAACAAACGACTTTACTTTACTCATTGAAAAATCTCAAAAAAATCTGACCGACTCAAACAGGGTGGGGGCATGGGACGCGCGGAACGGAGTAAGGCGAATCGCTCGGCGCGTTGCCGTGAGGTCAACGCGGGCCAAGCGGCATACCATGAAAACTGTGTGGCAACGGGACGAATAACCCGTTAGCATAACAGTAAATTCCGTAAATTTTCCTTAAGCTGTACCCATGGCTATTATTTTAGCAAAGTACGGAAAAGGGGAGGAATCTATTTAGGATCAGCTAATACTTGCCCCAGAGTCGCTCGGTTAAACCGTTCAGGGTTAGGCATTCTCACCGTGAACGGATTAACGAGATGGATTGAAGTTTTTCTTTAGAGTCTGCCGTTAGCCGAGCTCAGTGCCGCTTGCTTTTTTGGGGCTGGGCGGTCAAATCGGTCAGACATTCATGCGGCGGTTCGCCGGAACAGATGCCCCAGGAGCCTCCGAACTGGCCTTCGTGGCTGGATTTCCAGTTTTCCGAAATGGCTTCGAAGACAACGCCGGACCATTGCTTTTCGGCCAGTTTTTTCAGCGTCGAACGGATCACCAGAGCCTGATTTTTGCGGCTGGCGATGCCGCAATGCTCGCCGGTATGCACATTGGTTTCGGTTGCGCCTTCGGGCGCATAGGGCCAGCCGAATTCGGTCACGATCACGTCCTTGCCGGGGTAGGCGCGCCGGACATCTTCGATTCTCGCCAGATGAAAATCGGCCGCTTTCTCGGCCGGTGTGCAGGGAAACAGGTCGGCATACATGTTCTCCCACCAGGGAAATATATTGATGCCGATCCAGTCGACCGAGTTTGCAAAAACGGTCTGCTGGCAAGGCGTGGCGCGGTTGCACCATTCCCACCAGGTATCGATCGTGGTGACCGGCTGCGCGATCTTCGCCTCGCGCATCGCGTTGATGCAGCGGGTTATCTCGCTATCCAGCGCGTTGCCGTGGCGGGTGCGGACTTCCGAACCGCAGCTGAGCTTGACGATCGTTTTCGGATAGGTTCTGGCGACTGCGATGCCTTTCGAGATCGAGGCGGAATTGACCTCGATGTCTTTATCGAGCCACAGGATCGCAATCACCTTGATTCCTCTCGCCTCGGCCGCCGCAAACGTCGCGTCGAGGCCGTTCAATACGCCGTAGGTCATAATGCAGCGGAAAGGCGTTTTTTTGACCAGCACATCGAGCAATTGCTCGATCTGGGCTTTGGAGGGAGGCGGGCCGTAATCGGGGTTCAACTGGCCGACGTAAGGACTGAAGGCGACGCATTGCAGCGGCGCCGGTTGGCCGGGTTTCTGCGCGGCTTGTTGCCCGCGGGCTAAGGCGAGCGGGCTGGTCATCAACATCGATGCCAGTACTAGAGAGAATAAAATCTGTTTCATGAATACCTGTAATCGAATCGACGGGAGTTGGCTTTTAGGGCGGGACGGAGGGCGGCCTCTTTCCAAACTCACCCACCCTCGAAATCAATTTTCGAGATAGGGCAGGGAAGCATGAGGGGGCGACAGATGAATCTAATCTGTTTTACGCTTGAGCACCTGTTTCGCCTCGTGCCAGAAGGCATCGAGCTCATAAAGATCGCAATCGGTCAGATTGCGGCCGGAGGAGGCGACCTGCTGTTCGATGTAATTGAAGCGGCGCGAGAATTTTTTGGTGCTTTCCTTCAGCGCCTGCTCGGCATTCACATCGAGATGCCGGGCAAGATTCACGACCACCAGCAACAGATCGCCGATTTCCTCTCGAATATGATATTGATCGCCCGATTGCCAGGCTTCCCGGACTTCCTCAAGTTCCTCCATCACCTTGTCGAAGACCGGCGGCGCGTCGGGCCAGTCGAAGCCGTGCTGCGCGGCGCGGTCCTGAATCTTTTCGCATTCGAGCAAGGCCGGCAGACTGCCTGCGACGCCGGCCAGTACGCTGACCGGTTTTTCAGAGGTTTCTTTGGCCCGGCGCTCTTCGGCCTTGGCCTGTTCCCAGGCCTCTTGGCGCTCGGCGTCAGTTTCGAAGACCGCGTCGGCGAATACGTGCGGATGCCGGCGAATCAGTTTGTCGCTGATGCTTGCCGATACCTGCTCGAAATCGAATAGGCCGCGTTCCTTCGCCAGTTGCGAGTGAAAAACGACCTGCAATAACAGATCGCCGAGCTCGGAGCGCAGGTCGTCCATGTCGTTGCGTTCGATCGCGTCGACGACTTCATAGGCCTCTTCGATCAGATAAGGGATCAGCGTCGCAAAATCCTGGCGCAGATCCCAGGGACAGCCCTGCTCGGGATCGCGCAAGCGGGCCATGATGTCCAGGAGGTTTTGGGTGTTTTTCAGCATGTCGGTCAAAACTCGGAGCCGAAACTTTCCCGGTAGCGCTGCTTGAAGGCATCCATGTCGAAGCTGTGGTTCTGTGTGCCGTTATGTTCGATCTTGATCGTGCCCATCAGGGACGCGATCCGTCCGGTCACTGCCCAGTCGAATTCGTTCATCAGACCGTACAGGAGGCCTGCGCGGTAAGCGTCGCCGCAGCCGGTCGGATCGAGCAGTTGTTTCGGCGGCGCGGACGGAATGTCGATGCAGCGGCCATGCGTATAAATTTTCGAGCCCTGTGCGCCGAGCGTCACGATCAGCGCCTCGACCCGCTTGGCCAGTTCGTCGAGCGACAGGCCGGTGCGCTGTTGCAGCAATTCGGATTCATAGTCGTTGATCACCGCCCAGGTGGCCTGGTCGAGGAAGGTCAGCAGCTCTTCGCCGTTGAACATCGGAATGCCCTGGCCCGGATCGAAAATGAACGGGATATCGAGTTCTCTAAACTGCGCCGAATGCAAGATCATCCCGTCCCTGCCGTCCGGCGAGACGATGCCGATCGTGATGTCGTCCCGATGGGTCGGCACCGAATTCAGGTGCGACTCGCTCATCGCGCCCGGATGGAAGGCGGTGATCTGATTGTCGTCTTCGTCGGTGGTGATGTAGGCCTGACCGGTGTAATGGTTGTCCAGAATCCGGATGTACTCGCGCGACAAGCCGGTCTGGCAAAGCCATTGCATGTAAGGCTCGAAATCGTGGCCGACGGTCGCCATGATCAGCGGCTCTTCGTCGAGCAGATTCAGGTTATAGGCGATGTTGCCGGCGCAGCCGCCGAACTCGCGGCGCATCACCGGCACCAGAAACGAGACGTTTAGGATATGCACCTTGTCCGGCAGGATGTGATTTTTGAAGTGGTCATGGAACACCATGATCGTGTCGTATGCCATCGAACCGCAGATCAATGCGCTCATGATTTAACTCCTAATAGTATGTAAGTCCAAGTCACCGCCGCCCAGACCAGCGACAGCATCACTGCCGACGAGCCGATGTCCTTGGCGCGGCCCGATAATTCGTGACGTTCCAGCCCGACCCGGTCGACGACCGCCTCGATCGCCGAATTCAGCAATTCGACCAGCAACACCAGCACGATGCTGCCGATCAATAGCAACTTTTCGATCGGCGTCTGGCCCAGCCAGATCGCCAATGGCATGGTGACCGCAAACAGCAGCACCTCCTGCCGGAACGCTTCCTCATGTATCCAGACCGCCTTGAATCCGGCCGCCGAAAAATAACACGCATTGATCAGGCGTTTTAGGCCTTTCTCATTTTGATTTGCCATGCACTTTCATAAAAGGTTGTTTGAAAACGAACTGACGATGCGCAAGGCGCCGTCGATTGCCGGGTTCTGCTTAATCGGCGTCTATCATTTGTTGATAGGCGCCGGCATCCATCAATTGATTCAAGGCGGAAGTCTCGTCGGCTTTTACGCAAAAAATCCAGGCGTCGTAGGGCGCATCGTTGACCTGTTCGGGACTGTCGGACAGACTGTCATTGACCGCGACAATCTCGCCGCTGACCGGACTGTACAGGTCGGAAGCGGTCTTGACCGATTCGACCACCGCGCACTGCTCCTGCGCCTTCACCTTGCGACCGACTTCCGGCAACTCGACATAGACCAGGTCGCCCAGTTCCTGTTGCGCGAAGTCGGTGATGCCGACGCGCACCACATTGTCGCCTTCCTGTTTTGCCCATTCATGGGTCGCGGCGTACTTTAGATTTTCCGGCAAATCACTCATATCGTCCTCTGTTGATAAATTACAAATTCTTTGGGCGGCGCAGAAGCCCGCGCCAGGCATCATTTCTGCGTCCATCATACCATTGAAGCGCCTGCTTTCTCCACCGGGCCGAGACGAACGGGCGCCCGGTTCGCCCGGCGCAGGCCGGCGGATATTTTTTAGCCGTCCGGAACCTTCAGGCGATAATCTTGTTTAACTTCAAGTCCAAATCTTCGTCAAGCCATTGTACCAAGAGACTATGAAAAATATTCATCACATGCTGGAAGACATTCGGCAGGAGATCCTCCTGACCGCTTTTTTGACCGGCCGTAAAACACTCTCGCCGGAGGTGATGGAGGCGATGCGCGACGTGCCGCGCGAGCAGTTCGTCGATCCCGGCATGATATCTTTGGCATTTGATAACGGCCCCTTGCCGATCGGTTACGGTCAGACCATCTCGCAGCCCTTCATCGTCGCGCTGATGACCGACTTGCTGGCGATCCAACCGACCGATGCGATCCTCGAAATCGGCACCGGTTCGGGGTATCAGACCGCCATCCTGTCGCTTCTGGCCGCTCGGGTTTACACGCTCGAGGTGATAGAGGATTTGAGCCTCGAAGCGGCCGATCGTTTCAAAAAACTCGCTTATCAAAATATCCACGCCAGGGTCGGCAACGGTTATGAAGGCTGGCCGGAACAGGCGCCCTATGACGGTATCATCGTGACCGCCGCCGCGCCTTATGTGCCGGACGCGCTGATCGACCAGTTGAAAGCCGGCGGGCGGCTCGTGATTCCGCTCGGCCGGCCTTTCGGGCACCAAGAACTGATCGTGCTCGAAAAACGGGCGAAAGGGCCACACAAGATCAGCAAAATCCTCGATGTCGCTTTCGTGCCCTTGGTCGATCATCCGAAAAAATGGCACTAAATACAAGGTTAAGGGTCGCATAGCTAGTACCTGCGCGTAGGAGTTCATCGCGATGACCATGCCAAACTATTTGCCGGCCGCGGCGTTGCTGTTTCTCTCGATGGGCGCCGTAAGGGCCGAAGAGGATGTTTTTGCACGCCAGCGCGCGGCGATGGTGGCCGAAATCGAAGAGTATATGCAATACACGGCCGCTAGGCTGGGGCGAAAAGCCTTGAGCCATCCCGTCGCGGACGCACTGCGCAACGTGCCCCGGCATCAGTTCGTCGGCGAGGATCAACGCCCGTATGCCTATCAAAATCGGCCGTTGCCGATCGGCCATGGCCAGACCATTTCACAGCCTTACATCGTCGCGGTGATGACCGAATTGCTCGATTCGAAACCCGGCGACAAGGTGCTCGAGATCGGCACCGGTTCGGCCTACCAGGCGGCTGTGCTCGCCACGGTCGGCGCCGACGTTTACAGCATCGAGATCATCGAACCCTTGGCCGATAGCGCCCGCGAACGGATCAAAAAGCTTGGCTATCAAAACATCCACACCCGCACCGGCGACGGTTATTACGGCTGGCCCGAAGCCGCGCCGTTCGACGCGATTCTGGTGACCGCGGCCGCAAGCCACATTCCGCCGCCCTTGATCAAACAGTTGAAAGCGGGCGGGCGCATGCTGATTCCGGTCGGCGACCGCTTCAATGTGCAGCAACTGGTGCTGGTCGAAAAAGATCCGGACCAGAAAATCAAAACCCGGCAGTTGCTGCCGGTAGCCTTCGTCCCCCTAACCGGAACGCACCCTTGAGCAACACCCCGGATGCAATGAGCCGCTACCCGGGCCTGCCGCTGGCGATCGCGCTGGTTTCGGGCGCGGCTATCGGCTACGAAATTTTGCTGATGCGGTTGTTTTCAATCATCCAGTGGCATCATTTCGCTTACATGATCATCAGCCTGGCCTTGTTGGGCTACGGCGCCAGCGGGGTGGTTCTGGCGCTCTACCGGGACTGGCTGAACGCGCGTTTCCAATGGGTGTTTCCGGGCGGCATTCTGCTGTTCAGTCTTGCGGCGCCGGGCTGCTTCTGGCTCGGGCAGCGCCTGCCGTTCAATCCTTCCGAGCTATTTTGGTCGCCGGCCCAGCCGCTGTATCTGTTGACGCTCTATCTGCTCCTGGCCTTGCCGTTCTTTTTCGCGGCCTCCGCGGTCGGACTGGCGCTGTTCCGCTTCCGCGACGAGGTCTCGAGCATCTATGCGGCCGATCTGGCCGGCGCCGGCCTCGGCAGTTTGGTCATTATCGGCTTATTGTTTCTGGTGCCGCCCGACCAGGCGCTGATCGCCCTGGCCCTGGTCGGCCTCGCCGGCATCCTGCCGGTCTCGATCGCCTGGAAAAAAACGGGTGGGGGCCGGCCATCTGCGCGGCCGTGCTGGCGCTCCTGTGGCTCGCGCCTTCGGACTGGAAAACCCTGCACATTTCTCCGTACAAGGAGATGCAGCAATTGCTGCGCATTCCGGGAACCCGCATCATCGACAGCTTTTCGAATCCGATCGCCTATACCGATGTGGTCGAAAGCGTGACCACGCCGCTGCGCCATGCGCCCGGCCTCAGCCTGAATGCCGAGCGCGAGCCGCCCGCCCAGTATGCGCTGTTCTCGGATGCCGGCAACATGTCCGCGCTGACCCGCTACAATGGTGATCGGGCCACGATTTCGTATCTGGATCAGACCACTTCCGCGCTTCCTTTCCACCTGAACAAGCCGGAGCAGTTGTTGATCTTGGGCGTCGGCGCCGGCAGCGATCTGCTGCAGGCCGAATGGTTCGGCGTTCCCTCGGTCGATGCGGTCGAACTGAACGGCCAATTGATCGATTACATCAAGACCCGACACGACGCCTTCAGCGGCGGCATCTTCACGAATGAACGCCTCCGGCTGCACATCGGCGAGGCGCGCGGCTTCGCCACCTGAACAAGCCGGAGCAGTTGTTGATCTTGGGCGTCGGCGCCGGCAGCGATCTGCTGCAGGCCGAATGGTTCGGCGTTCCCTCGGTCGATGCGGTCGAACTGAACGGCCAATTGATCGATTACATCAAGACCCGACACGACGCCTTCAGCGGCGGCATCTTCACGAATGAACGCCTCCGGCTGCACATCGGCGAGGCGCGCGGCTTCGTCTCCGGCACGAAGCAGCGTTTCGACCTGATCCAGATCGCCTTGATGGATGCCTACGGCGCCTCGTCGGCAGGACTCTATGCCTTGAGCGAAAATTATCTCTATACGGTCGAAGCGTTGCAGGAATATATCCGCCATCTGCAGCCGGGCGGCTATCTGGCCTTGACCCGCTGGGCCAAGATGCCGCCGCGCGATGCGTTGAAATTGTTTGAGACCGCCGCCGAAGCGCTGGAGCGCTCCGGCATCAGCGAGCCCGGCCGGCGACTGCTGTTGATTCGCGGCTGGCAGACCAGCACCTTGCTGGTCAAGAACGGCGAGGTCACGCTGGGGGACATCGGGAAACTCAAGACCTTTTGCGAGGACCGCAGTTTCGACATCGATTATTATCCCGGCATCACCGAGTCCGAGACCAATCGCTTTAATCAATTGCCGGAATCTTATTACTACCAGGGCGCAAGCCAGATGCTCGGCGGCGGGCGGGCGGCCTATCTGGACCGTTACAAATTCGCGATCGATCCTGCGACCGACGACCGGCCGTATTTCTTTCAGTTCTTCAAATGGACCACCTTGCCCGAAATCCTGTCGCTGTACGGGCAAGGCGGCATCTCGCTGTTAGAAACCGGCTACATCATCTTGGTCGCCGGCGCGCTGCAGGCGCTGTTTGCTGCTGCTCTGTTCATCGGCCTGCCGATGTGGCTCTGCAAGCAAAGGCTCGGGTTACCTGATTATTCGCCGCGCTTGTGGCGGATGATGGGCTACTTTTTCCTGCTCGGCAACGCCTTCCTGTTCATCGAAATCGCCTTTATCCAGAAATTCATCCTGTTTTTGCATCATCCGGTGTATTCGGTCACCGTGGTGTTGTGCACGTTTCTGATTTCGGCCAGCCTGGGAAGCTATGCGTCGCGGTCGCTGCACGCTATGCGCCATGGGCATTTTGCGCCGATCCTCGGCATTGCGGCGCTGGCGCTGTTCTATATTCTGTTCTTTAAAAACCTGACCGGTGTGTTTCTCGATCAGTTCGTCCCGGTCAAAATCGCGGTGACCGTGCTCTTGATCTCGCCCCTGGGGTTTTTGATGGGCATGCCGTTCCCGCTCGGCCTGCAACGCGCCGCCGTCTTATCGCCGAGCCTGATCCCCTGGGCCTGGGGCGTCAACGGTTTTGCCTCGGTGATCAGTGCGAGTCTTGCGACTCTGATCGCGATCCACGGCGGCTTCAATGTGCTGATTTTGACTGCGGTGGGGCTTTATTTGGGTGCGGCGGTTTGTCTGCCGCGTGTTGATGAAGCATTATAAAGCCTCGGCCGGACAAAACAGGAATGGCTGTCATGAATGGAATAATCCAATAAATTATTGGTAGTTAATCTTTCGCTTGAGTTCATTCAATTATGGGAAGGGAGTCGTGTTCTATCCTAACTTGATTAGAGCGTAGCGAAAAGTCTGTTTGTATTCTTCAGGTATTCATAAGGTATTGATTTAAGGTTAGCTTATGGGTTGCCTGTCTTAACGCAATCGATCAATATTCCCTGTCCAACTGCATTAAAAAAGCTTATTATTTCAGAGCTAGCTGTAGTTTTTTGACGTTAGTATTTATTATAAATATTGGGGGAAATCTTATGAAATTTTTTAACCGAAACTTGTTGTGGATATCCGTGCTAGCCGCCGTGACGCAACAAAATGCCATAGCGGGCAGCACCTCGATGGTCAGCGTCAACGCGCAGCAAATCGTCGGTAACAGCGACAGTTACGATGCCTCCCTGTCGAGCGGCGGCGTAGCAGTCGCGTTTGAGTCGTCCGCAACTAATTTAGCTCAAGGTGACGGCAATAGGGCCAAAGACGTATTTCTAAAGAGCGGGGGTAAAACCCTGACCCGCATCAGCGTTAATAGCCTGGGCCAGGAGGGATTCAACAGCGCATCAAGTTGGGGGAGTTCGAATAACTATGCAGACAGTGGAAGCCCATCTATTTCAGCCGACGGAAAACTTGTGGTCTTCCAATCCAATGCAGACAATTTGGATCTATTAACGCAAGACACGAATAACGACACCAACAATGGCAAAGAAACGGATATTTTTCTGCGCGATGTCGCTAAAAAGAAAACCTATCGGCTGAGCGGGATTATGGACGGTGCCGACAATGTGATAACGCCCGACCTTAAAGATGCAAAGAACCAGCCCCTAGTAAAAGCCGACGCTCCCTGGAAAATTCTGACAGAAGCCAATGATGCCAGCACTAACCCAGTCATCGCCGGCACGCTGAAAGCCGGAGTTGTCGCGTTCGAATCGAAAGCAACCAATCTATCGCCTCTGACAACAACCGCCAATATTAGAAATATTTATATCATCGACCTGAAAACCAAAAAAATCGAATTGATCAGCGCAATCCATGATCCCGAGACCGGCGCTCCAACGGACCAGGCCCGAGATGCCACGCCCGCTGCTGTCGATAGTTTCAACCCGGCACTTTCTCCCGACGGACGTTTTGTCGCGTTTCAAAGCCGTGCGACCAATTTGGTATCTGGCGTCAGCGATACAGCGAAAACCGACATTTTTCTCTACGACCGGATAACTTTTAGAATGTATCAACTGAGTGGCGCCTTGAGTGCCGCTGCTCCATTTTCGGTGACTGCCGAAGGCAATGGCGACAGCGGCAATGCATCCATTACCGGAGGCGGCAAGAGCAAGAGCTACCTGATTGCATTCGACTCAACGGCTACCAATCTTGATTCCGTGCCAGGAGGCGATACAGGCTCCGACTTGGATGTTTTTGTGGTCGAATTTAAATCCGGCACATCCACAGTACCTAATGATCCTTTGAGCGTTGGCGAAATCCTGTCGGTTAAGCGAATCAGCGGGCCGGTTGACGCAAACGGCAATGTGACCGAGGAGGCACGAAGAGATGGCAGCGGTACAAGCGGCAGTGCTGCCCCAGTCATTGCGGGTAGCAATACTGCCTATACAGTGGCCTTTCATTCAATTGCAGACAATTTGTTAGCGGATACGCTGGATATTTTTTGGAATGAAGACAGCAATCAAAAAGCCGACATTTATGTTTACGACAGCAAGACCCGCTTATTCTCCCGTGCCAATGTCGACGCCGGGGGAGAACAAGGAAGCGTAGATGCTATACGACCTTCCTTATCACCGGATGGGAAAGCCGTTGGATTTGAAACTAGGGATGATTATCTGGTCCCATTTTTTGGTGACAACAACAACTCTCAAGTCTATCTTCGTAAACGTTAACCCCTATTGAGCCAATATTAAAAAGGCCCGCTTAGCGGGCCTTTTTTTTCTCACCCAGGTTGTGCTGTTAACTTATTGCCAACGACTATTTTTGCCAACCACTTAACACAATCAATCAAGACTCCTCTGTTCCAGTGGCTTAAGAAAGTTTCAATTTTAAATCTAGCTATACTTTTTAAGCTTTAGTTTTTCTTATTAATCTAGGGAGGAGCTCCTGTGAAATATTTTAATCGAAACCTGTTGTGTATAGCTGTTCTAGCTGCCATGACGCAACACAATGCCATAGCGGGCAGCACCGCGATGGTCAGCGTCAATGCCCAGCAAATCGTCGGTAATGGCAGCAGTAACGATGCTTCATTATCGAAAGGCGGGACTGCAGTCGCATTCGAGTCCGATGCCGAAAATCTAGCATTCGGCGATGGCAACAACGCCACAGATGTATTTCTGAAGACCGGTGGCAAAGTCGTTTCCCGTATCAGCGTGAACAACTTGGGTCAGGAAACCAGAAACGACGATTCCGATTGGTGGTCGCCTGATGATTTTGCAGATAGCGAAAATCCATCCCTATCCGCCGATGGCAAGCTGGTGGTATTTCAATCGAATGCAGATAATCTGGATCTGCTAACGTTGGATAGTAATCTTGATACCGGCAATGATAAAGAGACGGACATTTTTCTGCGGGATGTCGCCAAAAAGAAAACCTACCGTCTCAGCGGCATTATGGACGGCGCTGATGGCTTGATAGATACCGCGAATTCGAAGGATATTTTCGGTAAAGCTTTATCCAAAATCGATGCGCCATGGAGAGTTGTTATCGAGGCTAACGACGCCAGCACCAATCCTGTCATTGCCGGCACACTCAAGGCAGGCTTTGTCGCATTCGAGTCGGAAGCGACGAACTTAATTCCCGGGTTTTCGATGAGTGCTAGCAATAAGAAAAATATTTACTTGCTCGATCTTAAAACCAAGACAATCGAATTGATTAGCGCTGTCCACACAGCCGGAACCAACACGCCATCCGATGAAGCTAAAGACAACTCGCCTGCCACAGTCAGCAGCACAAATCCGGCAATATCACCGGATGGACGTTTCGTCGCTTTTCAAAGCACTGCTACCAACTTGGTTTCGGGCGTGACGGGCACGTCGAAAAGGGATATTTTTCTTTATGACCGGCTTACGTTCAGAATGTACCAGCTTAGCGGCGCCTTAGAGGCTACCTCTGCAACGGGATTTTCCGTTTCTACTGAAGGCAATGACGACAGTTCTAACCCCTCGATTACCGGAGGCGGCAAGGGCAAAAGCTACCTGATCGCTTTCGAATCGAAGGCGGACAATCTTGATTCAGTTGCTGCTGACGTTGGTGACAACGATTCAGATGTGTTCGTTGTCGAATTTCAGCCCGGCTCTTCGAACGACCCTCAAGACGACTTGAGTAAAGGCGAAATCAAGTCCGTTAAACGTATCAGTGCCCCACATGGCGTAGATGGTAATGTGACTGGAGAGGCTTCTAGGGAAATAACTAAGAATGCAGAGAGTACGGCCCCTGTTATTGCGGGTATTTCCACAGCCTATACCGTGGCGTTTAGGTCAACCGCCGATAATCTTATATCGGATCAGTTGGGTTTGGGCCTGTTCTGGAATGGGGATACTAATAACAAAGCCGACATTTATGTTTATGACAGCAAAACCAATCTGATGTCGCGCGCCAACGTCGATTCCGGGGGTGAACAAGGAGCGGCTGATGCAGCTGGGCCCGCTATTTCGCCGGACGGAAAAGCTATTGGGTTTGACACCGCGGATGATTATCTGGTCCCATTTTTTGGCGACAATGACAAAACTCAAGTCTACATCCGCAAACGTTAACTCCTATTGAGTCAATATTAAAAGGCCCGTATTGCGGGCCTTTTTTTTCTCGCCCTGTCAGCCGGTGATGCATGATTTTGCATTTTGAGGGCTGCCTCTGCTTTCTTTCCCTGAGTCCTGTAGGGCAATGACATTTCGCATGACTTACAGCCTGTCTCAGTTTTTTTTGATTCGACATGAAGGCCGGTATTGGGGTATGCTTTTTGCTTAAGAAATAATTAAAATGTTTGGGCTGATTCGAAATCAACATCGGTATGAGAGGTTGCAAATACAAGCCAATGGATGCCAAATTCAACATAAGCAAACGTGAATGGGGTGGGATTGCGCTCCTGGCTTTGCTTTTCTTTATGCTCGACATCGGACTCTTTCTCGAACAAGACCTGATCATTCCGGTGGAAGGCGCAACCGCGAAGGACTGGAATCGGGATGCGTTCTGGCGCGAACCTTGGGGAAAATCCGGTGTCCATAAAGGCATCGATATTTTCGCGCGCCGGGGAACGCCCGCTCTGGCGGCGGCTTCCGGCGTGGTCGTGTATCAGGGCGAATTGAAACTCGGCGGCAATGCGCTGATGATCTTCGATTCGAAATGGCGTCTGCATTATTACGCTCATCTTGACTCGACAACGGTCGGCATGGGGAATTGGGTGTACAAGGGGAGCGTGGTCGGCACGGTCGGAGACAGCGGCAACGCCCAAGGCAGGCCGACGCACTTACATTATTCGATCATGAGTCTGATTCCTTACCTCGACCGGTATTCCACGCGCACGGAGGGATGGAAACTCATGTTTTATCTGAATCCTACTGATTATCTGCGCTGACGTATGAAAAATACAAACGACGACGATTCAATCGCGAAAGCGCTCCAGGAGCGCTATACTCGCATACTGGGGGTGGATGAGACACTGGCGCCCACCGGAGTGCCTAAGAAAAGCCCGCGGCGGTATGTGTGGATTTTCATGATAACCCTAGTGATATTGGCCACGGCGTTTGGCGGCTGGTATTTCCTCAGGCCGCCTGCGTTGATCCCAACGGATGTCGCGGATACTTCTGCCGAAACGGAGCCTCAGCAACCGCAGCCCGGTCCTGCGCACTCGGTACCACTCCAAAAAACCGAGGCGGGGCAGTCGGAGCCGCTTATTTCTGAACAAGCCGTCTCGCACGCGAATGAGGGAGAATCCGCGGCGCCTGCTGAATCCGGTGATTTGGCGAGTATGTATAAGCAGCAGCTTTCCGAGTCGCGCCCTTCGAGCAATGGAGAGATGAAGCCTAAACCGGCAGTCCCCGGCGCATCGCTAGTCGTTCTATTATCGACAACATCGAAAGATGAAGCGATCGAGCGCGCCAAGGAACTTATTAACAGCGGCAACCCGAGCGAAGTGATATTAAGCGCATCGGGTTACTATGGTGTCGTGCTGCGGCGCGAGACCTACGAACAAGCCCAGGCCGCGATCAAGGCGCTTGTCGCCTCGGGCGTCGCCAAGACCGCGCCTTACATCATGACCTCGGATCGCGTTAAAGCGCGGGTCTATCCTGAAATACGCTAAGGATTCGGGCAAAATGACGGCGCAGATGACCTGCGAGATTCCCAAAACCTCGCAGGTCCGGGCTGTTTTTCCCGGTTAAATCCTAGGCGTTGTTTGATGCGGCGCCGAAAGCCGCCGCATGCTGCAACGGCCAATCCCGGTAATTGAATACCTGGCCGTCCTCCCGCACCCGAGCGATGCCGTCCAGGTCGATTTCCGCAAACACCCATTGGCTTGCGTTCAGCTCGCCGATCGCCAGGATGCCGTTATCCGGAAAGCCGCGATCGACCGGCGTGTAGATCGCCGCCGCGCCGATATTCACATCGACCGCCTCGGACCACGGCGCAAGGCCGACCGTCGGCGACTGCACCACATAGCACTGGTTTTCGAGCGCCCGCGCCTGGCAGCCGATGCGGACGCGGTGATAGCCGGCCAGCGTGTCGGTGCAGCTCGGCACCAGAATCAGATTCGCGCCCGCTTCGACCTGTTTTCTGGCCAGCACCGGGAACTCGCTGTCATAACAGACGTTGATCGCGATGCGGCCGTAGTCGGTGTCGAAGCACTTCAATTCGAGGCCGCGATTGATCAGCCATTGCTCGTTCTCGAAGCGGGTCATCATCAGCTTGTCCTGATAATCGAACTCACCGTTCGGCATGAACAGATAGGCGCGGTTGTGATAAATCTCGCCGTCGATCCGCACCGGAAACGTGCCGGGCTGGATATAGCATCGATGCTTTTGCGCGAGTTCCTTGTACAGCGCGATATAGTCGTCGAGCAGAGACTGCATCGCCTCAAGCTGCTTGCTCAGCGAGGAATAAATGGCCTGGCCGAATAGCGATGCGAGCTCCATGCTGCCGTATTCGGGAAACAGCAGGATTTTCGCGTCCTGGTCTGCTGCCTCGCCGACCCAGCGTTCGACCTTTTGCCGGTAATTGCCCCAGTTTTCGAAAAAACCGATGTCGTACTGCGCGGCGGCGATCTTAACTTTCATGTTTCAGCCAGAAGGTCATCGGTTTCGGGGTTTCGACCTCATCGTCCAGGTCTTTCCAGAGATAAGTCGTCTTCAGTTCGGGGTGCTTCACATAGCCGCGCTTGTTCCAGAACTTGTCGAGCGGCACATGATCGGCCGGCCGGCGCGGATGATCGATCGGCCGTTCGACGCAGCAGAAGGTAATGTGCTTGAAACCGCCCAGTTCCTGGGCATGCGCCTCTCTTTCCTCGAAAAAGCGCACGCCGATGCCGAGGCCCCGGTAATTCTTGTCCAGCACCGATTCGCTGCAATAAAAAACCTCTTCCAGTTTATAGCCGTTTTCGATGAACGGCCGCTTCATCTCCTCGGTTTCGTACAGCATCGGAATCGCGGTCGAGGCGCCGACGATCTTGTCGCCGTCGAACGCAATCACGATCACGCTCTGCGGGCAATTCAGATAGGTTTGCAGGTATTTTTCTTCATATTCATAAGTGCCGTCGTACAAATACGGGAACTCACGAAATACCTGGATTCGCAGACGAGCCAGTTCCTTGATATAAGGTTCGATGGCCTTGCCGCTAAATCTTGCAATGCGAATATCTTTGGACATGAAATGGATTAAAACGAGGTGAAAAAAGCGATAGTTTACCAGAGCTTATAAACCCTGTGCAGTCAGTGGCGCATTTGCCTTCTGCATTTGAGGCGATTTCCGCGAAAAATCCCACCCAATCATTCGATGAATTAATGTTTGCCGATAGGAATGAGCGCGACGGGGTTTCCAACCCCGTTGCTTACGTTTTGTGCCTTGCGCGATGGCAAAGGATACGAAACGTCACGGTCGGGTTTGCAAAACCCGACCGGCGGGTGGGGTAATCATTCACGGAAATGGCCTGAGCTATTTTACGCCATTCACCTGCTATTCCGAGCCTTCTTCTATGGATCAAAAAACAGGTCATATGCCACACCCATTCTGTGGCATATGACCTGTTTTTTTCTCAATCCCCCTCAAAAGCATTAGTTTATCGACATAAAGTAATTGGCATGCGTCTTGCTTTAAATGCGATCTTGTAGCCCGTTGTTCGATGGCAAGGCCTGAAAGCCGTCACCGTCAAGCGAGGGATATAAAAAGACCGGGGACACCGGCAATCTCATTAACTAAAGGAAAGAAACATGCTTAAAAAATTGGGCTTTTATGCCTTGTTGCTGATAGGACAGCATTGTATTCTGCAAACCGACGCGGTGGCGGCGGTGCGAGACTTTACACTACACATCGATAACGGCGATTTAACCATCACCGGCGCAGGCGGCACCACCCTGTCGGTGTGGGGCTATGGGCAAACGGCCGGCTTGCCGACCGTGCCGGCGCCGACCTTGGCGGTCAATGAAGGCGATACGGTCAACGTGACCGTGTATAACCACCGCACGGTGCAACATAATTTTGTCGTCCAAAACGTGACGACCGACACCAATCCGATCGCGCCGGGCGGCAGCAAGGTCTATTCATTTACCGCGCCGACCGCGGGCAGCTATTTGTACAGCGACACGTTGAACAACACTATCAATCGCGAGATGGGCATGCACGGCGCCTTCATCGTGCGCCCGGCCGACAACGGCAATACCGCCTGGAGCGGCGGCCCCGCCTATGACCACGAACGCACCTGGGTGATCAGCGACATGGACAAGCCGCGCTGGAACGATGTCGCATCCACAGGCGGCACGGTCAACACTTCGGTGTACAAGCCGAATTATTTCATGATCAACGGCCTCGGCGGCTTCGACGCGATGATGGACCATGGCACGATGATCATGGGCATGATGGACGAGGTGACGCTGGTGCGCATCGTCAATGCCGGACAATTCAGCCACTCGCTGCATTTCCATGGCAATCACTTCGAGGTCATCAACATCAACGGCAACCGTCAGCCAGCGCCGTTTGAACAGCTAGACACGATCAATGTGCCGCCGATGAGCGTGGCCGAAGTGCTTTATACCGTCAACCAGACCGGCGAATACCCGATGCACTTTCATACCGCCCAGTCCGAGACCGCCAATGGGGTATATCTGAACGGCGGTGCCACCATGATCATGATGCAATAATCCAGGAGGAAACCCATGAAAAAATCAGTATCCATTCTATTGTTAAGCGTTATAGGCCTGGCTTCATCGCCTCTATCGGCGGCTACCATTAACAAAACCCTCTGCGTCGGCTCGCTGAACAAGTCTCTGAGCGGTCAATCGGTCTCATTCTGGGGTTATTACGATTGCAGCGGCGGCATGATGGGCGGTGGAGGAATGGGGGGAGGTGGCATGATGGGCAGCGCAACTACCCCGGGGCCTATTCTGGAAATCGGCGCCAATGATACGCTGAACCTGACGTTGAACGTGAATATGATGACGCCGCAGGAATCGTTCCCCTATAACGGTCACACCGTTCATCTGCACGGCGCCGATGTTCAAACCAGCGAGGACGGCGTGCCCGAAACGAACGGCAACACCGTCACCGGCGATACTTACACCTGGTCGCCGTCTGTCGGGCATGAAGGCAGTTATGCCTATCATTGCCATGTGCACACTGTCAAACATCTGGAAATGGGGATGTATAGTGCCGTGATCGTGCGGCCGCGCGATGCGTCCGGCAATTTTCTGAACCGTCTGAATCAGGATCCGGCAACGGCCTATGATTATTCGCAGGTCTATGTGTTGAGTACGGTAGACCCTGCCTACCATAGCGCAAGCGGCGATTCGACGGTCTTTGCCGACTACAATCCGCAGTATTTCCTGCTCGGCGGCAAGGAAGGCAAAACGACTTCCGCGCCGGCCCAGACCCTGTCGGCGGCGAAAAATAAAAAGGTCGCGTTTCGCCTGATCGGCATGCATTCGACCAATTCGACTTTTCAAATCAAGGACGTGGCCGGCAATCTGAAAGCGTTCACCGTTTATATCCGCGACGGCCGCGCCCTGCCGACGTCGAAGACCGTGACCAGTTTCGACATTTCGCCGGGCCAGAAGGCCGACTTGCTGGTTACACTGCCTTCGACATCAAGCACTTGGTATCCGCAAGTGGTCTATAAAAAGCTGCGCGATAATGCGCCTTACGCGACCGTATACGGCAAAATTACCTTTTAACGGAATTTCAAAGCGGGACGGGATTTCCTATCCCGTCCTCAGCAGTGGACGGCGTTTCAAACGCCGTCCAGCCAAGATCCTGTGCGTTGTTAAAACGCCACTTCTTTAAAAGACGCATTCGGCGTCAATGTTGTCATCCGGGCGAGTTGGTTCAGTTCGACCTGCTGTTTCTGCCCGTTGTCGATCACCAAAAATTCCCGCTTTTCTGCCGTCGTCATCACATCGACCAACTTGCCTTCAAGACTTTGGCCGTCTTTGAATTCGAGTTTGACCCGGTAGCCGTACATGCAGGCGATTTCGATGTAATCGTGCAATTCGCAGGAGATAGCGTTGCATTGCGTCATGACAGTGTCTATTTAACGTTGTTGTGAAAGCCGGCATTTTAGCGCGGTATGGCGCAATTCCGGCAACGGATTTTTGTTGAATGGCTTGTGATTGCTTTAATGGTAACTTAGCATATATGTTAGTCTAATCGCGCCCAGCCTTTGCCTAGGCTGATCCATTTTCAAGCCCAAAGGACATCAGAGTTATGAAGAACATCACTGCTATCGTTGTCATGCTGCTATCGTCAATGACCGCTGCCATGGCAAAAGAATTGCCGGAATTTCCTTTTATCTACGTCGGGGGAAGTGCGGAAAAGGAAGTCCCGCCCGATATGGCGACAATTACCTTCACAGTAGAAGTGCAGGACTCGAAACCGGAGGCTGCGCTTGATGCGGTTTATAAACGGGGAGTGGAGTTGATTGCGTTGTTCAAAGAAATGGGAATTCCGGAACACGATTTTGAAACTTACAACATAGACAAACAGTACCGGAAAGATGACGAAAATCAAAAAATCAGCGGTTATGAGGTAACGCAGCGCTTCAAGGTCAAGCTGCGTGGTCTGACGCATTACATCCCTTTGTACGAAAATTTGCTGAAAATGAAGAACGTCGTGGATATCAACGCGGATTTCGACATCGTGAAGCGAAAAGAGATCGAGGCAAATTTGATGGCTGAGGCTTGCGCCGATGCGAAAAAACAGGCTGAGAATATGGCCAATGGGATTGGCGTTAAACTGGGTTCTGTATATGGTATTTCGAAACTCAGTTTTGATGCTATTGGAGACAGATTCAATGCGCCTGGCTATTTCAAAAAAAGCATGATGGGTAGCGACGACAGAAGCTCATCGCAAATCATTTTTGCTCCTGCCACGATCATGCTTAGAAATAGCGTCAATGTGATTTATAAGATGGAAAACCAACGATGAAAAAGCGTATCGGTAAAAATTCAAAATATCCAAAGGGTAATCTGTCCATACCATCGCCGTTCTCTGCATTATTCCAGGCGAAGGAACTATGACTGTTGGTGACATTTGCATGCCCTCTGTTATGCAGCGATACCGGTGTCTGTATCGACCACGCTTGAGCTGCGGTTCGGAACGCCGTAAAGCGTTACAAACCGCGGACTTTCGATCGAAGATTAATACGGCTGCGGCCGTCTGACCGCGACCGGTTTGGCGATCCTGGCCTTGATATTCAGTTCGCCACCGTCGCGCAGGATATCCAGGCTGACCATGTCGCCGACCTGCATCAGGGCAATGTGATTGTGCAGCTTGGTGGCGGAGTCCACGGCTTGGCCGTTCACCGCAATCACCACGTCGCCTCTTTGCAGTCCTGCGTTCTCGGCTGGCGAGCCCGGCACGATGCCGGCTATCACCGCACCATGCTGCTGTTTGATCCCGAACGCACTGGCCAGGTCCGGCGTCAGGTTCTGTATCTGAATGCCGAGCTGGCCGCGTTGAATCTTGCCGAACTGAATGATCTGGTTGACAACCTGATTGGCCAGGTTGATCGGAATCGCGAAACCGATGCCGACGTTGCCGCCGCTGGGGCCGACGATCGCGGTATTGATGCCGATCAGTTCGCCTTGCAGATTGACCAAGGCGCCGCCGGAGTTGCCGGGATTGATCGAGGCGTCGGTTTGAATGAAGTCTTCGTAGCCCTCGATGCCCAGGCTGCGGCGGCCCAAGGCGCTGACGATACCCGAGGTGACGGTTTGCCCCAAGCCGAAAGGGCTCCCGATCGCGACCACAAAATCGCCGACCTGCAAACTATCCGAATTACCTTTCGGTAGTTCGACCAGATTGCCGCCGGGTATCTGGATCAGTGCCACATCGGTGGTCGGGTCGCTGCCGACCAGCTTGGCTTCCACATTGCGGCCGTCCTGTAGCGTGACGGTGATCTTGTCGGCTTTGTCGATCACATGGTTATTCGTGATGATATGGCCCTTTAAGGCATCGATGATCACGCCAGAGCCGAGACTTTGGCTTTCGCGTTCCATCGGCATGTCAGGAATGTCGAAAAAGCGCCGGAAGAAGGGGTCGCGCAGCAACGGATTTTCTTCGTAGCGAATTCGTGTCCGGGTCGAAATGTTCACGACGCCGGGAACGACTTTTTTGAGCATTTCCGGCAGCGGGTTATTCACGAGAGGCAAGTAGGCCGCCGCATGAGCCGGCTGCAAGCCGATTGTCAACATGACTAACAACATCGTGTATTGGAAATGGCGGAATATTTGCGTTTTCATATTACCGGTCCTTAATTTTAGGGTTTACCCCTATGAAGAATAAATTCATGCCGGTTATGCAACGGAAAATGAATTTCTGTAAGTTTCCGGCGTTGTATGCCTGGATTGCGGTGATAAAGGAGAGGGTTAAAAATCAAAACCTAGCCGCCTTAAGGTAAAATCAATTTCGCCTTGTGCACAGTAAGTAAATGGTTTAATTTATTATTGGTGAGAGACAAAATACCCAAATGTTTGGCGCCATTAGAACAAAGCAGGGTCAAGAAAAATAGTGGTATGAATACCTAGCAAAATCCTAATAAAGGGTTGGCAGAAGCATGCCGTTGAATGTCAGGTGTCTCATTGAATGGTCGATAGCCCATTTCGAATTCAAATAATCAATATTCATCAAAATTCTTTTTCTATCCTATAAGGAATCAAGCCTATGCAACAGTTCAAAAAAATCTTGCCGGCTATCCTTTTGGCTCCGGTCATGCTTGCGCAAAGCCGTGCGGTGTTTGCGGATCACGGATCCCTCGGTTTCGGTATCGGCACGGCCGCGCCGGTTATCACGCAAACGGCGGTTTCTTTGCCGGACGGTATGTGGGCGGGAGGCATCGTGACCAATTTCACGAGCTTCGATAGCGCTTCGGATGCTGAATTACTCAGCCTGAAGAATAATGCGGTCGACGATGCCCATGGCGATGTGCATAGCATCGGCACCTATTTGCAGCCGTCTGTGTTTGCCGCCTATGGAGTCACCGACGATCTGACGCTGGGTTTGCGGGTGCCCTATATATTGCGCTCCAACATTCGTTCGCCGGATGAGCCTGAAGATGAGGGCTCGCCTGTGGATCACGTGACCAAAATGGGCGACGCTAACGGTTTTGGCGATGTTAGGTTTTTCGGTCAGTACCGTTTTTTTCATACCGACGACAATTTGAATCATGTGGCGCTGCTTTTCAGCCTGAAAACGCCGACCGGCCGAACTTCGGTCAAGGACAATCAAGGCAATTTCTTTGAAGCGCATCATCAGCCGGGCAGCGGTTCCTGGGATCCTTCAATGGGGCTTGCCTTTACGCGAACGATGGGGGCGTTCTCCCTTGATACCAGCGGACTCTATACGGTCGCGACGAAAGGCGCGCAAAATACCAATCTGGGTGATTCGTTCGAATACAACATCGCGCTTTCCTATGCTTTCGGCGCGCCGGTGCGTAATGCGTTTTTCGCTTCCAGCAACAATGCGCCGTGGACGGCTATTTTGGAACTTAACGGCGAGTGGCGCGACAAACAAGAAACCGGCGGCTTATCCGATCCGAATTCGGGCGGCAATACGGTGTATATTTCGCCCGGCGTCCGTTTTTCCGGCGGTAAGCATTGGAATACCGCCTTGTCGTTTGGGGCGCCGATCGTAAAGGATTTTAACGGCTATCAAACACCGCCGGATTACCGGATCGTTTACCGTCTCGTTGCGGCATTTTAGTGTGCAGTCAGTCGCGTGGAGTGTTATTTTGTGACGATGAAGCGTAGGGCCTCTCTATGGCAATGAATGCGGGATATAGCTCGAGCGTGGCGTTGCGTCGACCTTCTTGGATGGGCTGGCTTTTTTTGATCGGCGCTTTCGGCCTGCTGTCCTGTGCGCAAAGCACACAGCCCGTCGATTCCGATGCGAGCCGTGTTCATGTTCACGGCGGATTGCAGGTAGCCGCGGCTTTCGGCCCTGACGGCAAATTATGGCGAGCCACGCCCGATAAACAGCATATTTATGTCGACTATTCGACCGATCAGGGCAAGACTTTCAGCGCGCCTGTGGTGATTAATCCCGAGTCGCAGCGGATCAAGGTCAGCGGTGAAAATCATCCCGGCATCACCGTCGATCGCGCCGGAAATGTCTATGTGATCTATCCGGCCGAAGGCGAAAAACAACCGGCGATGCTTTATTCCAGCGTGTCGGCGGACGCCGGCCTGCATTTTACTTCGCCCGCGCCGGTCGGCGGCAAGGAGGAAGAAGCGAACCGCTATCAAGCAAAATTAATTCCCGGCGAGGCGGGCCGGGTTTACGCTTTTTGGCATGATGAGCGCGATCGTAGCGACTGGAGGCTGCCCGGCAATGCGATTTATTCGACTGTCCTGGCGGCGAAGAGCCCTTCCGGGGAGATGGTTAGCAAGGTCGCCGACACGCTTTGCGAGTGTTGCCGCATTGCCGCGGCGTTGGACAATAAGCAGCGACCGGTGTTGCTGGCGCGCTTTATTTACCCCGGCAGTATCCGCGATCATGGCTTGATCTTGCTGCAGGAGGATGGCAAGCCGCCTTTATTGCGGCGCGCGACCGTCGATCAATGGAAGATCGAGGCCTGTCCCGAACACGGTCCGGCCCTGGCGGTCGGCGCCGACAACCGCTTCCATCTTGCCTGGTTTACGCAAGGCGGCGTCCGGCAGGGAGTGTTTTATGCGTATTCGATCGATCAGGGCGAACACGTTTCCGATCCCTTACCGTTCGGAAACGCCGAAAGGTTGCCCAGCCATCCCGACATTATGGCGCAGGGACAGCATGTCGTTCTGGCCTGGACTGAATATGACGGTGTTAAAACGCAGCTTCAGGTCATGGAGTCCGGCGACAGTGGCCAGAGCTGGTCTGCCGCGAGAGCGGTCGCCGAAGCCAGGAACGAAGCCGACTATCCTTTTTTATTAAGCCATCAGCAGGGCATTTTCGTTTCCTGGAACAGCAAAACCGAAGGATACCGCCTGATACCTCTGCATTGAAAACTTCAAAATTTCTCGATTATTTTCCATGTCACGAAAAACCCTTTTTGCCCGCCTGGTATTGATTGTCTTGGTCGCAGTCGTTCGGATCGCTCAGGCCGGTGATGAACGCTTGCCGGCCGAAAAAACGGAGGTCACCGTCCCGTCCACCACGCTGCAAGCCTTTGTTTCGGGAAGCTACCCGCAGATTTTGGCAAGCCATGCCGGTCAACCGTTCATCCTGGCGGTGTGGTCGGTCAATTGTCCATCCTGTATGAAAGACATGGCGTTGCTGCACCAAATCCACCAGGAAAAACCGGAACTCAAAATCGTCCTGCTGGCCGCCGATGATTTAAGCGCAAGCGAGGAAATTCAACAAATCTTGGGCAAAATTCATTTGGCCGATGTGGAAAACTGGGTTTTTGCGGAGGAGGACACGCAAAAACTCCGTTATGAAATGGATCCGAAATGGTATGGCGAAATACCCAGAACTTATTTCTTCGATGCGGCGCATCAACGCGAAGGCGTCAGTGGGGTATTGTCCGAGGCGGATTATCAAAACAGGATCAAAAAAATCTTACCGTAGCCGCTAACAATGGTCTGGATGTCCGTTTTCATGCTCTCTTTTCAAATCGAAACATGGGTCAAGTCTGTCTCTAACATGCTGGATACGCACTATAGGTGTGCAATCATCGCTCAAAAACCCACAAAAATCCTGTTTTTAGTGCACGATTTAATGCGTTAGGGTAACAGTCGGGACTTGCCGGGATCGGATGGCGCGGCTTTTTCAGGGTCAATCTCCTCAGCATCCAGTCTGATGGCAGAACTGCGCGGTCGCTCAATGAGGGGGCGGGTAGGCGCATTGCAATTTGGCACCAAAAATGCTGAGTAAATGATGTGTTCTAGGGATGGAGCTGTGAGTTCTCTCCTCCAATGTTGTTATGGATGTTGGCGCTTAATCGATTAGGTTAAGCGCCTTTTTTTTGTGACCGCAAATGATTTGGCGATCGGGCAGGGCTAAATCGTCAATACGATTTTTCCTTGGGCATGACCCTCTTCGATCTTTGCGTGCGCGAGCGCGGCGTCCGCCAGCGGCAATTGCTCGCCGACATGAATCTGTAAGCGGCCCTGGTCGAACCAGGTTGCGCATTGGTTCAGCATAGCCACATGCCTGTCGCGTGCCTCGTGCAAGTCCCTGAGCATCGGCGTCAGCATCAACTCGAAGCCGATCAGCAGATTGCGCATCCGGGCTTCGGCCCAGTTCAGCGCGCCGGGGTCGAGGATCGTGATCAGGCGGCCGAAATGCGCGGTGGCCGGAATGCTTTGTTCGAATACGGCAGGTCCGACCGTATCGAAAACCAGATCGCAGCCCTTGCCGGCGGTCAATTGATCGACCGCCTCGGCAAAGTCATGGGTTCGATAATTGATCACCTCGTCCGCGCCCAGCGCCTCGACGAATTCGGCTTTTTGTTCGGAGCTGACCGTCGTGATCACGCGCGCGCCTTTCAGTTTCGCGAGCTGTATCGCGACATGGCCGACGCCGCCCGCGCCGGCGTGGATCAGCACGGTTTGGCCGGCCTGCAGGCCGCCGTGGTCAAAGAGCGCGCCCCAGGCGGTGATCAACACCAGCGGGGAGGCGGCCGCTTCGGCGAACGACAAGGTCGTCGGCATCAAGCCGGCCCAGCGTTGGTCCAGCACCGTATAGTCGGCATAGTTGCCTTGTTCGCGGCCGAGTCCGCCATGACAGAACCAGACCTTGTCGCCGGGTTTGAAGCGGTCGACCGCGGCGCCGACCGCGACGACTTCGCCCGCACCGTCGCAGCCCAGTACCGCCGGCAGCGGATTCGGGAAAAACACGCCCCGGCTGCGGACCTTGGTGTCGATCGGATTGACGCCGGCCGCATGCAGTTTGACCTTGATGTCGGTCGGCGAGGCAATTTGGGGTTCGTCGATGTCCTGGAGCGACAAGACTTCGGGGCCGCCGGCGGCGGTCATCATGATGGCTTTCATGGCAATTCCTGTAGTCAATTAATGGCTGATGTTACGCATTGTCCACGAAAATCACGAAAGGCACGAAAAATTTTATGGCGCAATCCGTTAACCGTGGCTTTCGGATAGTTAATTTTGACCGAATCCTTAGGCGGTGAAGGCCGCTGCCGGGTTCAAGAATCTATCCCGTTCGCATCGCCATTGTCTGCGAAAATCATCAAAGCTGAACTGTTTCACGCAGTCGAGCCTGCCGTCGCCGGCGATATAAATATCGGGCAGGTTGCAGCCGTTGAAACGATTCGCCTTGACCAGGCTATAGGCGCCGACGTGCGTGAACACGACCCTGTCGCCGATCGCGAGCGGCGCCGCGAAGCGGTATTCGCCGAACAGATCGCCGGCCAGGCAGGTGCTGCCGGCTAGAATCGCCGCATATTGGCCTTCCGGCTGATGCTCGGCCAGGTCGGGCCGGCGCTGGTATTCGAACACCTCGGGATGATGGTTGACGCTGGTGTCCAGAATAGCGACGGTCTTGCCGTCGCTGATGAAAACATCCAGCACCGCCGCGACCAGATGGCACGCGTTGCCGACGACCGCCTTGCCGGGCTCGATAACGGCTTGCACGCCGTAGCGGCTTTCGAGCCGCAGGATGAGATCGATGAACGGGCGATGGTCGGTGATGTTGCCGTATAAATAGCCGCCGCCGAGATTGATCCAGTCGAGTTGGCCTAGCTTGTCGCCAAAACGGTCTTCGATCTTTTGCAGGGTTTCGATCAACGCGCTATAAGCGGTCGCGGAAAAGCTGTTGTGCAAATGCAGACCTTCGATGCCCGCCCAGGAATCCAGACTTTCGAGGTCCTCGATCGCCACGCCGAGTTTGGAATGCGGGCGGCAAGGGTCGAAGCGTTCATCATTTAAATTGGATAGCTTCGGGTTGATCCGCAGTCCGGCCGATGCCTTGCCGCGCAACGCCGGGCTAAAGCGCTGAAATTGGCTTAGCGAGTTGAAGCTGATATGGGTGCAGCACTCGCTCAAGGCGTCGATCTGATCCGGCCGGATGCCGGGCGTCGTCAGATGAATGCTGCCGGTTTCTTGCAGGATTTCTTTCGCGAGCCGGGCTTCAAACAGCGAGCTGACCGAAAAGCCGTCGACGAAGGGCCTTGCCGTTTGCAAGACCTCCGACAAGGGCAGCGACTTGATCGAATATAACAGGTTGACGCCGCTCTGTTTCTTCAGTTCGGCCAGGGTTTGTAAATTGGCGCGCAGGGCGTCCTTATCGATCACGAAGGCGGGCGAAGTCGCCAGTCCGCTCTTTATTGTGTTTAAATCCATCGTGCTGGCTAGCGTTCGCGGCAGGGATAAAGGGCTTTTTCGGTGATCACAAAGTCCATCGGGATGTCGTGAGCGTCCATCTCGACCCGATCCAGCAACTGCGACTCGAAACAGACGCCATACAACACCGTATCCTTTCTTATGCCGGCAAGCAGGCGGTCATAATAACCCGCGCCATTGCCGAGGCGGCCGCCATGCAGATCGAACGCGACGCCCGGAACGATGATCAGATCGAGTTCGGAAGGCGAAACTTCCTTGCCGGCTTCGCCCCAGCGCGCCTTCGGCGGCTCCGGAATAGCCCAGGTGCCGGGCGCCAGTTCGGCAAGATTTTGAAGATGCCACAAACCCAGCTTGCGCCGGCCGTGCTCGTCGTGCGTGCAATAAGGAATCACGATGCGCTTGTGCTTATCCAGTTCGAAGCGCAAGGACGGCAGCGTTCTGACCTCGGATTTGCAGCCGATATACCACAGCACCGTGTCGGCGGCTTGATAGGCGGCTTGCGCGTTGATTCGGGTGCAGAGAGCCGCGCTGAGCGCATCCTTGTCGGTTTGTCGATCGCGCGCCAGGCGGGCTGTGCGGCGTTGTTCGTCTTTGCGGGAAGGCATCGGATAAAGGGGCGAATTTCCCTGGTAAAATCCCAGATCATACACAAATTCCAGGCTATTTTAAATCCGTCAGGTGCTTTTGATTGTTTTTGCTGAGGGAATTCTTTTATACTTTACGGTTATTTTAGTTAAGGGGGTAGTACCATGGAAAAACCATTTATTTTACACATGCTGACAACCGCCAAAAATCTGAGTCCGTTCGACGTCAATATGGCGATGGATGCCGGCTGGATTTCGGCCGTGCCTTATATCAATGTCGAACCGAGCGAAGTTCAGGGTTTGGTTCAGGATGCGATTTTTTCGCGCAGCGCGAAAAACTTGAAACGCACCGGCATCTTTATCGGCGGACGCGATACCAAACAGGCGATGGACATGCTCAAAATCGCCAAACGCTCGATGGTGCCGCCTTTTGAAGTCTCGGTGTTTGCGGATCCGAGCGGCGCTTTCACGACGGCGGCCGGCATGGTCGCGGCGGTCGAGCGCGAATTGATCAATAAATTCAATACCACGCTGGAAGGCAAAAACATCCTGGCGCTCGGCGGCACGGGGCCAGTCGGTCAAGCCGCGGCGGTGATTGCGGCGCGCGCGGGCGCGAATGTCAGAATCATCGGCCGCCAGCTCGATAGAGCGCAAAGCGTGGCGGACATGTGCAGCAATGAATTCGGCGAGGGCGAGATCACGATCACGGCCGGCGCGGACGCAGACAAGGCCGAGTACATCAAAACCGCCGATGTGGTGTTTGCAACCGGCGCGGCCGGCATCGAGCTGTTGAGCGCGCAATTGATCGCTTCGGCGCCGCAACTGAAAGTGGCGGCGGATGTGAATGCGGTGCCGCCGGCCGGTATCGCCGGCGTCGATGCGTTCCATAACGGTACGCCGATCGCAGGTTCGATCAGCGGCGCGGTCGGCATCGGCGCGCTCGCGATCGGCAATGTCAAATATCAGGCGCAGAACTTGCTGCTAAAGAAAATGATCAGCACCGAAAAGCCGGTTTACCTGCATTTCGACCATGCTTTCGAAGTCGCGCGGGAATATATCAAAACCCATCCTTAAATTACGGCGAAGGTGAAGCCGGGTATCGAATGGAGTGCCCGGTTCCAAAAATTCCGGGGGCCGGGTTCAGACATGAAACCCGGCTTAGCGTTCCCGCCCTGCTTCATTTCGGCTTGGCTTATCCGTCTTCCTCCGCAAGCAAAGATGTTCTTTGTATTTTAGTCTTTCCCTTTTATATTACGCTCTCCAGCAACGAAACAAGGATCACCGATGGAAAAACGCAGCATACTTCACATGCTTGACCCGATGCCCAACAACAGCCCGTTCGATATCAACATGGCGGTGGATGCGGGGTTTGACGTGTTGATGCCCTATAGCAACGTCAAGCTGGACAGCGTGAATGGGTTGACCCAGGACGCGATCTTTTCGCGGGGGCCGGCCGGCGTCAAACGGACTGCGGTGTTCATCGGCGGGCGCGATATCGGCCTCGCGATCGACATGCTCGCCGCGGCTAAGCGCGCGATGGTGCCGCCGTTTGAAGTTTCGGTGCTGGCCGACCCGAGCGGCGCATTTACGACCGCCGCGGCGCTGGTCGCCTGTGTCGAAAAGGAGCTGGCCGCGAAGCACGGCAAGACCTTCAAGGATTGCAAGGCTGTGGTTTTCGGCGGCACCGGCGCGGTCGGCATCACGACCGGCGTGATCGCCTCTCTGGCCGGTCTCGATGTCGCGATCGTCGATCACTTGTCGCTCGAAACCGCGAACGAAATTGCCGCGGCCTATAACCGCCGCTTCGACTGCCATATGAGGGGCGCATTTGCCGGTTCCGATGCGGAAAAAGCCGCACTGATCGCCGATGTCGATATTATTTTCTGTACCGCGAAAGCCGGTGTGCAGGTGTTGAATGCCGGGGTGTTGAAGGCCGCGAAAAATCTGAAGGTTGCTGCCGACATCAATGCGGTGCCGCCGCTCGGCATCGAAGGCGTCAAGCGCAGTCATTATGGCGAGCCTTTGCTGAATGCGGAACAATCACCTGGCGCGGTCGGCATCGGCGCGCTCGCGGTCGGCGATGTCAAATACAAGCTGCAAAATAAATTATTGCGCTTGCTGCTGGAGGCCGAGCGGCCGTTGTATCTGGATTTCAGGGAAGCCTTTGCGAAGGCGCGGGAACTGGTCTAAGAATCGACGCGTAGAAAGGGCGGGGGAGATGCGGAGATAATCGGAAGACGGTGTCTCCGGATTGCGCGGAAACAGGGCAAGATCGGCAAAGAAGTGCCTAAAACCGGGCGCCGATCAGCGCCCGGCAAGAATCGCTAGGAAGCGTTTTTATTCCGCAGCGATCGTGACCGGCAGAGTCACCACGACATCGGAGTGCAGGTTGATGTCGATTGGGTACTCGCCAATGTGGCGGATCGCGCCGTGCGGCAGACGCACTTCCGCTTTCTCAACCGCAACGCCGGCCGCGGTGATCGCTTCGGCGATGTTGTGGGTGCCGACCGAGCCGAACAATCTGCCTTCGTCGCCCGCTTTGTGGGTGATCACGATTTGCAGTTTGCTGATCGCGGCAGCGCGTGCTTGCGCGGCAGCCAGCTTTGCAGCGGCGGCTTTTTCGAGTTCCGCGCGACGCGCTTCAAACTCGGCGATTTTTTTGGTGGTTGCAGCAACTGCCTTGCCGGTCGGTATCAGATAATTTCTGCCATAGCCGGCCTTGATCGTGACTTTGTCACCCAGGGCGCCCAAGTTCGCTATTTTTTCAAGCAAAATAACTTCCATCTTTTAATCCTCTTATTCGGACGTTTAACCGATAAATGGCGCCCTCAGGCGCTCGTTTGATTCGAATTTCTTTTACGAAGGTTAAGCCACGCGTCGATCAGGCCGACGACAGCGACCGGGGGTAAGACTTGCGGCACCAGAAACAGCGTCACATAAAACAGCGGCACCGCGAAGCGGCTGATTGGGGTTTGTGAGAACACCACATGCAGCACCGAGGTGCCGATGACGGTGTAGAGCACAAACAACAAAATGGTCATGTTCCATGCAACTTCGGCCACGGTCTCGGTAGCAAAAAATGCGACCGCCAGCACGATCAGGCTGCTGATCGCCAGTTTCGGGCTGGTGTTCAGCAGCAAAAACTCCTGTTTGAATCCGCCCGGATTGAACAGCTGCGATTGCCACCAGCGCCCGAGAAACAGTCCGAACAACAGACTGAATACGGTGCCGGCGGCAAACATGCCGGTCATGTAATGGGAGAATTCGCCGATCCAGTTCTTGATGTCCTGGAGCGGTGCGGCTTGCTGCATCATCTGCTCGAGCAGTGCGGTCCACAGCGCGGCGGGGTTATCTATGAATAGATAAAATCCCGCAACGCCCAGCATGCCGATGAAGACCGCTATTTCAACCGCCAGGGACAACTGCCGTCCTTCCCGCAGGATGATCGAGATCGCCCAGACCGGCAACCACAACAGCATTGCGTAGAGCAGGGCGAATTGAAAGTTGTCGATCGCGAAATAACCGAGCAGGGCGGCGGCGATGCCGGCGCCGAACAGGATGTACAGGCCTTCGACGGCGCCGCGCCGGAGCGTGACGAGTGCGATGGTGGCCGAACTGAGAATGCTGATCGGCGGGAATTTCAGCGACAGCAGTGCCAGCGTCGAGGCCACGATAATGGCCTGTGTTCGCCCGCGCATGATGTAATCCGCCAAAATTCTCACAGTCTTACCTGGTCTGGCTCAATTATTTGTGTGCGTCGCAGTAAGGCAGCAGCGCAATGAAGCGTGCGCGCTTGATCGCGGTGCACAGCTGTCTTTGATATTTTGCACTGACCCCGGTGATGCGGCTGGGTACGATCTTGCCGGTTTCGGTGACATAGTCACCCAGCAAGTTCAGGTCTTTGTAATCGATTTCCACGCCGTTAGTGGCGCCGAAGCCTTTAGTTTTACGTCTTGCGTTACGTGCCATGATGTTCTCTTAATCCTGTTAGGTTGATGGGTTAGTCGGCAGCCAATTCGTCGGCGTCGAAGTCCTCGATGTCTTCGTCGGCTACAGCTTCGGCTTCAGCGGCAGCGGCGCGAGCGGCGGCTTCCTTGGCTTTGACTTCGGCGTTTCTGCTTTCTTCAGCGGCTTGCGTCGCGATCGAAGAAGGCGTGGTGACCGCTTGTTTTTGCAGCAGGGTCATGCTGCGCAGGATTGCGTCGTTGAAACGGAAGTTGCTTTCCAGTTCCGCCAGTGTCGGCTGGTCGCATTCGATGTTCATCAGCACATAATGCGCTTTGTGGATCTTGTTGATAGGGTAGGCCAAATGTCTGCGGCCCCAGTCTTCCAGGCGGTGAATCGAACCGGAAGCGCCTTCGATGACGGCTTTATAGCGATCGATCATCGCAGGTACCTGAGCGCTTTGGTCAGGATGGACTAAAAAGACAATTTCGTAATGTCGCATGGTTTTTCCTTACGGTTGAAGCCTTCCGCCGAACCTAAGCGCGAGCGGTAAAGCAAGGATGAGGCAAATGCCCCGATAAAACTTACCATTATATAAGGTTTGTGGTGTAAGGAAAAGCTTTAATTTCAATCCTTTGTAGAAGGCATAAAATCGGTGCGACAGGGATTCTGTGCGCGGAAAAGGAGCGGGGGGTATGCAAAAAATGACAATAAAATGAAAGGCTAGCACTTATAATCAGGCTCTTGACAAGAACTGGTGTTTCCTTCATTGTGGCGGCGTCCACTTAATCTACAGGGGGAGTTATGCTTTGGAAATCTACTGTTTTAGTCTTTACGGCTGTGCTGGCGGGTGTCGGGGCGGGAAGCGCCTTCGCGGTCAGCGTTCTGGAACGTGCCGGCAACCCTTTCCGCACCGCCGCAAATAATCAGGAGTTCATTCTGAACAAGCAGAATGTCAATGCCAATCAATTCGGCCTGTTGCGAACGCATGATTTCGACGCGAAGGTCGAAACGCAGCCGTTGGTTGTGCAAGGCGGCGCCGGAGCGGACGATCTGGTGATCGTGACCACGATGAAGAACCAGGTGATCGGTATCAGCGCACGCACGAATCAGCGTTTGTACGAAGTCGATTTGGGTGTTGAAGCGGATTCGGCCGATATGGATGCTTGGGGGCATACGCCAACCTGGGGTATCGCCGCCACGCCGGTCATCGATGCGGCCACCAATACCTTGTATGTGGTGGCCTGGATGCGCAAAAATGCGAATGACAACCGCTATCGCGACTATAAGGTGTTCGCGTTGAATCCGATGAACGGCATGCAGAAATCGCCGCCGGTGCGCATCTTCGGGCAATCGCAGGAAGGCAATGGTTGCTGGTTCAATGATGCGGATGCGGTTTTTACCGAAAACGGCCAAACTCAACAATATGTGTATCCTAAATTGCGTGCCGGTTTGGCGTTGACCGGCAATAACGGGTTGGTGCTGGCCTTCGCGGCCAATGGGGAAAGCTTTCAGGGCGGACGTAAAAATCCGCACGGTTTCGTGATCGCCTACGATACCCGCGGTTTGCTCGGGCAGACCGGCTTTTCACGCGAGCCGGGCATCTTTTGCGCGACCGCTTTCAATAACTGGGGCGCCGGCATCTGGCATGCGGGCGGCGCTCCGGTCACCGAAGGCGATACGATTTACGTCGCGACTTCGAACGGCACCTCGAACAACGGCGGCGTCGACCTGACCGAAAGCATGATCAAGCTGCGTTTCGTGCCCGGTGCGGGCGGCAGCCGGCCGCTGCTGCAAAAAGTCGATTGGTACAAGGCCTTTCTCGACGAGCGGACTTCCGGTGATGGCTGCCTCTGGCCGGACAACAAGACCGAGGTTTCCTGCGGCCGCGCGGCAATCAACAAGGCCGGGTCGGATTGGGATTTCGGCGCGACCAGCCCGATGTTGATTCCGGGGTCGAACATGCTGCTCCAGGGCACCAAGGACGGCCTCATTTACGCGTTGAATAAAAACGATCTCGGCCAAAACGACCGCTTCAACAAGCTGATGTTCAGGCCGCCGCTGGTCGCCTCCTATGATGGCGGCGATGTGAATGAAAACTGGGCGCGCGCGAATCGGTTGAACGCGAGCATTCCCTGTCCCGATCCCGGCGATGTCGACGACGGCACCCGCAATTGGTTCCTACCATGCAGCGATCTGCGCCCGGAAAACAACCGCATGCACCACATCCATGCGATGGCGTACGCCAAGCGCGATGCGGCGCGGGGTATCGTCTATGTCTGGGGCGAAAACTCGCAGCTCAAGAGTTACAATTTTTTTACCGGGCCGGATACCTTGCCGACGTTTCGTGCGCAAGGATCGGAAATCGCCTCGGGCAATATGCGATCGCCTGGAGGCATGCCCGGCGGCTTGCTTTCCATCTCCGGGCGGCCGGCGGCCACGGATGCGATCGATTTCAATACCGCGATCGTCTGGGGGATTTATGCCAAATTCGGCGACAGCAACAAGAGTTTCGGCGACAGTCAGTTGGTCGCCTACGATGCGTCAACGATTCTGCCAGGCGGTAAATTGCGCCGATTGTTCAGAACGGGCGACGATAATCAAGGCGGGCTCGGTCTGATGGGCAAGATGATTCCGCCGGTTGTCGCCAACGGGCGGGTGTATGTGATGATCTACCGCCTGGCGCCCGGAACGGACCGGGTAATCGGCAGCCAATTAAAGGTCTACGGGCTGAAATCCTGATCTTCCGGCAGGAGAGGGGCGGCCTGATTCGATCCGCCCCGGTCTTCCCTCAATAACGCGGCACCGAACTGTCGCAATGCAGAGACCAGGCGTCGATCCCGCCGGTCAGGCTCGCGATGTTCGCAAAGCCCTGCTGCGCCAGATAATTGGCCGCCTGCATGCTGCGCATGCCGTGATGGCAGATCACCACAATGTCCCGCGCCGGGTCGAGATCGGCAATCCGCTGCGGTATTTGCTGCAACGGAATCAACGTGCTGCCGTCGATGTTCGCATAGTGATATTCCTGCGGTTCCCTGACATCGAGCAGGAAAAGGTCGGCGCCTTGCGCCAGGCGATCTTTCAGGTCGGTTGCGGATAAAGTTGTGACTGCCATGTGTTACCTTGTGTTGATGAATCGTTCGAGTCGTTGCACCGCGTCCGCCAATTTTTCGAGCGAGGTCGTATAGGCGAAGCGCAGGGCATGATGGGCTTCGTGCGTGCCGAAATCCTTGCCCGGCGTGACCGCGAGGCCTTCGCTTTCGAGCAGGTCCAGCGCGAACTTGAAGCTGTCGTCGGTGAATTTGGCGCAGCGCGCATAGATATAAAATGCGCCTTCCGGTTTGATCGGTACCTCAAAGCCGATCCGCACCAGCGCATCGTACAGGAAATCACGCCGCTTTTCGAATTCGAGGCGGCGGCTTTCCAGTTCGGCGAGCGTGGCGTCGTCGAAGGCGGCCAGCGCGGCATGCTGGGCATCGCTCGAGGTCGAGATGAAGATGTTTTGGGACAGTTTTTCGGTCGCCTCGATAAAGATTTCCGGCACGATCAGCCAGCCGATACGCCAGCCGGTCATGCCGAAATATTTCGAGAAACTGTTGATCACGAAGACTTCGTCGCTGAATTCGAGCGCGGTCGCCGCGGTCTCGCCATAGACCAGGCCGTGATAAATCTCGTCCGAATAAAAGCAGCCGCCGAGCCGTTGAGTTGTGGCGATCACTTTTTTGAGCTCGTCGCGCGGAATCATCGTGCCGGTCGGATTGGAAGGCGAGGCGATCAGGACGCCTTTGGTATAGGCCGACCAATGGCGCTCGATCAGGTCGGCGGTCAATTGGTAATGGCTGTCCGCGTCGACCGGGATCGTGCGGGTTTTGCCGTCATAAAGCTGCACGTAATTGCTGTTGCAGGGATAGCAGGGGTCGGCCATCAACACTTCCTCGCCCGGATTCAGGCTCGCGCCCAGGGCCAGCAAAAACGCGCCGGTCGCGCCGGGCGTCACAAAGATGCGGCGGACCGGGATCGTCACTCCGTATTTCAGGCGGTAGAATGCCGCGATTTTTTCTCGAAGTTCGGGCAAGCCCGCCGCCGACGTGTATTTGACGTCGCCGGTCGCGGTGTGCGCAATCGCCGCCTTCAGGATCGTTTGCGGCGTCATAAAATCCGGCTCGCCGATTTCCATGTGAATGATGTCTCGGCCTTCGGCTTCCAGTTCCTTCGCACGCCTGAGCAGTTCCATCACATAAAAAGGCTGAATGCCCGAAATTCGCTCCGCTACCCTTAAGCCCATGCTGTTGCCGCTCGTTTCAAAAGACAGAATGATACCAATAAATCTTGCCAACCCGTAACTATTCTGCTAAAAATATAGGGTTTATTTAGCCTATCCCTTGGGAGTTATTGGATGATCGAAAGTTCTAAAGTTGGTGCATCACCGTTCAGTTTTACGCCTTATGTGGAACAGGAAGGCGAAGAATACATGAATGATGCTCAATTAAAGCATTTTGAGAACATTCTAAAAAACTGGAAAGCCGAACTGATGAAGGAAGTCGACCGCACCGTGCACCACATGCAGGATGACGCAGCCAACTTTCCCGATCCGAACGACCGGGCCACACAGGAATCCGAATTCAGCCTGGAACTGCGGACCCGCGACCGCGAGCGCCGACTGATCAAGAAAATCGACGAAGCGCTGAAGGAAATCGAATCCGGCGGTTATGGCTTTTGCGAGTCCTGCGGCATCGAAATCGGCATCCGTCGTTTAGAAGCGCGTCCGACCGCGACCTTGTGCATCGATTGCAAAACCCTGGATGAAATCCGCGAAAAACAAATGGGCTGATCTTTCGCCGCGCCGTGGCGGGGGCTAAGCCTTATGTCGGCCGGTTTGCACCGTCGCCGACCGGTCCCTTGCATCTCGGTTCTCTCTACACGGCGCTGGCGAGTTTCCTCGATGCGCGCGCCCGGCGCGGCCGTTGGCTGCTGCGCATCGACGACATCGACACGCCGCGCAATGCGCCGGGCGCCGTCGGCAGCATATTAGAGACGTTGGCAGCTTATGGCCTGCATTGGGACGGCGCGGTTTATTACGAAAGCCAGCACTTGGCCGACTATGAACAGGCGCTGGCCCGGTTGCAGCGGGAAGACCAACTCTATCCCTGTATTTGCAGCCGCAAGCTGCTGGCCGAACTGCCCGGCCGGCACGGCATCTATCCGGGGCTGTGCCGAAACCGGACCGCGATTCCATCCGGCCAGCCCTTTGCCTTGCGCGCCAGAAGCGACGGCCGCGACATCGTCTTCGAAGACCGGCTGCAAGGGCTCATTCGCCAGAACCTCGCGACCGAACACGGCGATTTCATCCTGAAGCGCAAGGAAGGCATCGTTTCCTACCAGCTCGCCTGCGTGATCGACGATCAGCTGCAAGGCATCACGCATGTCGTTAGAGGGTTCGACCTCGTCGACTCGACCCCGAAACAGATTTTTCTGCAACAACTGCTCGGCCTGCCGACGCCTTCCTACCTGCATGTGCCGATCATCATCGACAGCCACGGCTATAAGCTCAGCAAGCAGACGCTGGCCGAGGCGGTGACCTTGCGGAATGCGCCTGCGGTGATGTTCAAACTGCTGGAATTATTGCGGCAAAAGCCGCCGGTTGAGCTGAAGCAGGCATCCTGTCCGGAACTGCTGGACTGGGGCGTGCGGAACTGGGATCCCGCATCGTTAATTAAAACTCATGCGATTCAGCCAGAGATAAATTGAAAAAAGTTGAATTGGAAAGGGTGATGCTCGGTTGGCTCTCCGTTAAGCATCTCAATGATATACTTTTTCTGGAGTGAGGTGTGGTGAGGAACGAACCGTATCGCATCGTTCGCGATTGATGCGGTTCCTATCGTCACCTACGGCCCTGCGGCCAAACGTCTGCTCCCGACTCGCTTTAAATCTCGTCCTTCTCTACCCAGGTTTTGACGATCGGGGGCTGGTAATTTGCAAAGCGGTCCAGCAACTTCTCGGGATCGCTTTCCACAATCAGTATTGCGCGGTGAGAGGGGTGGACAAATTGTTCCGTTACCGCGTGATCCAGAAATTCGATCAACGGATCGTAATAGCCTTCCACATTGAGCAAGCCGCAAGGCTTGTCGTGAAAGCCAAGCTGGGCCCAGGTCCAAATCTCGAACAGTTCCTCCAGTGTGCCGAGGCCGCCCGGAAGCGCGATGAAGCCGTCGGACAGTTCCGCCATCCGCATCTTGCGTTCGTGCATTGATTGCGTGACATAGAGTTCGCTCAGCCGATAATGCGCGACTTCTTTGCGCATCAAGGCTTCGGGAATTACGCCGACCGCCTTGCCGCCTAGCTGTAGCACATGATCCGCTACCGCGCCCATGATGCCGATGCTGGCGCCGCCGTAAACGAGGCCGATGTTGCGGCTTACCAGGGCTTCGGCGAGGGCGCGGGCGGCGTCCGCATAAGCTTTTAGCCGTCCGGGGCTGGAGCCGCAATAGACGCAGATATTTTTGAGTGGTTTCATGAATTCCTGGCGCCGGACGGGATACACCTTGCGTCCGTCATGATTGGGGTCTGGATGATAGTTTGCATATGCGGGAGTTGTCAAAACTTTGGGTCGGGGCTGCAAAGCCGATTTGCTCGGCTGGCGGTGTCGATTAGGTGTTGACGGGGTGTCTGAATATCAACAGTCGATGGGGCGATAATCGGGCTAAAGCAGCCTTGCCAATTGGCGGTCATGCGTGCGGCTCAATGCGATCAACGCCAGCGCCGCGCCGGCCAGGGCAAAAGCCATGTCCGATTGCGTGTCCCAGGAATAGCCTTGGGTGCCGAGAAAGGCTTCGGCGCCGTCTTTGCTGAACAAGGCCGCTCCCCATTCGATCATTTCGTAAACGGCGCTGAGTGCCAGGCAGAAACAGAGGATCATGAAATTCAGCCAGTTGCGGCTGCGGAAAACCGCGTTTCTGATCAGGATTTCCCGGCTGACGATCGCCGGATCGAAGCCTTGCATGAAATGGCCGAGTTTGTCGTAATTATTCCGTTCGAGGCCAAAAACACTCTTGATCGTGTCGAACAGCGGGACTTCCGCGTAGGTGTAATGACCGCCGATGAACAGAATGATGCTGTGCGCGAGGATCAGCCAATAGGCCAGCGGCGTCAAGCGAAAGCGATTTCGGGTCGCGATGACCGCGATCATGCCGATCACGGCGGGTAGGGTTTCCATTATCCAGGTCGGATAGTCTTTCGGGTGAATGCCCGACCAGATGAAAGCCGCCAAGAACAGCGCGAGTCCGGTTTTATACATGGCTTGTTAACAGCGTGAGTCCGTTGAGTGCTGTTATTATCGCAAAGCGGCGGCATTTTTTCATGCCTCGAACATTTTCGATGCGCGTTCAATAGGACCCAGTCTTTGATCAGGTGGGAAATAATGACCCGATTTGTGACTTGCAGCGCCAATTTGGTGCGCCGAAGTAAGTTGGCTGACGGCTTAAATTGCGTTAACCGGGGGTTTTAGCCCATTCGCATCAGGACAGAAAGAGGTAGATGGCGCGCCGTGCTCTTTTGATCGCTTCGTCGTCGTCTTCGGCGGTCACGTTGATGATCGACCGCAATTGAGTGCCCAAAAACACGCGCAAATGATAGCCGTAATTATCACAGATCAACTCCGCGTCATTCCATTTTTCAACGATTCGTATCATAAAGTCTCCTTATCCAATGGGTGTAAACTTTTTCTGTAAAAAGTTTTGATAAAGCCCAGCAAAAAACGGGCCATACTCAGTTTTCGTTTGGTCGTTGCGACGAATAGCGCAAATTTATAAGACAAACAATGCTTATGACCATGATGATAAGGATTTTTCTCCCAGTCACAGGTCTATTATTTTCCATGCAAGATGAATCCGCGATGAACGCCCGCAGGAATAGCGAGCAGACGGTTGTCGGGGAGGGTGGTGCTCGTTAACGATTTGGGTCAGTTGATTAAGATAGCAGATTTTTGGAAAAAGTGTATGCGTTTTTCAACTGAGCCGAAAAATTAGACAGGCGTTGCGGGGGGGGTAGTGATTTTCGTTAGGCAAAAAAAAAGCCCGTCATGTGACGGGCTTTTTGTCGAGCCGAATGAAGCGGATCAGTTTTTGGCTTTATCGACGATTTTGTTCGCCTTGATCCACGGCATCATCGCGCGCAGTTTTTCGCCGACGACTTCGATCGGATGTTCCGCGTTCAGACGGCGGCGAGCGGTCATTTCCGGATAGTTGGTCGCGCCTTCCATGATGAAGCGTTTCGCGTATTCGCCGTTACGGATGTTGTTCAGCGCTTCTTTCATCGCGCGGCGGCTTTCGTCGTTGATTACGCGCGGGCCGGTCACGTATTCGCCGTATTCGGCGTTGTTCGAGATCGAATAGTTCATGTTCGCGATGCCGCCTTCGTACATCAGGTCGACGATCAGTTTCAGCTCGTGCAAGCATTCGAAATAGGCCATTTCCGGCGCGTAACCGGCTTCGACCAGAGTTTCGAAACCGGCTTTGACCAGTTCGACCGCGCCGCCGCAGAGTACCGCCTGTTCGCCGAACAAATCGGTTTCGGCTTCGTCGCGGAAGGTGGTTTCGATGATGCCGGAACGGCCGCCGCCGATCGCCGATGCGTAGGACAGGCACAGGGCCTTTGCGTTGCCGGAAGCGTCTTGCTGCACCGCGATCAGGTCGGGCACGCCGCCGCCGCGGACGAATTCGGAGCGGACCGTGTGGCCGGGCGCCTTCGGTGCGATCATTACCACGTCGAGGTCGGCGCGCGGTACGACCTGGTTGAACAGGATCGAGAAACCGTGCGCAAACGCCAGGGTCGCGCCCTGTTTGATGTTCGGCTCAATTTCGGTCTTGTACAACTGCGCCTGAAATTCGTCAGGCGTCAGAATCATTATCACGTCGGCGCCGGCAACCGCTTGCGCAACGTCCTGGACGGCCAGGCCGGAGCCTTGCGCCTTCGCGACCGAAGCCGAATTCGGCCGCAAGCCCACTACCACATCGACGCCCGAGTCTTTTAAGTTGTTCGCATGCGCATGGCCTTGGGAACCGTAACCGATGATCGCGACTTTTTTGGATTTGATGATCGAAAGATCCGCATCTTTGTCGTAATAAACTTGCATTGTTGTACCTGTTGTGACTTTTTAATTGGAAAATGAAACGGTGCGTTTGGCTTATAAGTGCAGGCCGCTTTCGCCGCGCGAAATGCCGGTCGGGCCGGAGCGAACGACTTCAATGATCGCTTCGGCCGCGATCGCTGCGATGAACGCGTCGAGCTTTTCGGATGGGCCTGTCATCTCGACGACATAAGTGGATGCCGTCACGTCGACGATCTTGCCGCGGAAAATGTCCGCGAGACTTCTGATTTCAAGCCGGTTCTGCTCGGTGCTCCTGATCTTGATCAGCATCAGTTCGCGTTCGATATGCGCGCCGACATCGGCTAGATCGAGCACCTTGACCACGTCGATCAGCTTGTTCAGCTGTTTGGTGATCTGTTCGATGATGTCGTCGCTGCCGCGCGTCACGATCGTCATTCTGGATAAAGTCGGGTCTTCGGTTGCCGCGACGGTCAAGGATTCGATATTGTAGCCGCGTGCGGAAAACAGGCCCGCGACGCGCGACAGCGCGCCGGATTCGTTTTCCATCAAAACGGAGATGATGTGTCTCATTAGGCTAATTCCCTGTCTGTTGAGGCGGAGTCGAGACCCCGAAGCTTCATGTCGTTATGAGCCTTGCCGGCTTCGATCATCGGAAACACGTTTTCGGTGCGATCGGTGATGATGTCCAGGAACACGGTCCGGTCTTTCATCGCAAATGCCTGTTCGAGCGCCGGCCGGACTTCTTCCGGCTTGTCGATGTGCATGCCGACATGACCATAGGCCTCGGCCAGTTTGACGAAATCCGGAATCGTGTCCATGTAAGAATGCGAGTAACGGCTTTCGTAGGTAAACTCCTGCCACTGCCGCACCATGCCCATGTAACGGTTGTTCAGGTTGATGATCTTGATCGGCGTGTCGTATTGCAACGCGGTCGACAATTCCTGAATGCACATCTGGATGCTGGCTTCGCCGGTCACGCAGGCGACATCGGCGTCCGGGAAACCGAGCTTGACGCCGATCGCGGCCGGCATGCCGAAACCCATCGTGCCAAGGCCGCCGGAGTTGATCCAGTGGCGCGGCTTGTCGAAGCGGTAATATTGCGCGGCCCACATCTGGTGCTGGCCGACATCGGAGGTGATGTAGGCGTTGCCCTTGGTGACTTCCCAGAGTTGTTCGATCACATATTGCGGCTTGATCAAGGGGCTATTGCGATCGTATTCCAGGCACTTCAGCGCCTGCCACTCGCCGATTTGCGCCCACCAGGCTTCCAGCGCCTTTTTGTGCGGCTTATGTTTGTGATCCTTGATCAGTTCGATCATTTGCTCCAATACCGGCTTCACTTCGCCGACGATCGGAATGTCGACCTTGACGGTCTTCGAAATCGACGCCGGATCGACATCGATATGGATGATCTTCGCATGCGGGCAAAACCTGTCCAGCTTGCCGGTCACCCGGTCGTCGAAGCGCGCGCCGATCGCGATGATCACATCGCTTTCGTGCATCGCCATGTTCGCTTCATAGGTGCCGTGCATGCCGAGCATGCCGATGAATTGCTTGTCGGTCGCCGGGTAGGCGCCAAGCCCCATCAGTGTATTGGTGATCGGATAGCCGAGCAGGCGGGTGAATTCGGTCAGTTCCCGGCTCGCTTCGCCGAGTACGACGCCGCCGCCGGAGTAAATAATCGGGCGTTCCGCGGACAGCAGCAAATCGACCGCTCTCTTGATCTGGCCTTTATGGCCGACCACGGTCGGATTGTAGGAGCGGATCGACACCTTTTTCGGGTAGTGATACGGCACCTTGATGTTGGGGTCGGTCATGTCTTTCGGGATATCGACCACGACCGGGCCGGGGCGGCCGGTGGTCGCGATATAGAATGCCTTCTTGACCGTTTCGGCGAGCTTGGTCACGTCCTTGACCAGGAAGTTGTGCTTCACGCAGGGGCGGCTGATGCCGATCATGTCGACTTCCTGGAAGGCGTCGCTGCCGATCACCGGCATCGAGACTTGTCCGGAGATCACGACCAGCGGGATCGAGTCCAGGAAGGCGGTCGCGATGCCGGTGATCGCGTTTGTCGCGCCGGGACCCGAGGTGACCAGCACGACGCCGGGTTTACCGGTTGCGCGCGCATAGCCGTCGGCCGCATGGGTCGCGCCTTGCTCGTGCCGGACCAGAATGTGCTTGATGTCCTGCTGCTGGAACAGTGCATCGTACAAGTGCAACACCGCTCCGCCAGGATAACCGAAAATATATTCAACGCCTTCGTCTTTAAGACTCTGCACCAAAATTTGTGCGCCGCTTAATTCCACCCCAATACCTCGTTCAACCTGAATTGTTCTCAAGCCGGCGGTCCGGCTTTGTGTTTTGCCGCATGGTTAATCCCGATGCGTTCAAAACGCATCGAAGAACCGCTAATTATAAGTCATTCTTCCGGCAATATCTCCTGTATTCTACTCGTTTCTTGGCAAAATTGTAATGTTCAATCTTAAATCCGTCCATAGCGGCTTGCGCTTCCAGGGTGTCGGCACGAGAGTTGCATGTTTTACCGAAAAGAGGGCGGTGAGGCGGCTGATGCGGCATCTTGGCAAGGTATGCGCTTCATATTCGCCTTTTCCGCTCCAAAATGAGGCTGTTGGCGCAAGATTGGCGAAGATCGGCGAAAATCTGAAAACTTTGCTGAATGTTTTATTTGAAACGCCTAAAATGGCCGCCATCTATTTTCAACTTACCGTAATTTGACCGATGCCTAAGAGACAATTAACAAAGAGTCACCCGAAAGCCGATATTACGAATCTGCCTGCTCTGGGAATGGACAAGGAAGGCCTGAAGGAGGATTTCAAGCGTTACTATGGACACAGGCTGGGCCGGGATGAGCATTGCTGTTCGCTGCATTATTCCTACGAGGGATTCTCGCTGGCGATCAGCGATCGCTTGATCGAGCGGTGGAAAAAAACCTATAACGCCTACAAAGAAACCGACTGCAAACACGCCTATTACCTGTCGATGGAATTTTTGATGGGGCGTACGCTGAGTAATGCGATGCTGAACCTCGGGATCAACGATACGGCGAAAAACGCGTTGTATGATCTGGGCCTGGAATTGGAAGAGCTGGTCGATAATGAGCCCGACGCGGGACTCGGTAACGGCGGCCTCGGTCGTTTGGCGGCCTGCTTCATCGACAGTTGCGCAACGCTGCAACTGCCGGTTACCGGTTATGGCCTGCGCTACGAATACGGCATGTTCACGCAATTGATCGTGAGCGGCGAGCAGGTCGAAAAGCCCGACCATTGGCTGCGCAACGGCAATGTCTGGGAGATTGAACGCCTCGAATTCAAGCAACGGATCAAGTTCGGCGGCCGCACCGAGGTACTCGTCGATGAATACGGCAAGAAACGGGTGGCGTGGGTCGATACGCATGATGTGTTGGCGATACCTTTCGACACGCCGATTCCGGGTTTCCAGAACGGCACGGTCAATACCTTGCGCCTGTGGAAGGCGGCCGCGACCGAGGAATTCAATCTGGACGAGTTCAATGCCGGCGATTACGCCGAGTCGGTCGCCGCGAAAAACACAGCCGAAAACATTACGATGGTGCTGTACCCGAACGACGCGAACGAAAACGGCAAGGCCTTGCGCCTGAAGCAGCAATATCTGTTGGCTTCGGCGAGTCTGCAAGACGTGCTCGAAAAATGGGTCGGCCGCCACGGCAAGGATTTCAGCCAGTTCGCGGCGAAGAATTGTTTTCAATTGAACGACACGCATCCGAGCATCGCGGTCGCCGAGCTGATGCGGTTGTTGATCGACGAGCATGATCTCGAATGGTATGAGGCCTGGCTGATCACGCGCGAAACGATGGCTTATACGAACCATACGTTGTTGCCGGAAGCTCTGGAAAGATGGTCGGTATCGCTGTTCAGAAGCCTGTTGCCGCGCCTTTTGGAAATCATTTTTCAAATCAACGCGGATTTCCTGACCGAAGTGTCGGCACGCTGGCCCGGCGACACCGATCGTCTGACGCGCATGTCGCTGATCGAGGAAGGTCACGAACAACATGTCAGAATGGCCTATCTCGCAATCGTCGGCAGCTTCTCGGTCAACGGCGTCGCGGAATTGCATTCGAAGTTGCTGCAACAGGGCTTGTTCCGTGACTTTTACGAGTTGTGGCCGGAAAAGTTCAACAATAAAACGAACGGTGTCACGCCGCGCCGCTGGCTCGCGTCCTGCAATCCGGAATTGGCCGCTCTGATCAGCGAAACGATCGGCGACGGCTGGCTGACCGATCTGACGCAGCTGAAAAAACTCGAGAAATTTGCGGACGACAAAAAGTTCCAAAAGCGCTGGCAGGCCGTGCGCCATAATGCGAAGAAGCGCCTGGTCGATCTGAAGAAAGTTGAGCATGACATCGATATCAACCTGGACGCATTGTTCGACGTGCAGGTCAAGCGGATTCACGAATACAAGCGCCAGTTGCTGAACGTATTGCATGTGATCCATCTGTACGACCGCATCAAGCGCGGCGATACCGCCAACTGGACCAACCGTTGCGTGCTGATCGGCGGCAAGGCCGCGCCGGGCTATTTCATGGCGAAGCGGATCATCAAGCTGATCAACAATGTGGCTGATGTGATCAACAACGATCCTGTGGTCGGCGATAAGCTGAAACTGGTGTTTTTGCAGAATTACCGGGTGTCGGCGATGGAAAAAATCTGTCCGGGCGCCGATCTGTCCGAACAAATCTCGACCGCCGGCAAGGAAGCGTCCGGCACCGGCAACATGAAGTTCATGATGAACGGCTCGTTGACGATCGGCACGCTTGACGGCGCGAATATCGAAATCCGCGAGGAAGTCGGTGATGAGAATTTCTTCCTTTTCGGTTTGACCGAACAGGAAGTCGAGGAAAAACGTCACCATTACGATCCGGTTTCGATCATCGAAGCCGACGAAGACCTGAAGCGGGTGATGAACCTGCTCGAGATACGCTATTTCAACTCCTTCGAGCCGGACATCTTCGATCCGATCATCGCCTCGCTGAAAAGCCCGCACGATCCGTGGATGACGATCGCGGATTTCCGCAGCTTCCTCGATGCGCAGCGCCGCGTCGAAGAGGCCTATCAGGACCAGGAGCGCTGGACGCGGATGAGCATTATGAACTGCGCCGCCAGCGGCAAATTCTCGACCGACCGCACGATTGCCGATTATAACAACGAGATCTGGAAACTGACGCCGGTTTCAGCCAAAGGCTAACGGCGCGCGATGTTTCATGTCGTGTTGTACGAGCCGGAGATTCCGGCAAATACCGGCAACATCATTCGGCTTTGCGCCAATACCGGCGCAAAGCTGCATTTGATCGAGCCGTTGGGTTTTGAACTGGAAGACAAGAAGTTGCGGAGGGCCGGGCTCGACTATCATGAATGGGCCGAGGTGAAGGTGTATCCGAAATGGGCCGATTTCATTGACACGGTGCGGCCCGGCCGGCTCTTTGCAATGACCACGAAAGGCAAGACGCTGTTCAGCGGCGCGGCGTTCAATCCTGACGATGCCTTGCTGTTCGGTCCCGAAAGCCGGGGCTTGCCGGCAAGCCTGCTGGCCGAGGTGGGAGAGGCGCAATGCCTGTATCTGCCGATGCGGCCGGAAAGCCGCAGCCTGAATCTGTCGAATACGGTCGCGGTCGCCTTGTACGAGGCCTGGCGGCAGCAAGGCTATGACGGTGCGGCGCTCAAATGAGCTTTTTATCCCAGCCGTATAAAACCTAACGTTAGGTTCTTTAGCGATGGCCTACGGGAGTCGAGAATTATTTTGCGTCATCTCTTACTGACTTTAAAATTGCAGGCGCAATCGCCTTTTGCCAAGCAACTCAACTGCTCTACTTTTTCACCCAGCAATGCCGTTATTAAGGCGAGATCGAATTCGCAAATTTCGTCGTATTGTTTAACCAGGTCATGGTAGACGCAATTATGCGCCTGGATACTGAATTCATCGGATTCGATCCGGGCATCGGCTTGTACTTCATAGCCGAGTTCATTCATGATTTTGAGCAGCTCATCGATTTTTTCATTGAGCTCGTTCCCTTCAAACCGTTTGCGCAGCTTTTCTGCCAATTTGAGCCCCAATTTTCGCATATAGCCCCTAAAACGCTCGGGGCCTATTTCCTGGCGCAAATCGCTCAGCATTAATTCCGAAAACCAGGCATATTGCTTGGGAAAATAGTTGATGCCCTTATCCGTCAGCGCATACACCGTAACCGGCCGGCCGGCGGTTTTATTCAAAGTCTTTTTTTTAATGTAGCCTTCATTTTCAAGCGCGGCAAAATGTTTTTGAACCGCGGTTCTCGAAATATCCAAAGCATCGGCGACGTTGTCGATGCACAGTCCTTTCCTGTTCTCGAGTAATAATTTAAGTATTTGATTCTGGCGAGAACTTATCTCTTGAGACATGACAACCTTCATTCGGGAAAATGTTTTTTGCAAGGATAACACAGGTGTCTTCCATGCTATTTAAAATTATAAATAATCTTATAAAACTTATAAGTTGCAAAAGTTTTTTTTGGGGTCTACACTAATTGCAACTGGAGCTTCTTTGTAAACCGGCTGCTCAACGGGTCCTCCTCATGCGACCATTGAGGCTCCAGTTACAAAGCAAGCTCGCTTGCTAGGCTTTAGAAACGCTGAAGAGGACTTGGAAAAAATTCTCGCCAGGCTCGATCGATGACGGATCGACCGTCGCTTCATTAGACAATTTTTTTGCGAAAGTCTGCAGGGATCTTTTCAGCCCTGTTTTTCCAATAGGGCAGGATGAAACGGGAGCTTCAGTTACAGCTCACTTGATAGAGAGGCATAAAAATGACAACAAAAATAGCCGTTTTAATATTCTGTGTATTTACGTTTACCCACATGGCGCAAGCCAACACGGAGTCGGGAAAAACTCACCTGATCACGATGAAAGCAGCCAAACTGGACTCTGGACAGTTGGCTTACCAGATGGTGACTCACAAAATACGCGACGCTTCCGGGCAGACCGAAGATATTACCCATCAGTATAGCACCGAGCCGACCATCCCGGGACCTGCGATCATGATGACCGAGGGAGACAAGGCGGAAGTGACGCTGGAGCAAGACATCAAGGGATCGAATGAGCCGGTCAGTATCCATGTGCATGGCGTCCATTACAAGATGGACAGTGACGGCACGATGAAAGTGTTCAATCACACTGCCGATCAGGCTGCTTTTCCGGGTAAACCTTATACCTATAAATGGACGGCAGCGCCTGGCACCGCCGGCACCTGGCCCTACCATGATCATGCCTTCGGCAATCCGATGCTGGGCGCCGAAGACAAAGGCCTATACGGTACCCTGATCATCAACCCTAAGGGCGGCAAGGTCTCGGCGATGATCGACGGCCAGATAAAACAGGTGGATCTTAAGGACATCAAGCGCGAGTTCATCCTGTGGATGCACGAAACCACTTTCTGGGGTATGGAGCTTAACCATCTCGCCAACCGCCAAGTGCCCTTGTGGACTAACCCAACTATCGGAGCGCGTGAGGACGAACTGGTGCGTTTCCATGTCATCGGCATCGGTACGGCTTTCCACACCTTCCATCTGCACGGCCACCGCTGGATTCAACCAGGAACCTCGCATCTGGTTGATACCGTCAATATCGGTCCGATCGTGCGGGAGGCCTTCGTAATCAAGGCTGGCGAAGGGGTGGGCCCCGGCAACTGGCATTACCACTGTCATGTCCTGCAGCATATGCAGAGCGGCATGATGGGCGGTTTCAGAGTAATAGAAAATTAAAACCGGAGAATATTGCCATGACAAAAATTTCCAAATTAACGGCAGCGATTTTGATGGCCGGTTTCTCCGGGTCTTCCTGGGCGGCTCAATCGGGGGTTGACGATCTCATTCTCAGCGTGCCGGGGCTGATGCCTTCGGCGGTACTGGAAATGTCGGACGAGCCGGGCCTGTGGTTTAAAGATCCGGTCGATGGCGATGCCTTGGTGGTCCTCAAGCCCAAGCAGGCGGCGATGATCAAGATGACCGACACCAATACCGAGCATACCATTACCAGCCTCTTGTGGCCAGCGGGCGCGGAAAACTTCCCGGTCGATCAGGAAAAGCCCTCCAGCGCCAGCGTGACTCAGGCTTTCGATAAGCCGGGACTCTACGTATTTACCTGCAAGGTGCATCCTTACATGTTCGGTGCGGTCGTGGTGGACGATCCGGACACGAAAGGATTGGATATCGGCAAAGAACTGCAATTGGTGACCGGCGCCAAAGTGCCTGCCAGCAGCGACATCGCCAAGCGCCTGCTGCGGACTTTCTTCGTGGCCACCACCCCGAGCCTCTGGCGCGATTACAGCAAGCCCGAATGGGACGTCAGCCTGCCCGACATTCCGCTCAACATCGAGGGCAATACGATCAGTCTCAGCGCGCTTAGCATGACCATGCCCAATGAATTGAAAAAGCCTGCCACGCCGGGGGTCGGCGAAGTCTGGGTCAACACGCAGTTCGAGATGATCGAGGGCAAGAAAAAGGCCGGCACCGCGACACGAATCAATACGGGAGACTGGAACGTAGTCAGCAAGTTCAAGGGCGTCAAGGAAGATATGAACAATCCCCACAACATGTGGACCGACAAACGCTATCAAAATATCTATCAGACCGCGTGGTTCGATAAGAAACTGCTCACCTTCGACCGCGTCAGCGGCCAAACCTATAGCGAGGTCGTGGTCGGCGAATCGCCATCCCATGTCATCTCAAGGCCTTCGGATGACATGCTGTATGTCGCCATCAACGCCGGAGAGCAGGTGGTCAAAATGACAGGCGGCAAAAATCCGTCTGCACAGAAGAGCATCAATACCGGCCCCCATACGTCACCTCACGGCCACTATATCACCGAAGACAGCAAGTACATGGTGACCCCGAATGCGCTCGCCGGCAGCGTATCGGTGGTGGATCTAAATACCGATACGAACACCGAGATCCCGACCGGCGGCGTCATTCCAATCGCTGTCTGGGGCACGCCGAACGGTTCCACCGCTTACGCCGCCAATTTGCTCGGCACGCCTCCGCTGCTGAGTTCGCTGACGGTCATCGATATTCCCGGCAAGAAAAAACTGAAGGATATCAATCTGGCCGCGGACTACGATCCGGTGACCGGCAAGATCAGCGGCGAAGCCTATGGCCTGCTGCCGATCCAGACGCCTGTCAGTCCGGACGGCAAGTATGTGGTCACCGCCAATACCTTGAGCGCGACGGTCACCATCGTCGACACCGCCACCAACAAGGTGGTCAAGAGCCTGCCTTGCGAACCGGGCTGCCATGGCGCTCATTTCGGGATGAAGAAGGGCGGCGGCTACTACGCCTATGTGGCGAGCAAATTCGCCAACGATTTGATCGTCATCGACATGGATAAGCTGGAAGTCGCCGGCCGGGTATTGTTGTCCGATCTCAAGGACGGCAGCATCACGGCTCACAACGGTATGGGCGGTCAGGGTATCTTGCCTTTGCCGATCGTGGAGCACGGCTATCTGAAGGAAACCCTGAAGCTGTCCGGCAAAGGGGAGTTAAGTCCGGAAGTGGAAGGCTGGCTCAACGCCTTGACACCCGAGCAGAAAGGGATATAGCTGCGATAGGCGGGGATCAATCCCCGCCTTTTCAGGATCGATAAAAAATCCGTCGGTTGTTCCGAAGCAGACGAGACACCCGTTATTTTCCAAATTTAAATTGGAATTTAGAGAGATAAATACGCTCTCATATTTTGCGATAACAAGATCCAAGAGGGTAAGAATACATATCCGATGAATCGATCGTGGAGATAATACGGTGATAATCCATAACTTATTTAGGAGAGGCAACCATGAATAAAACAGCTCGTTACAATCGGAAAATGATGTCTGTCTGCGTCATGAGCATAGGCTTGGCATACATCTTTAACCCGGCTGCCTTCGCGCAACCTCCCTATACAGTCGAAGGAAACAGCGTCGATAAAGCAACTTTCAACGGCTGGAACATTTACAGAACGGAGGCTTGCGGAAGTTGCCACGGACCTACTGGCGAAGGCAACGTAAGCAATCCCAATTTACTTCACAGCATGGAAAACCTGACAAAGGAGCAGTTCCGTCGGGTTCTTATTGAAGGGCGAGGGATTATGTATTCATTCCGCGGCAATAAAATGGTAGTCGATGGCATCGACGATTTGTATGCCTATCTCAAAGGCCGTTCCGATGGCGCCATTCCCGCGGGCGATCTGAAGGAAATGAAGTGATTTCTATCCAATAGGAATAATCCGAAAGCGAAGCCAGAATAGTTAATGAATTTTTTTAAAAAGGGAAACCCATAATCATGGCAACACATCATGCAGCTCCTGGAGAAGTTGTTGATCTCGCGAATTGGGCGGGCGATCTGTCCAGCGAAAGAACCAAGATCATCGTTAAAACGGATCAAATACAATTAGCGCGTCTGGTAGTACCCAAAGGTAAAGAACTCCCCAATCATAAAATAGCGGATCCCTTAGTGGTTCAATGCATTAAAGGACAGATCGAGTTTACTGCGATGGGCGTGACACAGGAGTTACATCCCGGCCAACTGCTCTATCTTATGGCGGAAGAACCGCATTCCCTTAAAGGTATCGAAGATGCCGTCATCCTTCTGACGATCGCGTTCGCATAATAGTCAGCGATAAATTCACTCCCAGGCGAAAGGCTCCTTCCTATGAAGCGTCCTGGGAAAACGCATCCTATTCAAGCCGGCAGAATACATCTCATTGATTCTGCCGGCTTTATTTTTCCATGAAATTAGAGCCCGGCAAAGCAGTGCCCATTTTCTGGCGGGTAACGCGCGCTTGTTTCCGCCCTCTTCTTATTTTACAGGCTCAAAAATAATATTCGATAAACCGATATTAAGTGCAAATAAAATTCGCTTGTCAAATATAAACGCTTGGATTATCATTATCCATCATGTGATTGGATAATTCTTTGTTTGTTGCGGATCGTTGAGTAATGACTGGATTATATTAATCGCAGATTCACTCATTGCGGCTTAAATGAAGAAATTTTTTAGTCATGACTAGCGAGGCAGACTCCAATGAACTGTAAAATTTTCGATGAAAAAAAACTCATAGCGAAATTTAAAGTTTTTGTTATGACGCTTCTAATTATTAGTTTGTTGCGGTTCGCTTCGCAATGGCCGGGTTATGTTAATCGCAGATTCATTCATCTCGGCTTAAATAAAAAATTATTTAATCATGGCTAGCGAGGCAAGCTCCAATGAATTGTAAAATTTTCAATGAAAAGAAACTCATAACAAAATTTAAAGTTGTTGTTATGTCGATCCTAATTATTATCATCTATGCTAATTTTGATTTACGATTGCTGCATAAATATCCAGGCTCGTCACATTATAAAGCATTGATAAATAAAGATAGTTATACTAGATGATGGTTTAGAAATGGCTGGGTTACGGTAATCGGAGAGGTTTTTTAAAATAAAACGTTAACGGGAAAAATCTCAGGGATTTCTGAGTTATGGCTAGCGGGGAAAGTTCCAATGAATTGGAAAGTCTTCCATGAAAATAAATTTTCAACAACACATAAAGTTATTGTGTGGATAATCCTGTCGATTATGGTTTTTAGCCAATTAGATATGATTATTCACCTTGCGTTTGAGTCCCTTCATATTTTATTTGAAATACTGGAGTCGACTCTGGATCACTTGGTTGAACATATTTTTCATACCGATACTCGTGCTACACAGATAATAACTTTTTACCTCATGCTCATTATTGCGGCGCTTATTTTTTATATGCTGATTATCATGATATCTGCATGGTGTTGCAGTGTTAAATATAAGCTCCGCAACAGTTATCATCGGTGGAACGAAAATATTTTTGGGTTTTGGCGGACGGCATGCGTAACAAACAAAGCCAAATGGTGGGCTGTTTTTGTCGTGTTTTCCAGTATGTTGGCATTGGGTTTATTAGGTTAAGCATAAACAGACTACGAAAATCAATTAATAAATAATCAACATTCAATAGAGCCGTCCGCAATGAAAAATAAAAATATACTTGGATATTATCAAGATGTATACGCGTTGTTGAGAATAGCTAAAAATATGTCTGAAAAACGCCGAATTGCCCAAAGGATGAGGCATTATAAAAAATACACCGCCTAATAAAGCAGCCGAATAATTGAATATTCATGGCTACGACTTTTAGTGAACGCTTGCACGGCTGGCGCTTCGTCCTGTTTAATGCCGTGCTGGCTTCTGGGCATATGGCGGTTTTGTTCAATGCGGGTGCTTATATTGCTTTAATGCCTCATGTCGCCGGGGATTTGGGTGGGGTAAAACCCAGTTTTGGAACTTGGGCTCAAACCGATTTCATGATTGCCTTGGCATTGGGTTTTCCGTTAAGCCGCTGGCTTTCAGGCAAATACGGTGCTTGTGCAGTGTGGGTGGCGGCATTCGTCGCCTACGCGTCGGCGTCTTATTTGTGCGCGATCAGCGACACCCTGTGGCTATTCCTTCCGGCGCGCATTTTGTTGGGGTTAGTGGGCGGGCTCACGCTCCCGGTTGGCCAGTCCCTGCTGCTCGAAGAATATCCGGATCACTTGAAGCTGCTGGGCTTGGGGGTGTGGGGACTGATCAGCATGATGCCATTCACGATCAGTTTTTCAGTCGGCGGCATTATTGCCGACGAGTTTGGCTGGCGTTCCTTATTTTATTTAAATATCCCCGTTGCCCTCATTGTTGCCGCAATCGCCGGCGCCTTGCTTGCCGGCCGGGAATTCGAGCGTAGTTACATCCGTTTCGATGCTGTCGGTTTCGTGCTTTTAGCCGTCGTTTTGGGCGGTATTCAGACCATTCTGAATCAGGGAAACGATTTCGATTGGCTGGACTCCGCTTTTTTGCGCGTAGTCCTGGCCCTGGTCATCGTCGCTTTAATTTTATTTGTTGTCTGGGAGCTAGGCGAGCGCCATCCGGTGCTCGATATACGCCTCTTTAGCCATGGCAATTTCGTTATCGGCGCGCTCGCTTCGACCGTCGGATTTCTGTTGATCCAGGGAATCCTGTCGCTGTTTATTGTGCAACTGCAGGTCTTGCTGGGTTATTCCTCTTTTTTAGCCAGCATGGTTTTTCTGCCCATGATCCTGCTCGCCGTTCCTGTCACCCTGGCGATGCATGTGATGACCCTGGAATGGGATGCGCGATGGCTGGTCTGTCTCAATTTTCTTGGCTTCGCGGGCGTCTGGTACTGGCTCGGCCTATTCGACGATGCCGCCTCGTTCGATCAAGTATTCTGGCCGATGCTGCTGCTCGGATTCTGTCTGGGTTCATTTTTTGTGCCGTTAACCCGTTTAACCGTACACGGGTTGTCGGGCCGGCAAGAACGGCGCGCGGCCGAAGAAACCGGCCTGCTGCGTATCGTGGCGGGGGCATTCGGCATTACTTTGCAAGGCGTTTTATTTTTTCGCAGGACACCGTTCCATCAACTGCATCTTGCGGATAATTTTGGCGGAAGACGCTTCGCCTCGCTAAACCTATTGCAAGAATTTTCGCTGCGGTTGAAATCCGCCGGCGTTGCGCCGGAGGCCATCAATCATGAATTCGGGCTTTTCATAAAGAAGCAAGCGGCCATCCTGGCCATGAACGATGCTTTTTTACTGGCCGGTTATTTATTTGCGGGGCTCGCCGGCCTGATTTGGCTCGCTCCCCCGGCGTACCCTTCTGCACATCCCGGCAGACGCAAGGAGATAGAAGATATTCAAGCGGAACAATTGATGGAGGAGCCATGAGGAGTCCATTCAAACCGCGCCGATGGATACTGATCGTAACGGGCGTGGTAATGCTTGCCGTCTCGGGCTGCGCCTGGATACCCGAAGGCGAAAAGCCTGCGCGGTTTATCGAGGCGCCGTCCACGGAACACATCTCATCGCATGTCCATTTCGATAAGGCGAAGGCTCCGGCGAAACAATGGCCGAAGCCGGAGTGGTGGCGCGAATTCGGCAGCGAAGAACTCAATAGCCTGATGGCAAAGGCTTTGCAGGGCAATCCCGACCTGAAGGCAGCGGCCGCCAGACTGCGTCAGGCGCAAGCCTTGATTCGCGTGGAAGGCGCCCGCCTGCTGCCGTTTCTGGACGCGGATGCGGAGTTTGCGAATGAACGGATCTCGGAGCATGGCGTTTTTGCGGCGCTCAATCGCGAAGAGGCGGCCGGCGCCAATATTGTCTTCGGAAAAATGAATCCCTTGAGTTTGCGCTATGAGTTCGATTTTTGGGGAAAATACCGCGCGGCGCTTGAAGCGGCGATCGGCGAAGCGGCTTCCGAAGACGCGGAGATGGCCGAAACCCGGCTGCTGTTGACGACCGCGATCGCGCGTTCCTATATCCGCGGACTGGCGTTGCGCAGGCAACTCGATCTATCGCGAAAAATCGTCGAGTTGCGGAAGGAAATGCTGCATCTAGCCGAGATGCGGCTCAAACTGGGACTCGATTCCGAAGACCCGGTGGAACAGGCCGGCATCGAATTGGAGGCGGCCAACAAGCGCGAAGCCGGTCTTCGCGACCAATTGGATATTCAGAAAAATCTGCTGGTGCGGTTGACAGGAGGCGGGCCGATTCCGCTGGATAAGCTGTTCGCCGCCGGGATTCATGATTCAAAAGCCCTGCAATTGCCTGCGAAGCTGCCCCTGGAACTGCTGGCCCATCGTCCCGATCTGGCGGCGGCATTGCGCCGTGCCGAGGCCGCTTCGGAGCGCATAAAAATGGCCAAAGCCAGCTTTCTGCCTACCATCGATCTCACCGCATTCGCCGGCTTCAACGCGTTGACGATGACCAAAGGCGCCAGCAGTTTAGCCAACCTGTTATTTTCAGGCGCCAGTTTCTCTTATGGCGTGGCGCCCGGCGTGCGCCTTCCCTTGTTCGAGGGCGGACGGCTGCGGGGAGAATTATCGGCTCAACTCGCCGAGTACGACGGCGCGGTGGAGCTTTATAACGATACCTTGCTGCACGCCGTGCAGGAAGTCGGGGATAGTCTCAGCAGTTGGGAGGAAACCCATTCCATATTGAAAGCTCAAGTTCGCTTGCTGTCTTCGTCACGCAAGAACCAGACGCTCGCGGAAGAGCGTTTCAGTATTGGCCTGGACGATCGCCAAACCGCGCTGAGCCGTGAATACACCGCGCTCGACCAGGAACATGCCTTGCAGGCGGTGGAAGCCGAGCATTGGATCGCCAGGGTGGATTTAATCGAAGCGCTAGGAGGCGGATACTCCAATGATCTTAAGATCGTGCAACAGAAAATCGCGCATTCTCAGGACCATCCCGAAGGTTTCAGCTTGCTCCGATGGTTGATTACCATGCCGGCAATGTTCGATAAAAAGTGAAGTGAGTTTTGTTAATGACACGTTCTATGAAAACGCATCATCAAGGTATTCGCGTCCTCCGTAAGCGTCGCTTGCAATGGGTTATTTTAATGTTGGTCATGTCGGCTTTGATTTATACCGGTTATTGGCTGTATCGCCGTGACTTGATCGTCAGCCATAATGCCTTCGTCACCGGCAACCTGATTCCGGTCGAAGCGGACGCGACCGGCATTGTGACTCATGTCTTGGTGGAGGAAAGCCAATTTGTCAAAAAAGGCGATCTTTTAGTCCGGCTTGACGAGCACCGCGCGCAAACGGCTTTAAAACAGACCGAAGGCGAACTTGGTCAATCGGTACGGGACATCGGTGCGCTTTTCCCCACGCATCGGCAAATGTGCCAAAAACTCATGGGGCGCGCCTCCAAACTGGCCCGAGTGCGCCATGATGTCGTCCGGTTTCGGCAAGGCGTACCCAGCGGCTCGGTGTCGCAGCAGGTTTTGCAAAACGCCGAAGATCAAATGGCGGCGCTCGATGCCGAGATGCTGGAGGCCAGATCCGAGCTCGAGGCGATTCAAGCCAGAATCGGCGGCACCAGCAGAGAGGATCATCCCGACATCGAAGCGGCCAAACATCGATTTATCACGGCTTACATCGAGTATACCCGTCAGCAAATTTATGCGCCGGTTTCAGGCTATGTCGCAAAACGGCGGGTCCAGATAGGCGACCGGGTGCAACCGGGCGACTCTCTGATGACATTGGTTCCATTGAATCATCTGTGGGTCGAGGCGAACTTGCGGGAAACCGAGCTGCGGCGCGTTAGGCCGGGCCAGCTGGCGGAGGTTGCCGTGGATCTTTATGGAGGCAACTACACTTTTCAAGGGACTGTTGAAGGGTTGGTGCCGGGGACCGGCAGCGTTTTCGCCTTGTTGCCTCCCGACAACGCCACCGGAAATTTCATCCATATCGTCGAGCGGGTGCCCGTCCGCATTGCCTTGCGGGAAGACGAGTTATTGAAACACCCCATTCGTCCGGGGCTCTCCACCATTACGACCATTCATGTGGACAACACGGAAAAATCCCCCGGCGAGTCGCTCACCCAAGCTGTCAGTCAGGAATATGAAACGGACATTTTCGCTGATGAACTAGCCAAGGCCGAAGCCAGAGCGAAAGCCATCGTTGCCGGGAATTTGGTTACGCCCGACGCGGCGCTGGATTTGGATTGCGGTAGGGTAGCGCTGATAAAATGATCGGCCGACCCTGCATCGGTCGCCCCTCTTCACAAAAGCTGCCCATCGGGCGGAGATAAACAGCCCAGCGACTAGAGCTTAAGCGAGTAACCGTTCACGCCCCCGACGCGTTGGCGCAATTGAGCGATGGGGTCGCCGAAAAGGCCTTGCGACAATCTGCCGAGCAGGGCATGGCAGGTCAGAAGGCCCCACAGTTCTTCGGTGTTGAACCAGAGCCCCGGCAATTCATGGATGGGCACCCTTTTGATTGTCGTAGCGGTAGCCCTTCAATTGCCGGTCATACATGATCGGCGCGGCGAAATGAGCGCGCATGACGTCGATCAGCCGCTTGACGGTGATTTCGGAACATTCCAGCCGTTCCCGAAGCTCCCGATTGGCGATCGGCGTGCGGCGCCCGGACAGGAGTTGGTGCAGCTGGTAAATACGTTCGAAACGCTCCATGGTTGGGCAGGCTAGAGTCAAAAGTGAGCGTAATATAAACGCTCTTACGAATGCGCCTAAAAATTCTTTGTTTCAAAGACAAGGCTTAACAACCAGGCTCCAAAGCAAACGAGCGCTTTTGTTTGCGCCCCGAACGAGGACGATGGCGTGTTGGTCTTGATTTTGTTGCGGTTACGCGCAGATGCTTGCGGACACTTAGGAATATCTAAATCCCAGTATAAGCGGCTGGATGGTGGCATAGACCTGCCCGGTTTATCGGGCAGGTCTGGGTGAGGAGCTTAATGCGCGCTGCTGACCTTCTTGCCCTTGGTCTGGCCGATTTCGCCCAGGGCTTTTTCGAACCAATGCGCATCGATGTCGAACGGCTTGCCGCCCTTGATGCGCGGGAATTCGATCGCGCGCAGCACGTTGCCGTTGTCTTCGTCATGGCCGATCACGCCGGCTTCGCGGCGCATCGCGCATTCGACCGCGAGGTCGGCGCAGGATTTGATCAGGCGGATGTCTTCGGCGTTCGCGGCGGACGCGCGCGCGAAATAGCCGGATTTTTGCACCAGCGTTTTTTCCGCGCCGATCATCTGTGCGAATTGCTCGCCGAACCATTTGCCCGGATTGACCGCATCCAGCTTGATGTGGCCGAATGCATCGCGCGGCACTTCCTGGCCTTTCGCTTGCATTTCGGCGACGATCGCTTCAACGCCGGCGCCTTCGGAGACGAAAATGTTCACGCAGTCGACTTTGTCCATCACCGCGCGTAGGCGGGCGGCTTCGGCGGCCAGGTCAACGTCCATTTCCGGCACGAAAATGCCGTGGACTTCGTAGGTGTCACGGCTCAGGCCGAGATCCGGCAGCCATTCGGCGCGGTCGAGGAGCTTCCGGTATTCCACTGCGGTCGCGGCGGTTAGCCAGCCGCAGCTGCGGCCCATCACTTCGTGCACGATCAGCATGCGCGGGTTCGAATTGTTTTCCGCGACCACGTTCCAGAAATAACGCGCGCCTTGCTCGGCGGCGGTCCATGCGCCCAAAGATTGCTTGATCGGGAATACGTCGTTATCGACCGTTTTCGGTAGGCCGATAACAGTCAGACCGTAGTTGTTTTGCGCCAGGAATGCCGCAAGGTCCGCCGCCGCGGTATTGGTGTCGTCGCCGCCGATCGTGTGCAATACGTCGACGCCGTCTTTAACCAATTGGTCGGCCGCGACTTTTTGCGGGTCCTGACCTTCCTGAACCAGGCCGCGCTTCACGCAGTCCTTCGCGTTGGTCAGTTTGACGCGGCTGTTGCCGATCACCGAACCGCCGAATTTTTGCAACAGGCCGGCGTTGTCGCGCACCGCCTGGGTGACCTTGTAATAGTCGCCGAGCAAGAGGCCCTTGTAACCGCTGCGGTAGCAGATGATTTCGATCGACGGATCGATTTCATTGTAGCGCTCGATCAGGCTGCCGATCGCAGAGTTAAGGCAAGGGGCCAGGCCGCCGGCGGTCAAAATTGCAACTTTTTTAGGTTTGTTCATGTGCGTTTTTATAATCATTGATGGTTAAAAAATGCGTGGGTAAGGCGGCGACTCGGTGCCGGCTTACCCTTAGGTGCCCGCGTCATTCTGTCGGATACGGTTCACCGGGTTAACCGGTGAATTTTATCATAGAACCGGAAAATATCCCGGCATTATCAAAATGCCGCGACCGGCCGTAAATTATGGGAAAATAACGGCAGCCAACGCTTTCCCTTTTCACACCGCAGGTTGTTTGCATGATCGTTTTATGGACCGACGCCTTGATCTTTCTGCTGATCGCGATGATGATCGGCCTGGGAGTCACGATTCGCGGCAAGGAGCATTTCAGGCGTCCGCTCCGTCAAATCGCCGCGAGCCATAGCGGCATGGTATCCTTGATCGTACTGCTGTTCTTCATCGTGATCGGACTCGCCGATTCTATCCATTTCAAGGCCTCCGGCGATGACGGCAACGATGTGATCAGTGTGCTGGACACTTGGGCCGCGCCAATGCGCCGGCATGGCGAAAAAACCTATTCGGCGCCGTTTTCGGCATTCGGCTACGGCAAGGAAATGGTCACGGAGGACGACGGCACGGCGCGTTGGGACTATCCGCGCCTGAAATACGGCGGCGCGCATTTGAGCGATCCCGATACGCAGCTTGCCGCCGATATTCTGAAAAAGGGTTTATACGGCCTGTTCCAGGGCGCGAGTCTGTGCGCGTTTTTTGGGCTCATGCTCTGGGGCATTTATGCCGCGCGGCAAAAGCCATTCCTGCATGGCTCGGGTCCGGCCAGGAGCACGCTGGCGGTCGGTTTTGCGATCGTGACGGTCGGCTACGCGCTGTGTTATTTGTCCCTCTATTATCATGTTCTGGGCACCGACAAGGTCGGCGAGGACGTGTTTTACCAAACGATCAAAAGCATCCGCACCGGCCTCGTGATCGGCACGCTGACGACCTTGATTATGCTGCCGATGGCGATTTTTTTCGGCATCCTGGCCGGTTTTTTTCAGGGCTGGATCGACGATCTGATCCAGTATATTTATACGACCCTGAACTCGATCCCCGGCGTCTTGCTGATCGCGGCGTCGATCCTGATGGTGCAGGTGTACATGGCGAACCATGAGGAAGCCTTCACCAGCGTGGTCGTGCGCGCGGACATGCGCCTCCTGTTTCTGTGCATGATCCTCGGCGTGACCAGCTGGACCGGCCTGTGCCGGCTGCTCCGCGCCGAAACGCTGAAACTGCGCGAGATGGAATATGTGCAGGCGGCCAGGGCCTTGGGCGTCAAACAGGGCGCGATCTTGGCGCGGCACATTCTGCCTAACGTGATGCACATCGTCTTGATCTCGGTCGTGCTCGATTTCAGCGCGCTGGTCTTGGCCGAGGCGGTATTGTCCTACATCAACATCGGCGTCGATCCGACGACCTACAGTTGGGGCAACATGATCAACGGCGCGCGTCTGGAAATGGCCCGCGAGCCGGTCGTCTGGTGGTCGCTGACCGCCGCGTTTGTATTCATGTTCATATTGGTCCTGGCGGCCAATCTGTTTGCGGATGTGGTGCAGGATGCGTTCGATCCGCGGCGAGCCGGCAACGGATAATCCCTCCAAAAATGGTGCGAGGTAAAACTATGGCAAAACAATATATTACCGATTCGGAAGGTCACAAAATATCGGTCATTTTACCTATTGCTGAATATGAGCAACTCATGGAGGATTTGGAGGACGCGATGGATGCCTGTGCGGCGTTGACCGAAGCCAAGCGCGATGGATTCATTGACTGGGAAGATATTAAGGCAAAGCATGGCTTATAAGATCAAATTTACGCCAGCCGCCGATAGACAATTTGCCAAGCTTATCCCAGAACGAAAACGAGCTATTTCCGACGCTTTAATGCGCTTGGCTGAGAATCCGCGTCATCATGGCGTCATTAAATTATCCGGTGAACATGATTTATATAGGGTCAGAGTCGGTAACTATCGGGTCATTTTTCAGATAGAAGACGATGTGCTTTATGTCGTGGTTGTAAAAATCGGTCATAGAAAAGAAATATATAAGAGCTAGCATGACGAATCCGCTATTGTCTGTTCACAGCCTCAGTGTCGCCTTCAATCGCCATCAAAAGGTCGTTGATAGGATCAGCTTCACGATCAATCCGGGCGAAACCTTCGCGCTGGTCGGCGAGTCGGGTTCCGGCAAGTCGATGACCGCGTTGTCGGTGCTGCGCTTGTTGCCGGATAACGCCAGTATCGAAGCCGAAGCGATCACCTTGAACGGCGACAATCTGCTCGAACATTCGGAACTCGAATTGTGCAAGGTTCGCGGCCGCCGCATCGGGCTGATCTTTCAGGACCCGATGTCATCGCTGAACCCGGTCATGACGATCGGTAGTCAGATCGCGGAAGTCATCGAGAGCCATTTTTCGCTGCCCAAGGCCGCGGTGCAGGCGCGCGTGCTGGAATTGCTGCAGCAGGTCGAGATTCCGCACCCGGAGCAGCGGGTCAACGATTACCCGCACCAACTCTCGGGCGGCCAAAGACAGCGCGTGATGATCGCGATTGCGCTGGCGGGCAAGCCGGATCTGTTGATCGCGGACGAGCCGACCACATCGTTGGATGTGACGATTCAGGCGCAAATCCTCACGCTGCTCAAAAGCATTCAGCAGCACACCGGCATGGCGCTGTGGCTGATCAGCCACGATCTGGCGCTGGTGTCGACGATGGCGGACCGGGTTGCGGTGATGCAGCGGGGCCAGATCGTCGAGTCCGGGGCGCTGCCGGATTTTTTCCACCAGCCGAAACACCCTTATACGCAAAAGCTGCTCAAGGCCTTGCCGTCGATGCAGAGTTGCCTGAAGCATCAGCCTGAGGAAGCGCCGCCGCTGCTGAAAGTCGAGGATTTTCGCTGTTACTATCCGATCCGTAAGGGCCTGTTCAAACGCGTGGTCGATCATGTGCGCGCGGTCGACGGCGTCAGTTTCACGATTCCGCGCGGCAAGACCTTGGCGCTGGTCGGCGAATCCGGCTGCGGCAAGACCACGCTCGGCAAGGCCTTGTTGAATCTGATTCCGGGCGGCGAGGGACTGGTCAAGCTCGATGGCGTCGATCTCGGGCAATTGAGCGGGGAAGCGCTGCGGCAAAAGCGCGCGGACATGCAGATCGTGTTTCAGGACCCGTTTTCGTCGATGAATCCGCGCATGCTGGTCGGCGACATCGTCGCGGAAGGCCTTCGCGCCCTGCATCCTGGCATCGGCAGCGAGGCCAGGCGGGAAAAGGTTCGGCAGCTGCTCGAGCAGGTTGGTCTTCCGGCCGATGCGGCGCTGCGTTATCCGCATGAATTCTCGGGCGGCCAGCGCCAGCGCATCTGCATCGCGCGCGCGCTGGCGGTGAACCCGAAGCTGATCGTCTGCGACGAGCCGACCAGCGCGCTCGACGTGTCGGTGCAGGCGCAGATCATCGAATTATTGAAAACCTTGCAGCGCGAAAGCCAGGTCAGCTATCTGTTCATCACGCACGATCTGGCGGTCGTTGCCGAAATCGCCGACGAAGTCGCGGTGATGTACCGAGGCAAAATCGTCGAGCATGGCGAGGTGAAGCAGGTGCTTATCGAGCCGCGGCATGACTATACCCGCAAGCTGCTGACTGCCGCGCCCGTGCTGGCGGCCGGTTGACACTCAAATTTCTCCGTCAGTAACGCGATGGCTCTGGCAACGCCATCATGCGTTTGCATTTGCGCTCCGATGCGCTGGGCTTGTTCTCGATAGCAAGGTTCTGACAGTATCTTCCCAATTGTCTGCGCCAAGGCTTCAGCTGTTACGCTTTTTGCCGGTAACGGTTTGCCGGCCACGCCTAAGGACTGAAGCTGCCTCGCCCAGAACAATTGCTCGTCCATGAACGGCACCACCACGGATGGACAGCCTGCGCGCGTCGCCGCATGGGTCGTGCCCGCGCCGCCATGGTGCACCACGGCGGCACAACGTGCGAATACCGGTTGATGCGGATGTTTGCCGATAAAATAGACATCGCCTTGTTGGCTGCCTGCCGGATAATGGGCGGAACTGGTTTGGATGATGGCTCGGCAAGCGGATTTTTCCACGGCCTGCAAAAATAGGCCCATGCTCCATTCCGGTACCGCCTGCTGCAAACTGCCAAAGGTCATATACACCGGTGCCGGTCCCGCTTCCAGAAAGGCCGACAAGGATTCGGGCCACCGCCAGCGCCGGGTATCTTCGGTCAAATTGAGAAAACCGCAACTTTGATGAAATGCGGACCAATATTCGCTGCCCCGGCAAAACACCGGATCGACCGCCACCAGGTTCAATTGCTGCGAGGTCAGTAGTTCGCTGAGCATATTGGCGGGGGGCGTTAAGCCTGCCTCTCGCCATAATCGCGTCAACGGTTGTTTCAAAACCCAGTTGAAAATCGCATCCAGCAGTTTCCAGCTTGTCGGATTGAGGCATTTACCCAAATCCGGAAAGCTGAACGGCGGCAAGACCGGATTGGGAATGGCGGCATGACAGAAAGTCACGCTGTAAAATGGCTTATGTTGCAGTAGCGCAGCCAGTTTTAGCGGGTAAAGAAAATGATGGCCAATCACGCAATCGTTTTCGGCCACGAGGGCCTCCGCGGCTTGATAGATTAACGCTTCGGTCGGAAAAAAGGCTTCATCCAATAAAGCCCGGAGCCATTGCAAAGGATTCATCCGAAACGAGCGTTCGGCAAAATCTTCCATATCGAATGCGATGTGTTCGGGGACTTGCCGGTAGCCGATGTGCATTTGCTCGCAGATCGACTGGTAGCTTTGATTGTCGATGCTGCTGACCACCAGCGTGACCTGATGCCCTGCTTTTTGCAAGCCATCGGCCAGCGCCAGCAAGGGCCGGATGTCGCCATTGGAACCCCAAGTTTGAATGCCGATTTTCATAGTCGATGTCTTCCTGTCCGATCATCACCGCAACAGCCAACCCCATTCATGGCCGCATGCCGGCGATTATTTTACTAAACGATTATTCAACCGACTCGCCTTGAAGCGTCACCACCAGCTCTCGGCTACCGCCATGATTCCTGTGCTCGCACAGATAGATGCCTTGCCAGATACCTAGGTTCAGCCGTCCATGGGTGATCGGGATATTCAAGCTGCAGCCCAGAATGCTGCTTTTCAGATGGCTGGGCAGGTCATCGCTGCCTTCATAGGTATGCTTGTAGTAAGGTTCATCCTCCGGCACCGAGCGGTTAAAGAAACTCTCAAAGTCCTGTCTTACCGTCGGATCGGCGTTCTCGTTAATCGTGAGCGAGGCGGATGTGTGCTTGATGAACACATTCAGCATGCCCACCGATACTTTCTCTAGCTCCGGAAGCTGCCTGAGGATGTCTTCCGTTACCAAATGAAAGCCGCGCGGTCGGGCTTTGAGCCGGATTTCTTTTTGTATCCACATCGAGGCGGTCCCTCACTGAAAAGGCGCATGATAGCATGGCCTGAAACCCAAGCTAACCGAATTCAGGATGGGGCGGCGGCCAGTATTGGCCGATCGCTTCGCGCTGCCAGAGTTGGCCGGTTTGCGTGCGTTGCTCCGGCGTTGCATAGGCATACCGGTACAGCATCGCGCGCACAAAAACCGGCGGACGGTCCGGAAAAGGATTCGTGCGCAGCAAGGCCAGGACGGGCGGCGATCCTTCCTGCAAGCGCGCCATGAACGCCGCAAACCACCCATCGAGCCTGGGGTTTTCGAGCGCGGCAAACCACAGTTGCCAGTCGAGCCGGGGCTGATGCGGAATGTTCCAGCGCAGATTGCGGGACAGATCTCCGGGCTTATCGTTGAATTCGTAAGCCTTCCAGGTCCTGCCGTCGTCGGAGCCCTCGATGATGATCTCGTGCCGTTCGGTATTGATCACCCCAAACGGGCCGTATTGATTGATCACCGCGAAATTCGAGGTCGTCAGCACCCAGGAGCGGAAGATTTGCGGGGTCCGACCTTGGGTGTTATGCATCCAGGCCGTAAGCGCGCAGACAATCAGCACGAAGGCGGTCCATGATCCTGCGATAAGATGCGCGGCATCGCCCGGACGCGGCTGCTGTTGCTGAATATGGGCGACCAGGCGCGCAGGCAGTCTGCCGGCCAAGTCCCGGTCGTCGAACAGCCAAATGCACAAGAGGATCGTCAGCAGGTTGAAGAAATTATAATTGCCGGTCAGGATGATCGCGCTTTGCAGGCCGATAAAACTCCACGCGGCGAACAGGCGGAAAGGGCGCGGCAGAAACACGAAAAACGGCACGATCAGTTCAAGCCAAAGCACGCCGGCCACGCAAAGCCTGTGAAACCAAGACGGCAGGAAATACGCGTAGTAGGCCAAGGGCGTGGGCAAGGGTTCGGTCAGGTAATGATAATTCAGCGCGGTCAGCTTGGCCCAGGCCGGATCGCCGCTCGTCAGCTTGACCACGCCGCCCATGAACATGAAGCGCGCGATCAGCCAGCGGTACAGAAAAACGTTGAACCGCGAGCCCCAGCTCAAAAAGATGCCGATAAACCCGGATTCGAGCAAGAACACGTCCCACTGAAACGAGAAGAAATCCTGTCCTGCGACCGTGACGGACAGATACAGCAGATAGCAGAGGATCAAGGCGGCTTTCTGCGCGATGTTCAGCAGCAACAGCAAGGACGCTGCGATGCCTGCATAACAGACCAGCTTGAGCGCCGGATCGGAAGCCGCGAGCCAGAACAGGGTCGGGAATTCGAAATAGCCGGCGCTGCCATAAAACGCCGCCATCTCCGTGAGTTTCGCCTCGATCGGCAGGATGCCCTGAACGCCGATCAAACCCTCGATTTGCACCGACATCGAGGCGAACGCGGCCAGATAAATCAGCGCCAGACCCCGCAGAAAAAGCCAGTTGACGAGCGCAAAAGGCGGCTCGGAGGAATCCGGTGGGTTCAGTCGGCGTTTGATTGAGTCGGGAACTCGCAAGAGCATTCTGGGTTCAAAGAAAGATAAAACGCGTCCGTGGGAGCGACGCCTACGTCGCGATTAAAACTTGCAAGTCGCGACGTAGGCGTCGCTCCCACCCCGTTCGCCTATCGATTTTCACGGTAAAGGCGGCGGTCGGTTAGTCAGCAGGTAGAAATCGATTATGCAGCAAAATAAAGTCACGGTCTATTACGACGGCGCCTGCCCGAAATGCGTTCGCGACCGGCAAAATTACGAGAAACTGTCGGGGGGCACCGGCGATCGGGTCTGCTGGTTCGACATTACCGGTCAGGAAAATCGGCTGCGGGAACTCGGCATCGATCCCGATAAAGCTTTGACGGAACTGCATGTGCAGGATGCCGCCGGGCGGATTCATGCGGAGCTCGATGCGTACATCCTGTTGCTGCGCAAAGTGCCGGCACTCAGGCCGCTGGCCTGGGTGATCGGCTTGCCGGTGATCCGTCCGCTGTTGGCGCGCCTCTATCACTGGCAAGTGAATCGGCGCTTGCGGAAGCGGAAAAATTTTCTTTAAAAATCAACAAGCATTTTGCCGCATAATGCAGCGAGCGATCGCCGCGGTATTTTGGTTTAACGGCTTAAAACGCTTTGAAGTTAGGAAGCCTTGTGGTATATTATGATTTTTAGGATATTCCAGCGTGTTATCCTAATGGCAGGGGCTTAAAAGAGGTTGTAGGTTCATTCCGGCCCCCGCTACCACTTACACGGAAGCCCCTTTATGGGGTTTTTTATTTTCTGGGCTCCGGTTTTGTGGTTGTAGCATTTGCTTGTCAATGTGAAGAGCCCTGGGCTCTTTTTTTTTGTGCGGTGAAAAGGTAGGAAAAATGAAGCAGGCTCCCGAACATTTGGTTGCCTTAATCGAGCCGGTCGTGGAAGGCTTGGGTTATGAATGTGTCGGCATTGAATATCACCCACATCCGCGGCATGGTTTATTAAGAATCTATATCGACAGTGACAACGGCATTTTGGTCGAGGACTGTTCGAAAGTCAGTCATCAGGTCAGCGGCGTGCTCGATGTCGAAGATCCGATTCCCGACAATTATCAATTGGAAGTGTCCTCGCCGGGGGCAGACCGGCCGTTTTTCAAGCTCAGTCAGTTTGAACGCTTCACCGGCAGCACCGTGTTGGTGAATCTGTTCAAGGCGATCGGCGGACGCAAGCGGATTACCGGTCTGATCGAAAAGGTCGAAGAAGATATCATTACACTGACCGAAAACGGCCAAACTTTTGAAGTGCCGTTTTCGGCGATCAGTAAGGCGCGTCTGGTGCCGGACTATTTAATCGAAAAAGGAGTACGCAGTGGCAAATAAAGAGATTTTGTTGGTCGTGGATGTCTTTTCCAACGAGAAAGCGATTGAAAAAGAGGTTGTCTTTCAGGCGATGGAATCGGCACTGGAAATGGCAACGACCAAACGCTATGCCAATCCAATCAAAGCCCGCGTCGAGATCGATAGAAAAACCGGCGATTATAAGACTTATCGGCAGTGGGATGTGGTCGCGCCGAATAGCGAAATCAACGGTGATGTCGAATTTCCGGGCACGCAGATATTGATCGATGTCGCGAAGTTCGACAATCCGAATGCCGAGGTCGGCGATGTGGTCGAGGAAGAGATCGAATCGGTCGACTTTGGCCGTATTGCCGCGCAGACCGCGAAGCAGGTGATCATTCACAAGATCCGCGAGGCCGAGCGCAAGAAAATCGTCGATGCCTATCAGAGCCGAGTCGGCGAACTGATTACCGGCGTCGTCAAGCGCATCGAAAAGGGCAGCGTGTATCTGGATCTGGGCGGCCATGTCGAGGCTTATATTGCGAAGGAAGAGATGATTCCGCGCGAAGCGGTGCGCGTCGGCGACCGTATCCGCGGTTATTTGAAAGATGTTCGTTCCGAGCCGCGCGGCCCGCAATTGTTTGTCAGCCGGACCGCGCCGGAATTGTTGATTGCGTTGTTCCGCCTGGAAGTGCCCGAGGTCAGCGAAGGCATGATCTCGCTGATGGGCGCGGCCCGCGATCCGGGTTCGCGCGCGAAAATCGCGGTCAAGAGCAACGATCCGCGTCTCGACCCGGTCGGCGCCTGCGTCGGCATGCGCGGATCGCGCGTGCAGTCGGTGTCGAACGAACTGGCCGGCGAGCGTGTCGACATCATTCTTTGGAATCCGAACGAAGCGCAATATGTGATCAATGCGATGTCGCCGGCCGAAATTCAGTCGATCGTGGTCGATGAAGACCGGCATTCGATGGACTTGGCGGTCAGCACCGACAACCTGTCGCAGGCCATCGGCCGCGGCGGCCAGAACGTGCGTCTGGCGACGCTATTGACCGGTTGGGAACTGAACGTGATCGATGCGTCGAAAGCCGAAGCGAATAGCGAAGCGGAAGCGATGAAGATCAAAGATATGTTCGTCCAGGAACTCGATGTCGATGACGACATTGCGATGACCCTGGTCGAGGTCGGTTTCAATACGATCGAAGAGATCGCCTATGTACCGGTCAGCGAAATGCTCGAAATCGAAGGCTTCGATGAAGAATTGGTGAACGAGTTACGTAGCCGCGCGAAAGATGTGTTGTTGATCAGCGCAATCGCGGCCGAGGAAAAAATTGAAACCAACGAGCCAGCCCAGGATCTTTTGGAGATGGAGGGTATGGACGAGGATCTGGCTTATGAATTGGCCAGCCGCGGTATAATCACGATGGACGATCTGGCGGAGCAGTCGATTGACGATTTGCTGAGCGTACCTGAAATGAATGAGGATCGCGCGGCAAAGTTGATTATGAAGGCGCGAGAGCCCTGGTTTTCAGAAGAGAAAGGCGAGTAAGGCAGGAGTAGGCGATGAGCGATCAAACAGTACGGCAATTGGCCGAGGTAGTCAGAATACCTCTGGAAAAACTATTGGAGCAGTTGAAGGAAGCGGGTTTATCGGCCACTACGCCGGACGACGTGATCAGCGAAGAGGAAAAATTGCGGCTCCTGACGCATTTGCGCAAACGCCACGGCAAGGATGAAAGCGGGTCTAAAACCGCGCCTAGTCGCGTGACGCTGGAACGGCGCAAGGTAATCGAAATGAAGCAGGCGAGCGTGCCGGGCACGGCGACCAAGACGATCAGCGTCGAAGTTCGCAAAAAGAAAACCTATATCAACAAGCGCGAGCTTTCTGAAGCCCCTGAAACGAAAGTGGCGGTGCCGCCGCAGCCGGTACACGCAGAGCCGCCGGTCGTAACCGCGGCTGAACCTGCGATTGTGCTTGAGCAAGCAGCCCTCCCGGTCGAAGCGGTCAAGGTGACTGAGCCGGTGGCGGCAGCGGTACAGCCGGTGGAGGCCAAAAAGGCGCCGGCGGCGGAACCTGTCGTTGAGCCGCAGGAAGAATATGAGGAAGAGGTTGTTGAAGTTAAAGTTGAGCCGAAAGCGGCGGAACCGGTAACCCCGGCGGAAGCGGCCAAAGCCAAGGAAGCTAAAAAAATCAAAACCGAAAAAGCCGGCAAGCCGAAGGAAGCCGAAGAGGTCAAAAAGAAGATGACCGAAAAGGAGATCCGGGTCGAAGAATCGATCAAGCGCACCGCCGAGAAAGTCCGGCAGCAGGCCCAGCAGAAGCAGGAAACGCTGCATCGTAAAAAACAGCGCGACGTCGGTGTGTTGACCGAAGGCCGTGATGCCCCGCGCCGGCCGAAGAAAAAAGGCAGCAAGGCGCCGCAGCAGCAGCGTTCCAGTGCGCCGCATGAAGGCAAGCACCAATTCGAGATGCCGTCTGCGCCGATCGTGAAGGACGTCACGATCCCTGAAACGATTCTGGTTTCCGATCTCGCGAACAAGATGAGCGTGAAGGTGGCGCTGGTAATCAAGCAATTGATGAAGCTCGGCATCATGGCGACCATCAATCAGAGCATCGACCAGGAAACCGCGGTGATTTTGGTCGAGGAAATGGGCCATAAAGCGGTCATGCAGAGCGACGACGATCTTGAAAAAGAAATGCTCGCCGAGGCACAAGTGGAAGAAACCTTCCCCGAACTGCCACGCGCGCCGATCGTCACGATCATGGGCCATGTCGACCACGGCAAGACCTCCTTGCTCGACTATATTCGTAAAACCCGGGTTGCCGCCGGCGAAGCGGGCGGCATTACCCAGCACATCGGCGCCTATCAGGTCAAAACCGACCACGGTTCGGTTACCTTCCTCGATACGCCGGGCCATGCCGCGTTTACCGCGATGCGGGCACGCGGCGCCGATCTGACCGACGTGGTCATCGTGGTGGTCGCGGCCGACGACGGCGTGATGCCGCAAACGAAGGAAGCGGTCGAACATGCCCGCGCCGCGAATGTGCCGATCATCGTCGCGATGAACAAGATGGACAAGCCGGACGCGAACCCCGACAAGGTGATGCAGGAATTGTCGGTGATCAACGTCCTGGCCGAAGAATGGGGCGGCGATGTGCAGTTCCTGAAAATCTCGGCGAAGACCGGCGAGGGCATCGACGATCTGATCGAAGCCTTGGTCGTACAAACCGAAATTCTCGAATTGAAAGCGCCGATCGAAGGCCCTGCCTCCGGTATCGTGATCGAATCCCGTCTGGACAAAGGCCGCGGCGCGGTCGCGACCATCCTGGTGCAAAGAGGCACGCTCGAGAGTGGCCAGATGGTGCTTTGCGGGCAAGAATTCGGCCGGGTGCGGGCGATGTTCAACGAAAACGGCAAAGCGATCAAGGATGCGGGTCCCTCGGTTCCGGTCGAAATCCTCGGCTTGTCGGGTACGCCGAATGCGGGCGACGAGTTCCTGGTCGTGCAAAACGAACGGATTGCCAAAGACTTGGCTAAACACCGTGAAGAACGCAAGCGGACCACCCGCCATGCGGCGCAACAGGCTTCCAAGCTGGATGAAGTGTTCTCCCGGATGACCGCCGGCGAGGTCGCGAGCCTGAATCTGGTGATCAAGACCGACGTGCAGGGCAGTCTCGAAGCGCTGCGCAGCGCCTTGGTCGATCTGTCGAACCCGGAAGTCGAGGTCAAGGTGGTCTTTGGCGGCGTCGGCGGCATCAACGAAGGCGATGCGAACCTGGCGTTGGCGTCCGGCGCTATCCTGATGGGCTTCAATGTCCGTGCCGATGCGACCGCGCGCAAGCTGATCGAAGAGAAGGGGATCGACCTGCATTATTACAGCGTCATCTACGAAGCGATCGACGAAGTCAAAAACTCGATCAGCGGCATGTTGGCGCCGGAAATCAAGGAGCAGATCGTCGGTTTGGCCGAGGTCCGCGATGTCTTCCGTTCGCCGAAATTCGGCGCGGTCGCCGGCTGTATGGTCATCGAAGGTTTCGTCAAACGCAACCTGCCGATTCGCGTGTTGCGCGAAAACGTGGTGATCTATGAAGGTCAGCTCGAATCGCTGCGCCGCTTCAAGGATGACGTGGCCGAAGTCAAGATGGGCATGGAGTGCGGCATCGGCGTCAAAAACTATAACGACGTCAAAGCCGGCGACCAGATCGAAGTCTTTGAACGGACCGAAGTTAAACGCGTATTGTAAATAACCATGGCAAAAGAATTTGGGCGCAGCGCCCGCGTGTCATCCGAAATGCAGAAGGAATTGTCGTTCATTCTGCAGCGGATTGTGAAGGACTACCGGCTCGGCTTCGTGACGATCAATGAAGTCGTTCTGACCAAGGATTTGGCGGTCGCGAAAATCTATTTCACGGTGCTGAATGCGGACGCCGACGGCAAGAAGAGTCATGTCAAAAAGCTGAATCAGCTGGCGCCGGTGATCCGGCACGAGCTCGCGCAGCGGATGATGCTGCGGCACATTTCGGAACTGCGCTTTCTTTATGACGATTCGTTCGATACCGGCATGCGCGTCGCGGAACTGCTGAGCGACATCGACAAGACCGACAAAGACCCCGAGCAGGAATGAGCAAACGCGCTAACCGGCGCAATGTGCACGGCATATTGCTGCTGGATAAACGCCTCGGCGTGTCTTCGAATCAGGCGCTGCAGGAAGTCAAACGCTTGCTGAATGCCGCGAAAGCCGGCCATACCGGCAGCCTCGATCCGTTGGCGACAGGGCTTCTGCCTTTGTGTTTCGGCGAAGCGACCAAGGTATCCGGCATGATGCTCGATGACGACAAGCGCTACCGGGTCGTGATCCGGCTTGGCGTGTTGACCGATACCGGCGATGCCGAAGGCGCGGTGCTGGAAACCCAGCCGGTGCCGGAGATCACGCAGGCGATGCTCGATGCCTGTCTGCAACGCTTCACCGGCGAGCTCGATCAGGTGCCGCCGATGTACTCGGCGCTGAAGCTGAACGGCAAGAAGCTGTACGAGCTGGCGCGCGAAGGCAAGACGGTCGAGCGCAAGGCGCGGCGGATCACGATCTACGCACTGAAACAGCTCGATTTCGAGCGCGACCGGCTGACGCTGGAAGTGTTCTGTTCGAAAGGCACCTACATCCGCTCGCTCGCGGAAGACATCGGCGCGCATTTCGGCTGCGGCGGGACGGTCGCGGAACTGCGCCGCCTGCAGGCGGGCATGTTTGATCTCGATCAGGCGTTTACGATAGAGCAATTACGCGCGCTGGACGCGCAGCAGCTCGATGCCTGTCTGCTCGCTGTCGATGTGCCGCTGCACGCGCTGCCGGCCGTCGAACTGCAGGATGTCGATGCCGGCAAGATCAGAAACGGACAAGCGGTCAATGCCGAATTGTCCCCGCCGGGGCAGGTGCGTCTGTACCACGCCGGCGCGTTTTTAGGCTTGGGCGAAATGCGAATGGATGGTAAACTAGCGCCTTGCAGAGTGTTCAATTTGGCCGAATAAGCAGTTTTACGCCGGGGTATATCCCTGGCAGTAGTTCCCACGCTCCGCATCACTGCCATTAGGTTAAGAAGTTTTGTTTGAAAATCCCCCCTAACCCCCCTTTTTCAAAGGGGGTGATGCGCGTCCTCTTTTTTCAAGGGGGATGTGCTTCCCCCTTTGATAAAGGGGGACTGAGGGGGATTTTATAAAAGGCTTCTTCATTAACTTGATGAAAGTGGCGCTCCGCTTCGGAACGCAGAGCGTTCCTCGGCCGGGTTCCCGCAGAGCATGGGAGCCATCAGGCATGTAGGGTGGATAAGCGCAGCGCATCCACCGCGTCGGCTTGGCGGATACCCAGGGTACAAGGCCCCTACCGCTATTATGCAATTTTGAGCGCGAATTCATTTTTCGCGCTTTTTTACCCATCTTCTACCCCCTATCGTGGAAATGGGTGTGTGACCCCGCCCTCATCAGGGCTTTTTTTAATTTATCTAACTATCCATAGGGTTTAATAAAATGCCATTTACTGCGGAACAAAAGAAAAAAATCGTTGAAGAATACCGTCTGTCCGAAACCGATACCGGTTCCCCGGAAGTGCAGGTCGCTCTGTTGACCGCGCACATCCAGCACCTGACGCCGCACTTCGCCGCGCACAAGAAAGACAACCACTCACGTCGTGGTTTGTTACGGATGGTCAATCAACGCCGCAAACTGCTCGATTATCTGAAAAGCAAAGACGGTGACCGCTACCGCACGCTGATCGAACGTCTCGGTTTGCGCAAATAAGACCAGACTGAAAACGGCGCCGGTTCGGCGCCGTTTGCATTTCAGCGTTACCCCCGTTTTATCCTAAACAATTTCTACGCAAAGGAACCTAATAGTGAATCCTATCAGGAAAGAATTTCAGTACGGTGATCGCACTGTCACGTTGGAAACCGGTGAAATCGCACGCCAAGCCCATGGCGCCGTGATCATCGATGTCGAGGGCACCTCGTTATTGGTGACCGTCGTTAGCAAAAAAGATACAGGCGGCAACGACTTTTTTCCGTTGACGGTGAATTATCAGGAAAAAGCCTATGCAGCCGGCAAGATCCCCGGCGGTTTTTTCAAGCGTGAAGGACGTCCGTCCGAACAGGAAACGCTGATTTCGCGTCTGATCGACCGTCCGATGCGTCCGATGTTCCCGGAAGGCTACAGGGATGAAGTCCAGATCATCGCGACCGTGATCTCGCTGAATCCGGAAGTCGATACCGAAATTCCGGCCTTGCTCGGCGCTTCCGCGGCCTTGGCCGTTTCAGGCCTGCCGTTCAACGGCCCGGTCGGCGCGGCAAGAGTCGGCTTCAAAGACGGTCAGTATCTGTTGAATCCGTCACCGGCCGAATTGAAGGAATCGCGCCTGCAACTGGTCGTTGCCGGCACCGCCAATGCGGTGTTGATGGTCGAATCCGAAGCCGACTGCCTGACCGAAGAAGAAATGCTCGGCGCCGTGCTGTTCGGCCATGAGCACATGCAGACCGCGATCAATGCGATCAATGAATTTGCCGCGGCGGCCGGCGCCGGCGTGGTCACCTGGACCGCTGCCGATGCCGATGTCGAACTGGTGCGCCTGGTGACTGCCGAAGTCGAGGAAGACATCAAGGACGCCTATCGCATCGCTGAAAAACTGGTCAGACAGGATAGGCTGAAAGTGATTCGCAATGCGGCGGTCGAAAAACTGACCGCGACCGGTGAATATGCCGAAAAAGCGATCCGCCACATCATCGAAGATCTCGAATACAACATCGTCCGTCACGCGATCCTGAGCGAAAAGCGGCGGATCGACGGCCGCGAACTCGCTACGGTTCGCCCGATCACGATCCGGACCGGCGTGCTGCCGAGAACACACGGCTCGGCCTTGTTCACCCGCGGCGAAACGCAAGCTCTGGTCGTCGCGACGCTGGGCACCCAGCGCGATGCGCAAATCATCGATGCGCTGGCCGGCGAATACAAAGACCTGTTCATGCTGCACTACAACTTCCCGCCGTTCAGCGTCGGCGAAACCGGCTTCGTCGGTTCTCCGAAGCGTCGCGAGATCGGCCACGGCCGTCTGGCGAAGCGCGGCGTGTTGGCGGTATTGCCGGTCATGGAAGAATTTCCGTATGTGATTCGCGTCGTCTCCGAAATCACCGAATCGAACGGCTCCAGCTCGATGGCCTCGGTGTGCGGCAGCAGTTTGGCGCTGATGGACGCCGGCGTGCCGATCAAGGCTCCGGTTGCGGGTATCGCGATGGGTCTGATCAAGGAAGGCGACGATTTCGCGGTCCTGTCGGACATCATGGGCGATGAAGATCACCTCGGCGACATGGATTTCAAGGTCGCGGGGACTTCTGACGGCATCACCGCGCTGCAAATGGACATCAAGATCGACGGCATCACCGCCGAGATCATGAAGGCCGCGCTGGCGCAAGCCAAGACCGGCCGTATCCACATCCTCGGCGAAATGAACAAGGTGTTGTCGACCGCGCGCGAACACATGTCCGACTATGCGCCGCGCATCATCACCTTCAAGATCGATCCGAGCAAGATTCGCGAAGTGATCGGCAAAGGCGGTGCGACGATCCGCGGCATCACCGAAATCACCGGCGCGAGCGTCGATCTGACCGATGACGGCGTCGTCAAGATCGCCTCGGTCGACAAGGCGGCCGGCGAAGAAGCGCGCCGGCTGATCGAAGAGATCACCGCCGAAGTCGAAGTCGGCAAGATTTACGAAGGCAAGGTCGTCCGCCTGATGGACTTCGGCGCGTTCGTAACGATCCTGCCCGGCAAAGACGGCTTGGTGCATATCTCGCAAATCTCGAACGAGCATGTCGACAAGGTCAGCGACAAACTGGCGGAAGGCGATGTGGTCAGAGTGAAAGTGCTGGAGATCGACCGCCAAGGCCGTGTCCGACTGAGCATGAAGGAAGCCGAGAAAGAAGAAGATTAACCTTTCTAGGTGTCCCAGTTATTAAAAGGGCCGCAAGGCCCTTTTTTTACGCTGTTTTATTGATAAAACCAAGATTCAACAGGCTTTTAAAGGCGCTTTACGACACGTAAAGTCAAGGGTTCTGGATGTACCCGTTATGGGGTTTTTTTCATCAATAATTCTATCTTAAGAGTTTGCTGTCATTTTTATTAAAAACGACTAATGTCTTAATATTATTTTAACATTGCGAGGGTATAATTCCCATAAACCTAAATACTCCCGTCACAGTTCTTTTCAAGCAAATGCATCAGTAACTGTCAATTGTTCTCGAATGAATCTTTGGTTGAAATTAATGCGTATTTAAGATGGCGGTGCTGCCATTGTGAATTCTTCCAGGTTATAAGTCGCTTTTCACTTCGTCACACTTAGAAACATCCATGATTTTTATGTCGTTATGCATGGTTGTTAAGAATTGGTAACGAATAGTATTTACAATATATCGTTACTGCAAATAAACGGTGCTAGTATTTAATTTCTTTTCTGTTACTTGATCTATTTCACTATATCAGTAAATAATTGCGGTTAGAGTTCTTGTTTCTTAATATATATAGAGTGTAGGTCGCTTTTTAGGGCGGTCCAGATTACCGGTCATGTTGGGTTAACTCCTTAGGCATGTTAGACTGATTGTTGAATATAAAAGGGATGGCTGCTATGAAAATTCTATCGGAACCGCCGATCATTGCTTTAGCTAAACGAATAATATCTCCGTCTGTCTGTGGGGTTAGCTTTCTTGCCTTTATCTATGTTTATCAGATTCCTTGGGATGGCTATCATTCTATCCTGTTCATAGCGGCTATCTTGTTTTCCTCGATTGTTTCTCAAATGCTCAGGCCGTTGCAAAATTTTCGCGAAAGCAACGTTTATTCGTATATTTCCGCCGTTCTGATTGGCAGTTGCATATTTATTTTTCTGATTTATGCGTTGTTTTTAAACACAGATTTTTCTGAGCATGTGGCAAGATCGGTTGTAATGCTTTGGCTGCTATCCGTGCCGTTTTTTTTATTGGTGGTCCATGGATTGCTTCATGCTTGGCTTAAAAGTCAGCACCAAAAAACCAGAATACGTAAATGTGTGATAGTTGGCGCCACAGAGGTGGCCTATCAGCTCAGCAGAGAATTTCAAAAGGATCGCAGTCTACTGATACAGGTTGAAGGGTTTTTAGATTCTCGCGAGCAAGACCGAATTTGGCCAGACTGCAAAGAAAGCCTTTTAGGCGGGCTCGATAGGGTCTTGCCCTATGTTAAAGAGCATGGCATTCAGGTGGTTTTTATTGCCTTGCCGATCAGATATGAAGATCGAATCGCTAGTTTGCTGGAGGAATTGCGTGACACCACGGCTTCGATTTATTTTGTGCCGGACATATTGAGTTTTAACCTGATACAGTCGCGTGTTGATTCCATTCACAACATCCCAGTCGTATCGTTATTGGAAAGCCCGATTCATCATCTCAATGCGATTTGGAAGTGCGTGTTTGATTTTTGTGCTTCATTATGCATTTTGTTATTCATTTCTCCGATATTATTACTTATCGCATGCGTTATCAAACTATTATCTCCAGGTCCGATACTCTTTAAACAAACAAGATACGGCCTCGATGGAAGAGAGATTAAAGTCTACAAATTTAGAACGATGAACGTATGCGATAATGGGGCAAACATACAACAGGCAACGAAGGGCGATTCCCGGATTTATCCTTTTGGCGCATTTCTAAGAAAGACATCCTTGGATGAACTCCCGCAGTTTTTTAATGTGCTTAAAGGAGATATGAGTATAGTGGGGCCTAGACCGCATGCCGTCGCACATAATGAGGAATATAGAAAGCTCATTCAGGGTTATATGTTGCGGCATAAAGTCAAACCGGGTATCACCGGTTGGGCGCAAGTACATGGATTACGCGGCGAAACGGAAACACTCGAGAAAATGGAAAAAAGAGTCGAGTATGATCTGGAATACCTGAAGAATTGGTCATTGTTATTGGATATCTTGATCATCATCCGGACGTTTGGCGTCGTGCTTAAAACCACCAATGCACATTAGAAAGTTGTTTTTTTATTGACTGCGGCTTTCCTTGTTATTGAATCATGGACAGAAAATAAAATAACTTGGTGCTTTGGAGTAAGCATTCACCTCCCCCTTTGAAAAAGGGGGATCGAGGGGGATTTATTTAGAAAATCTCCCCTTCCCCTCTTTTTCAAAGAGGGGGCTGAACGGTTACGCTTTGGATAACGCGGGAAGGAATCTAGCAAACTCTTGCCAAGAAAGAATCGCCTTAGATGCTTAGGATATGGTCATAAATAACTTCCCGATAAAATTTTCCGTTCGTCCTGAGCTTGTCGAAGGATGGACGGAAAATTCCCGGCTCATGCTGTCCCCGTTCATGCTTCGACGAACTCAGCACGAACGGGTGACAGCATTTAGGAAAGTTATTTTTGACGGAATCCTTAGTTTATGTTTGTGTCTTTATACATCCTGCGCTGCAGTTAAGCGTGGGGCTATGCATAATATTTTTGGATACAACCTATGACAAAGAAGACGATAGTTTCGATTTCGGTTTTTTTTATTTTGATGGCTAGCGGTCAGGCATTTGCTGAACGAGGAAAAGATGCAGGTGAGGGCAGTAAGGGCTTGAAGATCGCTCTCGAGAAAGTAACCAATGCCGCTGATGACCGTCGTGGCAATGGCGGTGGCAACGGTAATGGCGGCGGCAACGGTAATGGTGGTGGCGACGATCATGGCGGTGGTCACGGAGATGACGGACATCCCGGTCACTGCCGGGGAAATGTTTCTCCCTGCTAAGGATATGGCCATAAATAACTTCCCGGCTCATGCTGTCACCCGTTCATGCTTCGACGAACTCAGCACGAACGGGTGACAGCATTTAGGAAAGTTATTTTTGACGAAATCCTAACGATAAAATGCTTTAGTAAGGCAAGCTCCGGCTGAGTTTATTTTCTGGTTCCCACCTGCCACGTCACTGCCATTAAGTTAAGGCGGTTATCTCCCTCTCCCTTCGGGAGAGGGGCGGGGTGAGGGGAATAAAATAAGGAAAATTTTTTATTTTGATCCCCTAGGCAATAGCTCCGGCATTGCTCTAACTCCTGCATCCTTGCAGTCGTCATCCTAGCCTTCTTCCGGAGGGAGAAGGAACCGGCCATCCTTAACTTAATGGCAGTGGAGCGGCGTGTGGGAACGAGGAAACACGATCTTAAACTGGATTAGATGCGCATTTTGAAAGAAGACAGAGTTATTTGCAGATGAATGGATTCTCTTTATCCGGCTTTTTTCGCTGGCTGGAACGTTCAATCTATGTGGGTTTTATGGGGGCGTTTATCGTATCTCCATTACCCTTGGGCGGTAACCGAGGCTGGGCATTTCTGGCCTTGTCAGCCGTATTCCTGATTCTGCTGGCTGGGCATTTGCTTGTGCAATGGCACAGAGCCCTGAGAGAGCCGACAAAAAAACAGACCCCGTCTATCCATTTGGGTAAGTTTCTGTTAATCTTTGCGGCCTTTTGGATGTGGGCCCAGGCGACTCTTGAACTGCCGGCAAGCTGGCTGGCAACTCTCTTTCCGGCTACGCTGGAAATTTATACGTCGGCGCTAAGCGTTTTGCAGCCAGGTCATGCCGAGAACGCTTTTCCTATTTCATTAGAGCCCGGAAAGACACTCGATAGAGCCATGCTGACATTAGGCTGTTTTGCGATGGTTTGCTTAATGACCGGATTGATTAATAGCCGAAAGCGGCTGGTACAGTTTTGCTATATGCTGGTTTTGACAGGCGTGTTTCAAGCGTTTTATGGTGCCATGATGACATTAACCGGCGTGGAATATTTATTTTTAGTGCCAAAAGATTCGTATATCGGCAATGCGACCGGCACCTTCGTCAATCGCAACCATTTGGCCGGATATCTGGAAATGACTTTGCCCATAGGAATTGGCTTGTTATTAGGCTCACGCAAAGGATCAGATCAGGTTCGTCGGCATTGGCGCGGAATATTGACTTATATCCTGCAAACCTTGTTGAGCCCGATTGCCATTTTGCGCTGCTTGCTGGTCGTGATGGTGATAGGACTGTTGATGACCCATTCCCGAATGGGCAATGCAGGCTTTTTCAACGCGTTGTTGATTACCTCGGCGATTGCTTTTTTTTCAGCTAGGCAGTTTCGCCGCCCAGGCTTTGTGGTGATCATACTCAGTATTGTCGCGGTGGATATTGCTTTACTGGGTACATGGTTTGATCTTAGCCAAGTCATCAACAGAATTGAAACTACCGGACTCGATCATGAAACCCGAGATGAAGTTGTACAATCCGTGATGCAGATGATTCCTGATTTTTGGCTGGCCGGAACAGGGGCGGGTACATTCGCTTATATTTTCCCCAAATACAGCCAATTTACCGGCGGCTTTTACGATTATGCCCACAATGATTATTTACAGATTTTAGTGGAACTGGGAGTTATCGGTTGTATCCCGCTGGCGGGCTTGGTGGTTCTCGGCTTGCTGAACGGATGGTCGCTGTTGCGGAGCAAAGATTCAAAATTGCTGAGAGGAATTGGCTTTGCGTCTATCATGGGCACGGTCAGTCTGCTGATTCATTCTACTGTGGATTTCAATTTACAGATACCCGCCAATATCCTGTTGTTTGTGACGCTCCTGGCTTTGCCGCAGGTTGCCCGACAAGCCCTTAGTCATCGCCCTGTAAACGCATTCGAAGATTATGTGCATTAATCATCGTAAGTTCGCCTGGGGCTTGTTGGTTTTTTGCAGCTCAATAGAGGCCGAAGAACTGGATATCAGGAAAGATCCTGTCATCTTTCCAGCCGGGCCCTTTGAATTCGCGCCGATCTTCGAAGCGGCGGAATCCTATAATGACAATATATTTTTGAGGGACAACTTCAAAAAAGACTCCTTGCTGACTCAATTCCACGCGGGAGGGCAGCTTGCACTGGAAAGGCAATTGAACCGATACGCTTTGACTTATACCCTGCAAAGCTCTCAATATCACAATAGCCCACAAGACGACTATATCGATCATTTTGTGGGCGGTACTTCACATATCGAATTTACCAGCCGCAATCGACTGGATGTCAATATGGGCTATCTGGATAGCCATTACCAGAGAGGGGCTTTCCTTGGAAGAGATTTGCTTACTCCAACAGTACGAGCCGAACCGGATCAATATCATCTGCATAGCGCTGATGCTATCTATCGTTACGGAAGAGCCGAAGCCAAAGGCAATTTAGAGTTAAAGTTCAATGTCCAGGACTATACCTTTCAAAATAATCGCGAGGCTACTGCGAGACAAGATAGAACGCAATTTGTAGTGACGCCCGGTTTTTACTTCCGGGTAGCACCAAAGACCACTTTGCATACACAGGTTGAAAATCAATTTATTAAGCACAGACAGGCAGATGTATCGGGCTTTGACAGCCTAAAACAACGTTTTCTGCTCGGCGGCACTTGGCGGTACTCGGCCAAAACGCAAGTGGGCGCACGGATCGGTTATTTACGGCAGGAGTTCGACAATCCCAAATCCAAGGAATATGATGATGCGACATGGGATTTTTCCGCGAGCTGGGCACCGTTGACTTATTCCCGCCTCAATCTGAGCATCGCTCGCGACGTGAATCCGTCAATTGCGAGTGATAACCTCCGCGCATCGGATCGCTATCGTTTGGACTGGGCTCATTACTGGACTCCGCGCGTGACGACGCAGCTGTTCGGAGCGCGTGAGAACGCTGTCAATTTGGGCATAGAACGGCAAGATGATTACACGTCGTTTGGCGTCGATTTGAACTATGGCATTCGGCGCTGGTTAGGCATTGGCATCAATTACACCTATAGAAGCCTAAAGTCGGAGGATACAAGGCTGGATTTTAATCAAAATGCGGTCATGCTTTATATAACCGCCAACCCGCGCATTTCCGATGACGCCAAAACCCCTTGGTCTTCATGGTATTGAAGTGATAAGTACATTCATGAACAAAATTTTATTTTTATTTTTTGCGCTGCTCATGTCGGGTGTCGCCAATTCGACTGCGGAGTCAGCTGCAGAACATGGGTTAATGTCCAATTACGAGTTGGGAGCAGGAGACAAAATTCTAATTACGGTATTTCGCGAGCCTGATCTCACAATGGAAGCCAAGTTGACCGATGCCGGCACCATCATCTTTCCTTTTCTGGGTGAAATGAATGTGAAGGGATTAACAGTTGGAAAACTCAAGGATAAAATTACGCAAGGTCTAAGTGGCCGCTATCTGAAAGATCCGAGCGTCAGCGTGTCTGTTCTAGCGTATCGCGAGTTTTTCGTAAATGGCGAGGTCAAACAGCCGGGGGCATTTCCCTACTTGCCAGGGCTGACCGTGCAAAAAGCCATCTCGATAGCCGGCGGTTTTACCGAACGCGCTTCGCAATCCAGTGTTCAGCTTGAGCGCGAAAAAGACGCCAATCACCAAGGCATCGAAGTTGATATGGATGCCACTATCGCTCCGGGTGACGTAGTGATTGTCGAGGAGAGTTTTTTCTGATGAATGATTTAAAACTAAGAACTACAGCGCGGACAGCCTTGTCCGAGCAAAATTTTATGATGGATAGAGTCTTGCAGGATGATGTATTTCTCGAAGAAGACAGCGTAGACCTGCTTCATTATTGGCGCGTAGTGCGTCAATATCAATGGCGGATATTGCTGCTGGCTATCGTGGCAACGGTACTGGCTGGTCTTTTCGTTTTTTCGATGAAGCCGGTCTATCGTTCCTCCTCAACGCTGTTGGTGGAGGGTAAACATGCAAAGTTGCTTTCTATCGAAGACGTTTATTCGATGGATACTTCTCAGGAGCAATATTTTCAAACTCAGTTTGAAATTATCAAGTCACCCGATTTGGCGCGAAAAGTCATTCATCGCATGGAGCTAGCTGCCAATCCCGAATTTAGCGAGGAGAAGCCGGAAAATGAGAGTCAGCCGTTTTGGAAGGATTGGCTGGAGATGTTGCCGGCTCTCACTTCCGACCAATCGAAGGGCGCAGAAGTTGATGAAACAATAAGGGTTGAAGAGCGTTTAGTTGCACAGTTTCTGGGTCGGCTGACTGTCAAACCCCGCTTAAAAACGCAGTTGGTCGATGTCAGTTTCGACGCTAAAGACCCCAAATTGGCTCGCGATGTGGTGAATATGCTCGGCGAAACGTTTATCGAAAGTGGTCTGGAAGCGCAAATGGATGCGACGCGCAAAGCGGCGGAATGGCTTTCCGAACGTCTGCAATCCTTAAAGGACAAACTGACCGAATCCGAAAACCGTTTGCAGGACTATCTGTCCAAGGAGCATCTAGTTGATTTGGAAGGTGTGTTAACGTTGAGTGCTAAGGAAATCGAAAAAAATACCGAAACTTTGGCTAGCGTGCGCCGGGAGCGAATTGAAGCGGAAAACACCTATAACAAAATCAAATCGGGCGATCGGTTGGAACAGATTCCTGAAGTTCTGCGCGATGCTGTGATCCATGATCTGAAAAGCAAAGAAGCCGAGCTGTCTCGTAAAGAATCGGATCTTGTCGAACGTTATGGGCCGGAACATCCTGCGATGGTTGCCGTTCGTTCCGAGCGCATGGCTATTCAAGGATCGCTAGAAAAACAGCTGGCGAGTATCGGTTCAAGTATTAAGAGCCGTTATGAAATTGCCAGAGCCAATGAGCAAGCGGTGCTCTCCAGCATAGAAAACAACAAGGCACAAGTGCAGAAAATTGGCAGCAAGCAAGGTCGGTTAAGTGAGTTGCAGCGTGAAGTGGAGTCCAACAAAAAGCTTTACGAAACATTTATCAACCGGTTCAAAGAGGCAAACGAAGCCGCCGAACTCGGCGCTGCCAATATTCGTTTTATCGATAAAGCCAGCATTCCTCTCGATCCGGTAAAGCCCAAGAAGAAACTGATTTTGGCATCGACCTTTGTCGGCATGTTATTTTTTGGTGTGCTGTTAGCCTTTTTGCTGGACTATCTGGATTCCACCTTCAAATCGCCGGACGATATCGAAAGAAAACTCGATCAGCCATTCCTGGGGGTCATGCCGTTACTGGATCGTCTACGCAACAAGCCCGAAGAATTGGGGCAATTAGTTGTGCATGAACCGCGCGGCGTGTTTGCGGAGGCCGTGCGTACGATAAGAACAGGATTGGTATTGTCCGCATTGGACAGTCCGCATAACATCTGGATGGTCACGTCATCGTTTCCGGGAGAAGGTAAATCCACTCTCGCGATGAGTTTGTCGCAATCGTTGGCACAACTCGATGGTGGCGATAAACGAGTGCTGCTGATTGAAGCCGACTTGCGTAGGCCGACGCTGGCAAAACGCTTTCAACTTCCGCCCAAAGCGCCAGGGCTGACTCATGCGTTGGCGCTGCATGCCAAGCTGGAAGAATGTTTGCATGCCGTGCCGGGAATGGCATTGGATGTATTGCCAGCCGGCATGCCGCCGCCTAATCCCCTGGAGTTACTGGCATCCAGGGCATTTGCCGAATTATTGGGCGAGTTGGAAAAACGCTACAGCTTGATCCTGATCGACTCACCTCCGGTACATGCGGTTAGCGATGCGCAATGGTTGGCGCAACATGTGCGATCTGTCATCTACGCGGTCAAAGCCGATTCAACATCGATCAAGGCGGTGAAAGATGGACTCAGAACGCTTGAACGGTTTGGCGCGCCATTGGCCGGCATCGTACTGACTCAAATGGATGTCGAAAAAAGCAAGCGTTACGGGCATGGTGAATACAGTGGTTATTACTATTACCAAACGGCGTATGGCACCGATGAAACCAGTTCCTCTTGATGCTTTCACCCTCTCCTGATGGACCACTGTATGGATGCAGAAGGTACGACCACAAGGAAGAGGGAGGTAGAATCGCATACGGAACAGCGATCGAGAGCATTGCAGGGAGCTATTGCCGAGAGGGAGGGTGAGGAGAAACAAAATTAAGGAAATTTGCCTTATTTGACTCCCCCTCATCCTAACCTTCTCCCTCAAGGGAGAAGGGACTGTTTCTTAACATAATGGCATGGAGTGGCGGGTGTAGTTCGACACTTTTTCTAAGGATATGGTCATAAATAACTTCCCGATAAAATTTTCCGTTCGTCCTGAGCTTGTCGAAGGATGGACGGAAACTTCCCGGGTCATGCTGTCACCCGTTCATGCTTCGACGAACTCAGCACGAACGGGTGACAGCATTTAGGGAAGTTATTTTTGACGTAATCTAAATAGCTTTGCGCTGGTTCGCAACCTCCTGGTTCACTGCCATTAAGTTAAGGCGGTTATCACCCTCTCCCTTCGGGACGACTGTATGGATGCAGGAGGTAGAGCATTGCAGGGAGCTATTGCCGAGAGGGTCGGGGTGAGGGGAATAAAATAAGGGAAAATACTTTATTTTGACCTCCTTAACGTAGCATTCTTCAGAATGGGATAAGGTTTTTTCCTTAATATAATGGCGTTGGGGTGAGGGAATGGGCAGTTTACGGAAATGAGCCTATCCAAATTAAGGTTTCTGCCGTTGGCTGAGCCGAGCCGAAGTCAACAGTTAGCTTCGACTCCGCTCAGCAAGCGGTATTTTGGCACTCGGCTAAGGTTGTCTTCTTTGTAAAAAATCGCATAAATCGCTCTATTGTAACGAGAGCTTGATAACATCCACCCCCAACATTTAATCTGCCGGACAATTACCCCTAACCTATGATCGATCTACACTGCCACATGTTGCCCGGCATCGACGACGGCCCCAAAACCATGGAGCAATCATTGGAAATGGCGCGTTTTGCGGTTGAACAAGGAACCCGCCGCTGTGTAGTTACCCCGCATATTCAGCCAGGGTGCTACGATAACGAAGTCGAAAACATCAAGTGCATATTCGAAGCGTTCCAAAAACAATTGGCTGCGGAGAATATCCCGTTGCAGATCGGCATGGCGGCCGAAGTGCGGGTGTGCGCCGAGTTGCCTAGCATGATTGGTCAGGGCAAAATCCCGTTTCTCGGTCGCTGGCAGGGCATGAGGCTGATATTGCTGGAATTCCCTCACGACCAGATTCCGGTCGGCGCGGACAGGCTGATCAACTGGTTGATCGAGCGCGACATTCTTCCGGTCATTGCGCATCCGGAGCGCAACCAGAGCGTGATGCGCCAGCCGGAAAAGATCACCCCCTTTGTTAATCAAGGCTGCCTGTTGCAAATTACCGCGGATTCGGTGACCGGATTGTTTGGCGAAGTCTCGCAAAAAGTGGCGATTTCCTTCATCCGAAATGACATGGCCTCGCTGATTGCGACCGATGCGCATAATATGTATAAGCGTCGGCCGACCCTGAAAGCCGCGCGGGATGCGCTATTGCCGGTCATCGGCGCCGATAAGGTACAGGCTCTGTTTAGCGGTAATGCGGAGGCAATGCTGTCATGACCGTTGTCCGCCATTTCGTATCCATGCCGGCGTTACGGGCAGTCTTGTATGTGCCGGCAATTTTGGGATTGCTCATCCTGGCCAATATCGCCCTACGTTGGTCTTTGGCGGACGTTTACTCGACACAAGTGAGCCATCACCTGGATACGGTGAAAAAAGACTCGTCCAACAAAAATGCAAAACAATGGCGCCTGGCGCGTCAGCATCTGGAACGGACTCTGGAACTTCGCCCCGCTTATGCGCGATATTTCGAACTGGGGGAAGCTTTTCACCAAAAATTGGACTCACTGGAATTCCGCAAAGAACCCCTTATCCAGGAGCTGGCTTGGCATGATAATGCGCTTGAAGCCCTAAACTATGCCCGCCGGGGTTTGGGGCTAACCCCTTCCTGGCCATATCTCTGGAATCGATTGTTGATTAGTAAATTTTTATTAAAACAATTCGATAATGAGCTGACGGGCGGGATGGGACGGGCTGTGCATTTGGGGCCTTGGGTGCAGCCTATTCAATACAGTGTGGCAATACTGGGCCTGGGAAATTGGCTAAACCTACAGGATGCGGCTCGTTTGCACATATTGCATGCCATGGAGCAAACATTGGCAATGGATCAAATAAGCCATAGCAAGGTTTATGATGCAACGAAAATCTTCTCTCGATCCAATTTTTCGCAAGCGTGTGAAATGCTTGCAAAGGGGATGATTGACCGACCATTGTATAGTCATTGTATTTTGAAATAACTATACGGCAGGGCGCACTTTTTGAAATATCCGAAAAACACAAAACCTATATGCTGAATTTTTAGAATTCTAAGTTTCAATTAGCCAAAAAATGTTTTTAGTTAGAATTTAATTTTCCTAATGAATTACAAAATAAAAATTCAGCCCTCAGGCCTTTGCTTCAATGCCGATGAAAACACGTCCATACTCGATTCGGCACTCAGTGCCAATATTCATCTCGAACACAGTTGCAAAAACGGCGATTGCGGTGCCTGCGCGGCGGAATTGCGCGCAGGCCTTGTTGTCGATGCATTAGGAAACTCATGCGCATCAGGCCGCATATTCACTTGCGCGACCAGACCTCAATCAGATTTAGAGTTGGCTGCCACATTTCATCCTGAGCTGGTGGGCATCCAACAGAAAGTTGTACCCGCCAAGGTGGATCAAATTCTGTTTGCCGCAAAGGATGTGGCAGTAATTAAATTGCGCCTTCCTCCTAATGCCGATTTTCATTACTTGCCTGGGCAATACCTTGATATGACTTACCAAGGCGTTAAGCGAAGCTATTCAATCGCCAATGCGCAAGTCGTATCTGCCGGCATTGAATTGCATATTCGCCGTGTGCCGAATGGACGCTTTAGCGAATTACTATTTACTGAGATTAAAACAGATTCGTTAATGCGCATCGAGGGACCTAAGGGTACTTTTTTTGTTCGCGATACAGATCGCCCTATTATCTTCCTGGCGGGCGGCACAGGTTTTGCGCCAATCAAAGCCATGACCGAAGGGTTGCTCGCCAATCAATGCAATCGCAACTTGCATATCTATTGGGGGATGCCTAGCGCTTCGATGTTTTATAGCGACATAGCCCGGCAATGGGCGGAAACTCATTCTTCGATCTCTTACATTCCCGTGGTTTCGGAGTCTTGCGAAAACTGGCAGGGCCGCACTGGCTTTGTTCATCAAGCCGTGCTGGAAGATTTTACGGATCTTTCCGGTTTTGATGTCTACGCCTGCGGCTCGCCGCTAATGATCGATTCCGCCAAAAAAGATTTTATTTTACAAGGCCTTGATGCTCGGAATTTTTATTCCGATGCATTCACCCCCGCAAAATAGCACATAAAGGAACACTATGAAAGCAGTCATATTGGCCGGCGGCCTGGGTACCCGGTTGAGCGAAGAAACCGAACTGAAACCCAAGCCGATGGTTGAGATCGGCGGCAAGCCGATCCTTTGGCATATCATGAAGCTCTATTCCGCGCACGGGATTAATGACTTCATAATTTGTTGCGGGTATAAAGGCTATGTGATTAAGGAATACTTCGCCAATTATTTTTTACACATGTCCGATGTCACTTTCGACATGGGTAACAACCAAATGACGGTGCACAATAAACGTGCGGAGCCGTGGAAAGTCACCTTGATCGATACCGGCGAACAATCGATGACCGGCGGACGCCTTAAACGCGTCGCCGAGCATGTTCAGGATGAAGACCTGTTTTGCTTCACTTACGGAGATGGCGTCAGCGATGTCAATATTACCGAGACCATCGATTTTCACCGTCGCCACGGAAAGCTGGCGACGCTGACCGCAACATTGCCGCCCGGACGTTTCGGCGCACTGGATATTCATGACGGTCAAGTCCACTCGTTTACCGAAAAACCCAAAGGCGATGGCGCGATGATTAACGGTGGCTTTTTTGTGTTGTCGCCAAAAGTGATCGATTATATTGCGGATGATACGACCATCTGGGAACAGTATCCGCTGAAGCAACTGGCCGAAGACGGCCAATTGATGTGCTTCGAACATTCCGGTTTCTGGCAACCGATGGATACCTTAAGAGACAAGATTCATCTGCAGCAATTGTGGGAATCCGGCAAGGCACCTTGGAAAATCTGGAACAATAATCACCATGAATAAGCGTTTTTGGCAAGGCAAGCGTGTTTTTCTGACCGGCCATACCGGTTTTAAAGGCAGTTGGCTGGCGTTATGGCTACAGGAGATGGGGGTGGATGTCAAAGGCTTTGCGCTGGAACCGCCGACAATGCCCAGTTTGTTTGTCGAGGCGCGTGTTGGAGAAGGCATGCGTTCGGAAATCGGCGACATTCGCGATTATTCGACGCTGCATAAAAGTATCGCCGAATTTCAGCCGGAAATCATTTTTCATATGGCGGCGCAACCGTTGGTGCGCTTGTCCTATGACATTCCCGTCGATACCTATGCCACCAATGTGATGGGCACGGTGCATTTACTTGAGGCTGTGCGCCAAACCGGCGGGGTCAAGGCGATCGTCAATATTACCAGCGACAAATGTTATGAAAACCGCGAATGGGTCTGGGGCTACCGCGAAAACGAAGCGATGGGCGGTTATGATCCTTACAGCAACAGTAAGGGCTGCGCGGAACTGGTTGCCTCGGCCTACCGCAATTCTTTCTTTAATGCACGGACCTATCAAACGCACGGTTGCGCGCTGGCATCGGTTCGCGCCGGCAACGTGATCGGCGGCGGCGATTGGGCGATGGATCGATTGATACCCGATATTATCCGTGCGATAACGCAGCAACAACCTGTCGTGATTCGTAACCCGGGCGCCATCCGGCCTTGGCAGCATGTGTTGGAGCCGTTGTCGGGTTATTTGACGATCGCCGAAAAGCTATATGCAGAGGGGACTGCGTTCGCCGAAGGCTGGAACTTCGGGCCGAATGACGAAGATGCCAAACCGGTGCAGTGGATCGTCGATCGGTTGACTAGGCATTGGGGTGAAGGCGCCTCCTGGATATTGGACACAGCCGAACATCCGCATGAAGCCCACTACCTCAAGCTCGATTGCTCGAAAGCAAAAATGCAGTTAGATTGGCACCCAAGATGGCATCTTGCACAGGCTTTGGAAAAAATCATCGAATGGCATAAAGCGCATCTTACCGGAGCGGATATGCGTGAGATTACATTAAAACAAATTAACGATTATCAAGTAAATAAAAGAGATTCATGATGCAAGCAATAAAGGCGATTTACAAAGAAGGCAATATCCAATTGCTTTCGCCAATGCCGGAAGTCAGCGAGGCCGAGTTGTTTATTATCGTGCTCGATAAAAACGATCAAGCGCGCGGAGTAGCCAAGTCTTTTCGTACCGAAACATCCAGTTCCGAAGACGAATTTAGATCAATAGGATTGGCGAATTTCTTCGATACCGAAGATGACAACAATGTAGATTGGGAGGAGTTGTTTGATGTCAAATCTCGGTGATATCGTTCTCCTGGATTTTCCTTACACCAATCGGGTAGGCAGCAAGGTTCGCCCTGGATTGGTCATTGGAATCAATCGGCAGGGCAATTTTGATGATTTAAACGTCGCCTACATCTCCACCGAAGTCGACTCTTATATCTATGACTCCTCGGCTGTGCAAATTACCGCCGTAGACCTGGCGCAAGGCTCATTGAAACGTGAGAGCGTCGTGCGTGTTGACAAGGTGATAACAGTTCACAGCAAACAATGCCGCAAAGTTGCGGCGCTGAATACGAAAAAATTGGATGAGGTTTTGCGCAGAGCGACGGCGTTTAATGTAGAAAATTTTGCCGAGAACAAGTACAAATCATCTGATTTTATAGCCGGGACGAGCCTAGTTCCTCCTTCGGGCAAGGTTCTCGGCACTAAAGAACTGCAATTGATGGTAGAGGCGTCCTTGGATGGCTGGCTGACGACCGGGCGTTTCAACGATGCGTTTGAAAAACGACTGGGCGAATACCTGGGCGTTCCTTATGTCCTGACTGCTTCCTCGGGTTCTTCGGCGAACCTATTGGCGTTGACCGCTCTGACTTCGCCCAAACTGGGAGAACGGCAGCTTAAGCCGGGCGATGAAGTGATCTCGGTCGCCGCCGGTTTTCCTACCACCGTCAATCCTATTCTGCACAACGGCCTGATCCCGGTTTTTATTGATGTCGACATTCCGACCTACAACATCAAAGCCGAGCTGATTGAAAGCGCGATTACCGAAAAAACCAAAGCCATCATGATTGCCCATACCCTGGGCAATACCTTCGATTTGAGCGAAGTCAAGCGCGTCGCCGATAAATACAAGCTTTGGCTGGTCGAAGATTGCTGTGATGCGCTCGGCACCACCTATAACGGCCAAATGGTTGGTACTTTCGGCGACATCGCGACGATCAGTTTCTATCCCGCGCACCATATCACGATGGGTGAAGGCGGCGCGGTCTTCACCCGGTCCAAGGAACTCAGAACTTTGATTGAGTCCTTCCGCGATTGGGGTCGCGACTGCTATTGCGCTCCGGGCTGCGACAACACCTGCGGCAAGCGCTTTGATCAGCAATTGGGGACGCTTCCGCGCGGCTATGACCACAAGTATACCTACTCGCATCTTGGCTATAACCTGAAAATTTCCGATATGCAGGCGGCCTGCGGGCTTGCGCAAATGGATAGCTTGAAAGGCTTTGTCGAGCAGCGCAAGGCAAATTTCGCTTATCTGAAGGAAAGACTGTCTTCCTGTGAAGAGTTCATTATTATGCCGCAAGCGACCAAAAATTCTGATCCCTCATGGTTCGGCTTCCCGATAACCATTAAGCCGGAGAGCGGCATTGATCGCGTCGATTTACTGAAGTTTATGGACCAACACAAAATCGGTACACGGCTATTGTTTGCCGGCAATCTGACCCGCCAACCTTATTTTGCCAATGTAAAATACCGTATACACGGAGAGCTTAGCAACACCGATCTTATCATGACAAATACTTTTTGGATTGGGGTCTATCCGGGATTGACTAAAGCACATCTCGATTTTGTAGTTGAAAAGTTTGAAGAGTTTTTCGGGGTTAATTTTTAATTAAAAGGAGCCCGTTTTGCGAATATTATTAACTGGCGCTACCGGTTTTTTGGGCAGCCATCTGCTTGAAAAACTGCTGGATGACCATCACGAAGTGGTGATTCTAAAACGCACCACCTCAGATACATGGCGTATTAGACATAGGCTGGACAAAATAACAAGTTTTAACGTGGATGTGGAACCCATCGAAGCTGCCTTTGTAGAAAAGCAGTTAGATGCAGTTATACATACGGCTTGTCATTATGGACGGAATCAGGATTCAATGAGCCAAGTGATTGACAGTAACCTGATGTTTGGCGTGAAAGTGCTAGAGATGGCGATAAAATATAACACGGGCACCTTCTTTAACACGGGCACCTTATTACCCCATTACTTAAACACTTACAGCCTGTCAAAAAAACAATTCTCGGAATGGTTAAAACAATCCAGTAACAAAATTCGTGCGGTAACTTTAAAGCTTGAACACATGTACGGCCCCAAAGATGACAAGACCAAGTTTGTTCCTTGGCTTTTAGATAAAATGATTAGAAGTGACGAAGAAATAAAGCTTACAAAAGGTGAACAGCTTCGCGATTTTATTCACATCGATGACGTGGTTGCGGCCTATATGATTTTGTTAAATTCCGCGGACTCTTTACCCCCTTATGCTGAATTTGATGTGGGAACTGCACAACCAATGACAATACGACACTTTGTAGAAACATTAGGCGATGTTGTAGAAAAAGAAATAGGGTTGACTGTAAAGCCAAGATTGAATTTTGGCGCAGTGCCATATCGCGATGGAGAGCTAATGCATAGCCACGCAAATATCACTGACCTGGCGCAAAGGGGCTGGAAAGTAAACACACCTCTGGTAGAGGGGATCAAAAGCATGATAGCAATCGAGAAAAAACAATGAGATTACTGATTACTGGTGGATGCGGTTTTCTAGGCAGCAATTTGGCCTCAGATGCACTAAAGCGAGGTGATGAATTAACGGTATTTGATAATCTCTATCGCAATGGTTCGCGAGATAATCTTGCTTGGTTACAGAGTCAGGGCGACTTTCGGTTTGAGCATGGGGATATTCGTAATCAGAATGACATTACAAAACTGATCCAATCCTTTAAACCCGATGTTATTTTTCATCTGGCTGGGCAAGTGGCGATGACTACCTCAATCGCCAATCCGCGCATGGACTTTGAAGTGAACGTAATGGGAACGCACAATTTGTTGGAAGCTGTGCGTCTATATGCGCCCGATGCGACGGTAGTTTATTCATCGACTAATAAAGTATATGGCGATTTGGAGCAGTATACCTACCTAGAAACTGATACGCGCTATGAATGCATCGATAAACCCAATGGTTTAGATGAAGCTACGCCGCTTGAATTTCATTCGCCATATGGATGTTCAAAAGGCGCGGCTGATCAGTACATGCTCGATTATGCGCGAATTTATGGTTTAAAAACAGTGGTATTCCGGCATTCATCAATGTATGGCGGTCGTCAATTCGCAACCTATGATCAAGGTTGGGTGGGTTGGTTTTGTCAGAAAGCGATTGAAGTAAAAACTGGTTTAGCCAAGGAACCATTCACAATATCTGGGACAGGCAAACAAGTTAGGGATGTCTTACATGCGGAAGACATGAAAAGCCTTTATTTCGCTGCGGTTGAAAACATAGAAAAGGCAAAAGGACAGGTCTTTAATATCGGCGGTGGGATAAAAAACAGTCTTTCTTTATTAGAACTTTTTTTTCTTCTAGAAGAGACTGCCAAAGTTCAATTGGAATACAAGAAAATACCAGTGCGAGAAAGTGATCAACGAGTTTTTGTGGCAGATATAACAAAAGCAAATCAATTAATGGGATGGCGACCAAAAGTCGAAAAAGCGAGTGGGATAACAAAAATGTTGGATTGGGTTGAACATTGTTGATGGGCGAAATTTTTCAGAAAAAATGGGCTGATCAGAATATTAAAAAAGACTTTTTTATTTTTGCAATATAGGCAAATAGGTAATATAAAACTATGTAAAAAATAGAAGAAAAATAGAAGAAAAATAGAAGCTGCATTCTTCTCAAGCGAGTATACCTGCGCGAGACTCAGCGGGTGATGAGAAGCATAGATACATCCATAGTATTATCGTTAGTTGTTGATTGTGTAAAAAATAATATGGCTAACTAACTTTGCGTGAGGTGTGTAAAATAATATTATATTGGGTGATGCTAAAATGAAAAAAAGAGTTTACCTGGCTGGTAATGATATCTCCACAACATATCGAGCTAGAGCGTTATTGGAATATCTTGCATCTTCATCAAACTATGCATTTTCTTATTCTGATAGACGATATCTGCTTCCTGCTAAACAAGGGATTCTTGGTCGTATTTCTTTTAAGGGGTTAAGAATTCTTGATAGACTATACAGGTTGTGGATGTTATGTCATTCGGATGTTGTATATGTTTTGCCTATGTCAAAACTTTTCGGTTACGAAAAATTTATCATTAAGAGTTTGTCAAAGAAGGTGATTTCTGAGTTTTATATATCTCTTTACGATTCATATGTAAATGATAGAAAAACAGTCAAAGAAGGAACTGCGGATGCAATAAAATTAATGGCTCAGGATAGATCTTCTTTAGATATTTCGGATGTGATTATATTTCTGAATAATGCGGAAAAAAATTATTATCTTGAAGTGGTTGGGAAGGAATGTAACGATAAAGATGTTCATTTAATACCACTATGTACGCCCAGCAAAAAATTGGCGAGGCTTCCTTTTGCTAATGGTATGAGGGATGAGTTAGTATTGTGTTGGTGGGGAACCTTCATACCACTTCATGGCTTAGATAAGATTATTGAGTCAGCTAAAATTTTGAAAAATATGAATGTTAATTTTAAAATGTATTTGTTTGGAACATCTTCTATTTTGAGTCAGCCGTATTTTGAATATATCCTCAAAGAAGATTTGTCCGACTGCGTTTTTATTGATAATTCTAAATCTTTTTCTGATTTTTCTTTAGAGGAGTTTCTGGTTGCAAACTGCGATATAGCATTCGGAAATTTCGGTGATAGTAATAAAGCTAAAACAGTTATGGTTAATAAGGTTGTTGAGTCTGCATCAATGGGAATTCCAGTGATTTCTCAAAAAACAACCGCGTTATGTGAATACTTTCAGGATAGGAACAATATATTTTTTTCAGAACCATCTTCAGAGTCTATCGCACAAAATGTAGTTAACTTGTCTTTGAATAAAGAACTACAGAAAAAAATATCATCGGGATCTTACGAACTATATAAAAAGCAATTTTCAAAACAAGCTTATATTAGTAAGATTTCAGGAATTCTATAAAGGCATGATTAACAATGACCCTAAAGAAAAAAACGATTGCCGGAGTGTTATGGAACAGTGTTGGGAATGTTGCTCGCCAGCTACTTCAAATTGCTTCCATTGTTGTAATGGCGCGTTTTTTGTCGCCAGATGACTTTGGTCTTTATGCAATTCTGATGATTTTTGTCACCTTCATGGGGATTTTTGCGGACATGGGCATCTCGCAGGTGATTATTCATTTAGATAACCCTGACCAGCGCATGCTATCCAGCATTTTTTATTTCAACGTGATAGTGGGTGTTGTTCTGTTTGCATCACTTTACTTATTGGCGTGGCCGATTGCCGATTTTTTTAATAATCAAAAAATTGTTCCTTTACTACGGATTATTGGCTTTTCTTTTATTATAGGGTCGTTTGGCTTGGTGCAAAAAGCATTGCTGGAAAAGAAACTACATTTTAAACGAATTATATCCGTAGAAACTGCAGCGCAGACTATAGGTGTTACAGCGGGCATTCTATCAGCCATAAATGGTTTTGGTATCTACAGTCTTCTTATTTCTTCTTTGTTAAGTGCGCTACTATTATCGGTAGGTGTATGGTTTGGCTCGCACTGGCGACCGTCTTTTATGTTTGCGTTTTCCGATATTAGAAAAATTTGGTCTTATTCTTTTCATCTTACCGGCTTTTCAATAATTAATTATTTTGCTCGCAATGCCGACAATTTTTTAATCGGCAAGTTTTTAGGCTCATCAATTCTTGGTGTTTACAGTTTGGCATATAAAATCATGCTTTATCCTTTAGATAATATATCAAGGGTTATTATAAGGGTTTTGTTCCCTGCCTTCTCTCAGCTAAAGCACGATAATATGAGATTTAAAAATAGCTATCTAAAGGCTATCACCTTTATAGCTTTGGTGACTTTTCCGATAATGGCGGGGTTGTTGGTTGTGGCAGAACCGCTTGTCATGGTTGTTTTTGGTGAGAAATGGCAAGGACTGCCGGTCCTGTTGATGATACTTGCTCCGATTGGGATGGTACAATCTATTGTAACTACTGTTGGATCAATCTATACTGCCAAAGGAACCACTGGGTTAATGTTCAAAATAGGGGCAGTAAATGCTATTGTCACTGTTGTATCGTTTATTGTTGGTCTCCCTTATGGTGCGGAAGGAGTCGCTGAAGCCTATGCGATGGCAAATATCCTTATGCTTTACCCGAACCTCAAAATAGCCTGGAATCAGATTGGTTTGGGTGTATTGGAAGGCATTGGAAAACTTATGCCGTTTTTAGTCTCTTCGGTTCTGATGGCTACGGCAGTGCATTTTCAGGGAGCTTGGTTGTTTTTTTATGGCATCAAACCTTTATATTCTCTTTTTTTGCAGATAAGTACCGGTATGACACTATACATTTCCTTGCTTTTTTTATTTCATCGGCGATTGGTTTGGGGTTTATTGGGTGAAATAAGCAATAAAAAAATAAGTGTTAAGAGTTAAAATTATAGTCAATTAACTAATAATCCCTATCGTAATTATTCGACTCATTTACTTTCATAACCTCCTGATTTTCGGGAAACATAAAATAGTATGGGTTAAGATAATTACGAATGTGAAAAATCGTTTGGTATCTTTGTAGATGAAAAGTTATAGTGAACCGTTAGTTTCCGTATTTATACCCACAAAAAATCGACTGGAATTACTAACCAGAGCAATTGAGTCTGTTAAAGCGCAGACGTATAAAAATATTGAAATTGTCGTCGTGGATGATGGCTCAACAGATGGGACTTGGGATTATCTTCAACAGGAAAACCAAGCTAATGGGGTTATTATCATACGAAATGAAGAAAGTCAGGGAGCATGTGCTGCAAGAAACGCTGCTATTTTAGCAAGCACTGGTGATTTTGTGACTGGACTCGATGATGACGATTATTTCACCTTAGACAGGATCAATCAATTTGTAAATCGGTGGAAAAACTCAGGAACCGTGGCGGGATTATTTGATTCTGTACAGGTTTTGACGCCCAATGGGTCGGTTGTCCGCCATGAAAACCAGCTAGTGACTTATGAAAATCTCAGAGCATCAAATCAAGTTGGTAGTTTGGTTTTTGCCCCAAGAAATCATTACATCGAAGCCGGACTTTTTGATAAGGCAATGCCAGCTTGGCAGGATTGGGATTTGTGGATTAGGATGGCCAGGATATTTGGTGATTTTGTTAATATTGGCTGTACAAGTTGTGTGGTCGATGAAACACACGGCAATGACAGGATTACCACAGGAAATGAAAGGAAAATTCGATTGGCGAAAGAAAATCTAGAAAAAAAAATTCAGCCACTTTCCCGCTTTGAAAAGTCATCGCTGATCATTTCAATGTATTTTTACCCTCAAGTCAAACCAAAAGTAACAGAGATTATTACGCTTATTGCAGCCGGACGATTGCTAAACTCAATACATGCGGCAAAAAAGTTGACAAACATGCAAAAATGAAAATAGCACAAATCAATCATTCGGATACCGTAGGTGGTGCGGCCAGAGCCGCCTATCGCATTCATCATGCACTCAGGCGACATAATGTGGACTCAACCATGCTGGTTAATCGGGATACTTCTGGCGACTGGACGGTACAAGTCCCTACAAGTATCCTAAACAAGTTGTCCGTCAAAGTGCGTATGCCTCTGTATGAGTTGATAATAAAGATATTGCACCCAGGTAATCTCGTCCAGCAGTCGCCCGCTATTCTACCTTCACGGTGGCCGTCGTACTTAAATAGTCATAATGCCGATTTGCTTCATCTGCATTGGATAAATAACGAAATGATGTCGATTGCGGATATTGGCCAATTGAGCAAACCGGTGGTATGGACTTTGCACGATATGTGGGCGTTTTGCGGAGCAGAACATTACAGCGGTGATTTTCGTTGGCGAGACGGCTACACATCTTTTAACAGGCCTTCTTATGAGTCGGGTTTCGATCTAAACCGTTGGACTTGGCAACGCAAGCAAAAACACTGGCATAACCCAATGCAAATTGTTGCTCCTAGCCGTTGGCTCGCAGACTGCGTGCGGCAAAGTGCTTTGATGTGCGAATGGCCTGTAAGCGTAATACCTAACGCTATCGACACGGATACCTGGCAACCGGTGGACAAAACTTTAGCGAGACAAGTGTTGCATCTGCCTCTCGATGTGCCTTTGCTGCTTTTTGGCGCAATAGGTGGGGCGAAAGATCCTCGGAAGGGGTTTGATTTGTTGAAGTCGGCCTTAGACCATCTTCGTGGGCATGCGCCTGGATTGGAATTAGTCGTTTTTGGACAGCTCGAACCGAAGGCAGCGGTCGACTTAGGCTTCCCTATTCATTTTACGGGGCATCTGCACGACGACATCAGTCTGCGCTTACTCTATAGTGCGGCTGATGCGTTGGTGACGCCTTCGAAGCAAGAAGCATTTGGTCAAACTGCGTCTGAAGCGCACGCTTGCGGCACTCCCGTGGTGGCGTTTGATGCCTGCGGTCTGCCCGACATCGTGTCCCACCAGCAGACAGGTTATCTTGCTAAGGCGTTCGATGCAGAAGATTTGGCGAAAGGTATTCAGTGGGTTTTAGCTGATCGAAAGCGTCATTCGGGTTTAAGAGTGAATGCACGCCAAACAGCGATGACGCGGTTTGCCTATCCGGTTGTGGCTGAACAGTATTTGCAGGTTTATCACTCGGCACTTGCGTCGCATCAGTTTTGAAGGTGTCAATGCAGATTCTTGTGATGGTCTGGGATAAGTTATATCAGCTTTAATTCCAATACTATAAATCTGAACTCTTGAATTTTCTAAATAAACTTATCACGTCTACAAGCACTTCTTCATGTTAGCGAATAATTTATCCAGTAAAGTGCGAGGGTACATTAAAGCCGCTCCAATACTTTTAGTGTGGGGCAGCATTGTACTATTTTATGCGGGTTTTGTTTGTGCGGAAGATCATGCGATCGAATTTCAGTCTCCACAACCTGGCAACATTTTTGTAGGTGATAAGGCGCAATTAGAGATTAAAGTAAATAGATCAAATGCGTCATTTAACAGGATGGGGTTAGTCGAAATTAAAGATGGGCTAGGCAATCTGGTGAGTAAGGCGAGTATTGACTTGCAAGTAGATCATCCTACTGTTGAAGTAAGTGGCTTGGGATATTACTCTGTTGAACTGTTCGAAGTGAAGTCTGGGCCAAATATCTCCAAGGTTTTGGGAAAAACCACAGTGGCCATTTTACCAACCATTATCGGAGATACTAACAATCCTTTTGGTTTATGGCATGTGCACGGTGACCTTAAAATGGGCCTCAAGGCGGGCGCACATTGGACAAGATTGCTTAGAACATTGAATACCTATACCCTCGATGCGAATGGAAAAATTGTGTCGAAACCGCCAGCCAAGAGGGGGGTAGTACCTATATTGCCAGGCTATTCCCTCATAGATACCCTTGCGTATGGTCTGCCAGGGTTCTTGAAAAACAACGGCGATAAGCCAGAGCCTTATCTCTATCCGCCGAAAGACTGGGCGCTTTTTGAACAGTTGGTCGAACAATTCGCGCGGGATTATGCATACGAGCCGGAATATTTCTCAGTTTATAATGAACCTGATAACTCCTGGCAGGGGAGCGACCAAGAGTTAGTTAGGTTTCTTGATACTATAGCGCGAGCGTTTAAGAAGGTGCATCCAGAATCGAAAGTGCTGGGTCCAGGCTTGGCAACTATAAAAATCAAACGCTTACGTAGTCTGGCAAAATTGGGCTTGTTTGATCACCTGGATGGTTTTGTAACTAATGCCTATGCAGAGGTTGGTGGGCCGGAGGCTGAGTTTATCGGGCGAGTTCGAGAGCTGAAACGTCTCTTTAGTGAAATAGGGCGTCCTACGATGCCTATCTATATCACCGAATACGGTTGGACCTCATCACCGGGTGTGTCATGGCAAAAACCAGTGGATGAGTTGACTCAAGCGCGATATGTTGCACGGTCTTTAGCATTATTACGAGCGGAAGAAGTAAATGCGGCGATTTATTTTTGTCTGCGTTTTAATGGGAATAGTGCCGATGCATTAGGGTTTTCGGTCACACACAGTGACGGTACGCCCAAGCCTGCCTTTCTCTCTTTTGCTACCGCATCAAGAATGATGGGGCACGATGGAGTACCTAGTCTACATGAGGATGATGGGATGAGGGTGTTTCAATTGCGAGCAAGAAATAATGGTGAATCGGTTGTGGCCGCTTGGGGGCGGACTTCTAATGATAATGTGTTTATCCCAGGCTCATTTTCTAAAAGCGTTGTAGACATGATGGGGAAGTCGCTTAATGTGTCCGAGACCTTAAAAGTCGGCGAGAGTCCACTTTACTTTGTACCTAAAGCTAAGCTTTACGACAAGCCGAAGGTATTAAACAAGCAAATTGTAAAGAGAGGAAATTCGGTGAACAATGCAAATTCGCATGATGTTTACGTCCCGAAACCGCTTCGCCTAGAAAAAACAAGGCAACAGATCGAAGTTCCTATAGATACTCCGCCAGGGACGTATTGGTTGGTAAGTGATGCAAATAAGCGAATCACGATTTTTCCTGTCGTTGTAACTGATTAATGTCATGGAGATTAAATAAATGAGTAATAGTATTAATAAGCCTCCTCAGATTTCCATCATTGTTGCTGTCTATAACGGCGCGAAAACCATTCAGCAATGCATTGAGAGCATCGCGAAACAAACCTATCCGTATAAGGAGTTGATCATTATGGACGGAGCATCTAAGGATGGGACTGTGTCTATTTTGGAAAACAATACTTCGCAAATTGCATACTGGGAATCCAAGGAAGATAGGGGGATAGCACACGCATGGAACAAAGCTCTAGAGCATGTGAATGGGGACTGGGTTCTTTTTTTGGGGGCGGATGATCACTTTAAGGATGATAGTGTGTTGTCAGATATGGCAGATATCTTATGCGACAATAGCATTGACGATATCGTTTACGGGAAAATTATTTTTGAAGGTGGGTCGCTTCATGGACTGGTTGTTGGCAATAGCTTTGATAACGTTGTTATGAAGAGAAGAATGCTGATTCCACATACAGCGGCGTTTCATAGACGAGCTTTTTTCAAAGAAGCAGGGCAGTTTGATGAAACCTTCAAGATGGCAATGGACTACGAAATTTTGTTGAGAAAGAAGACGCTATCAGCAAAATTTGTCGATCGTTGCATAACTGCTATGGGGGGCGAAGGAGTGAGTTCTACGCTCATCGTAAACAGTTTGTTAGAAAATAGGAAAGCTCAGCTGAAAAATAAGTTGGGCTGGCGTTTTAAGATTGAAGCTGTGCATGCATTTTATCAATTGCGGCATCAGTTCAATCTTCTGAAGGCTTAAATAATTCGTATTATGACGGCTTTACTCCTTAGTGTGTTTTGGTCGGTTGGCTTTTTGTAGATGCGGGGTTGCATTGTCAGGACTAAAAAAAAATCAGAGCGATTTCAGGCAGCGTTTTATCATCCGATTATATCGGATCGCTCATTGGGCATCAGTGACAAGGAAAAAAACGATATTTTCTTGGCCTATTGCGGTACCAATTTTGGTTGCCTACCGGATAGTTACGGAATGGTTCTTTCAGCTTGAGTTGCCCGCCGCTACGAAAATAGGAAAGGGACTTATCATCGATCATGGGTTTGCTCTGGTAGTTAATAAACACTCGATTATTGGGAACGACTGTCGCTTACGGCATTGTGTAACGATTGGGTGCAAGGTGAATCCGGATGGAACACAAGGACCATCGCCTAGAATAGGGGATCGAGTCGAGGTGGGCACAGGAGCTATCATCATTGGTGATATTACGATCGGGCATGATGCCGTCATTGGCGCAGGGGCCGTGGTAACCAAAAACGTGCCAGAAGGGGCTGTGGTTGTTGGAAATCCAGCTCGTGTCGTCAAACAGAATTCTAAAATCTCTAAAGATGCTGGGTTGCCATCATGAAGGTATTGCAAGTCAATGTGAGGCTGCAAGAAGGCGGAGCAGCTAGGATTGCGCTCGATTTGCACCGGCAGTTATTGAGTTTGGGAGTGGAGAGCCGATTTGCTTATGGGTGGGGCGAGAAGGGTGGTAAGTCTTCTGCTGAATCCAGTATTCCTCATAGCTTCCAAGTCGGTCAACAGATTCAGGTCGCGAGCAACATTCTGTTACATCAGGTAGCAGGCATTGACTATGCGCCGCCTGTTGGTGTGGGTCGGCAACGTCTGATTGAAGCCATCCACTGGGCAGACGTTGTACACCTGCATGCGATTCATAGTTATTTCCTGCCGTTTAGTTGGTTGGTAAAGGAATTGGTACATGCAGGCAAACCAGTGGTTTGGACGGCGCACGATTACTGGATGCTAACGGGAAGGTGTGCTTTTACCGAAGGATGTGAGGGCTGGCGTACGGGCTGTGGTTGCTGTCCTACCCAGAAAAACTATCCATCGTCATACCTTGATTTCTCAGCCTCACAGTTCAAAGCTAAGCGATGGCTACTGACTGAGCTTGTTCCGCGCCTTCGTGTGGTGTCTCCTTCTGAATTCGTGGCTCAGGCGATTAAGGACGGCTTGCCGAATGTAGATGTACGCGTGATTCCCAATTGGATCGATAGCGAATTTGAAGCCGCTTTGCACAATGTACCACTGAGCACCGCCCCGGCTAATCACTCCGCAAAGAAGATAAAAGTAATTATTATTGCGAATGATTTGTCAGACCCAACTAAAGTGGATCGAGAATTGATTAATCGGATATTAGGAATATCACACATAGAGGTACACACTGTTGGGCAGAATTCGCCTTTTGCCGGGGCTAATGTTGTGAATCATGGGAAAATTACGCAAAGAAAGCGTATGGTAGAAATAATTGCATCGGCAAACGTGGCATTGTTCACATCGGAAAAAGATACTTTTGGATTAGTAATGATTGAAGCGCTTGCTTGCGGAATACCAATTTTTGCCGTTGATAGTTTGGCCGCTAGGGAAGTGCTCGGCAGACTTGGTTTGGAGAGCATGCGATGCCAAGAAATATTTGAGAGATTAAATACACTTGATACGTGTATGCTTTTGCCTAGAGAGCATTCTGGCATTCCAAGAGAACAGTTGTTTTCAGTGTATGGAGCACTTGCATCTGTAAACGCATATCGTGAATCTTATGAAGATTGTGTAAGGTCCTTGACATACTGAAACTACTTTGTAAGGAAAAATGAAACCGTTTTTTATATCTAGATCGCCTACAAAGGGGATGTCAGTTATTACGCTGGGTAATATTCGTAGAGCAGACAAATTCATAATTTTCACCCTGTTCTTCTATTTTCTCTCCTATCCCTTCGTGCTTCGAAACTTTATGGGTGTGGTTTATCCCTTGATTTTGAATGGGTTGCTAGCAGTAACGTTCCTGGTTTGTGCTACAGGAAGGGTTCCCATGCAAAAGCTGAAGTTACAACGCGGTAACAGAATATTAATGATTGGAATGCTGCTGTACAGTTTGTACTTTGCAGTGTTGATTCTTGTATCAATTTTTCATTCTTCGGAATTAAAAATAGGGATGTCGGCATTTTATGAGGTTCGGGAGTTGGTATTTGCCCTGATCATTTTATTTATATTAAGCGACAAAGGTGTATTGTATTCACTTAGACTTTATGTGGCGGTATTCACTTTGTGCTCTATTCTCGGTCTGCTGCTGGTCTTTTTGAATTTCATGGCGATTATGCAGCCCATCACTGAAGTTGACATAAATAATTTTGCGGGAGGAGGTGAAAATAAGCGGATGTTTTTTGGGATTGGTTTTATTTGGCCAGGCTCATGGATTGGATCAATGTATGGTCTAGAAAGATTACAGTCATTTGCAGATGAAGCAGGCACTTTTGCTTTTGCTGTCCTTCCTGCAATTTTGTTGTCAGCCTATTGGCGCATGAAAGCACGAATGTACATCATGATCGTTGCGCTAATATTCACCTTTTCTGTTGGAGCTATTTCTATTTGGTTGTTTATCATGTTTTTTTTTCTATTTGTATCCCGTAAACATGAAGGCGATAAAGCAAAGCGAGTTTTTATCTTGCTATTTTTCATGGTAGGCTTGCCTTTGACTATCAATAACTTGCCGTCTGATTTTATTGAGAAAACCGATATATACTTTTCTGCAAAATATGCAGATGGTGGAGGAGAAGATACTTCGGTAGGACAACGATTGGCAGGATTGGAAATGGTTTTTGACTCAGTTCATGAAAATCTTTTCGGAGTTGGTGTAAATGGTGCTGGATTGTCTCTTAATATTACACAGGGTCTTTTAGCAGTCGGTTGGATAGTTCCTTTGGTTGAAGCTGGATTATTCGGTTGGTTTATTTACGTATTGGCATTTGGGTTGATTCTTGTTCATGGCCTACGAAATGCAATCGCTTCTAGTGGCATTAAACAAATTACTGCAATTGTAATTTTGATCAATGGATATGCAGCATTCCAAAGGGCAGCGATTGATGCAAATATTTGGCAGTTGTTCTGGTTGATAGTTTATTTGAGGGTGGTCGTAATGGAAGCAAAAATTATTCCTAATTCTTATTCAAAAAATAAACATGTTAATCCGGTAGATTTCCTAAGAGGAAAAGTAACGGGTAAAAGGAATGCTTTGTGATGTCTATACTTATCTCCGTTGTAACAGTAGTATTGAATGACTTGGATGGTCTTAAGCGAACACAGAGAAGTGTTTCGGAGCAAGAAGGAGCTGACTTTGAATGGATAGTTCATGATGGCGGCTCTGGTGAGAAAATCACCAATTTTTTACAATCGTTGGATTCAAGCGTTAGGTGGGTTAGTGAACCTGATCAGGGTATTTATGATGCTATGAATCGTGGTGTTTCTATGAGTGCTGGAAGGTATCTCGTGTTCATGAATGCGGGGGATACATTCCTCGATAATACAACGCTTGCAAAAGTGGCAGAAGTGTTATGCGGAGTCGAACACGTTGCTGATATTTTGTTTGGTGGCGCCATGCTGAGCTTCCCCGGCAGCGGCAGGATGGCTTACCGCTCGCCACGAGTAGTTGAAAAATCTCTATGGCATGGTGTGCCAGCCAATCATCAGGCAACTTTTTATCGCAAATCTTTGCTGGAAGTGACTCCATATGATTTGCAATATCCGTTGTGCGGTGACTATTATTTGGCGGCAACGCTGATAGAGAAAGGCGCACACCCCGTATATCTGGATGAACCCTTGGCAACATTTGAAGTGGGAGGGCAGTCGTACAAAAAGCTTCGTCAGCTTTTTATGGAACCTTACCGGATTCAGCGAGACGTGCTTGGGATGCCTTTTCACTATCGATTGGCAAGTATAGCTAAACGATTTGCTTCGACTTTAGGTTTTGTGTTGCTGTCACAGCCAATTTTTAGAAAGTAATGATAATTGAATTGAAACAGCATAAATACGTTTTTGGGCGTCATTTTTTGGCGAAATATGATGTTTGTTAAGTCTCGGTAGATAAAAATTAAACGAATGATACAGAATTTATCAAGCTTCAAAATTCCACCCAACTTCCGTGGTCGCTCTGCCGCTGTGGTACAACTATGGTGGTTTGTCCAAGCTGTTTTTTTTCGATCCTCTCCTCAATTTGCCTATGGTTTTCGCGCTTGGTTGCTCCGTTGCTTTGGGGCTCAAGTCGGTAAGCATGTAAAAATACGTCCCACAGTGACAGTCACTTACCCTTGGAAAGTAAATATCGGTGATTTCGCATGGATTGGCGATGATGTAGTCTTATATAGCTTGGGTAATATTGAGATCGGTCAGCATGCTGTAGTTTCACAATCTAGTTATCTGTGCGCCGCCGATCATGATTATACTCGACCAGATTTTCCTATTCGATCTCACAATATCGTGGTAGGTGAACAGGCATGGATTGCAACCGATGTTTTTGTTGCTCCGGGAGTAATTATTGGATCTAAAGCCGTAATTGGTGCTCGCAGTTCGGTATTTGCAAACATGCCTGATGATATGGTGTGTTTTGGTTCACCGGCCAGGCCCATCAAATTAAGAGAAGGTGATAGATCAAGTGAATGAGTATTTTTTCTTTAGATGGTGTATTCCCATATAGGTAGGTAATTGTCGTGTTTTGGTATCGTCGACTCAATATTTTTGGTAACGACTGATCAGTTCAATCTACCTTTCAAAATAATGAAAATCCTTCTTTATGGAATCAATTACGCACCTGAATTGACCGGTATCGGTAAATATTCCGGCGAAATGTGCGACTGGCTGGCGGCAAGGGGACATGAGGTCAGGGTGGTTAGCGCACCTCCCTACTACCCCGAATGGCGCATCGGCGACGGCTACTCCGGTTGGAATTATCGGAGAGAGCAACTGCATGGCGTCGAGGTGCTTCGCTGTCCGTTATTCGTACCGAAACAACCGACAACGTTAACCCGTTTATTGCATTTATGCAGTTTTGCGTTGACCAGTCTGCCCGCCGTGTTGAGCCAATGGCGCTGGAAGCCTGACGTGATCATCACGATTGAGCCGACATTTTTTTGTGTTCCCGCCGCATTGCTGTTGAGCCGATTGACCGGCGCCAGAAGCATTTTGCATATTCAGGATTTCGAGTTGGATGCAATGCTGGGGTTGGGGCTGGCGAAAAATGGACGCTTAAAGGCGTCTATTTGTCAGGGGGGCGAGAGCTTTTTCATGCGCCGCTTTAGCGCGGTCAGTTCGATTTCGCAGTCGATGCTGGTCAGGGCCGCAAACAAAAGCCGGCAGTCTGTGCCTTTGTATTTTTTCCCAAATTGGGTGGATACCGATTTCATCAAGCCTGACGTGGATGCTTCCGATTTTCGCCGGCGTTGGGCGCTGTCGGATTCATCGCAAATTGTTTTATATTCAGGCAATCTGGGTAAAAAGCAAGGGCTGGAGTTATTGCTGCAGGTGGCCAAGCACTTATCCTATGAGCCGGATGTCGTGTTTTTAGTCCTTGGCGAAGGCGTTGAAAAACAAACATTGATCGAACAGGCTAAACAGCTTGATCTGCACAATATTCGTTTTGATTCGTTACAGCCTTATGAGGATTTGCCGGCACTGATGGCTTTGGCCGACGTACATCTGGTAATCCAAAAGAAAGGCGCCGCCGATGCGGTATTACCGTCCAAACTGACCACCATATTGGCCGCCGGCGGTTATGCGCTGATTACCGCTGAAGCGGAAACAGAGTTAGGCCTATTATGCGAGCAATATCCCGGCATCGCCGAGCGTGTTGAGCCCGAAAATTTAGAGCAATTTATTGCGTCTTTGAAAACTATGCTCAATGACGCGAAAACCGGCCGTCCGCGTGTCAATATGAAGGCCAGACAATACGCTTTGGAAAAGCTGCGTAAGGAAGCAATATTGCAGAATTTTGAGGGAGTTTTATTAAGTTTAGCTTCAAAAAGCACACTACAAGAAAGCGATCCGAGAGGGATTTATTGATTTCTTCGATGCTTTATTTCGTTAAAACAACATAAACAAAACCCTGGCGGGACGGGATTTGCAATCCCGTCCCCACCGTTTAGGGGCTGCCGATACTCCTAGCATGCGGAAACCCTGTGGATGGGGCAGCATGCCCCAGCAGGCAAGAATATTTGGGCAAAGCAATATGACTATGTATAAGAAATTTTCCTGTTGGCGTATGTTCAGCTTGAGTTTCGCGCTGTGTCTAATGGCGATTTTATTCATGGCGGAACTGCAAGGCTGGACGGCGCATCGCGTCGCAGCGCCTTGGGATAAACTGGTTCATGCTTCCGTGTATGGTTTGTTAAGCGGACTGTTGGGATGGGGAATGGTTACTTACCATAGGTTTTGGCGGCTATTGGTCTTGATGGCCATTCTGGGCATGGCGCATGAAGGGTTTCAGTCTTATCTGCCGGGACGTACTTCAAGCGTTTGGGACTGGTCTGCCGATGTGGGTGGAAGCTTGATGGTTTTGTTTTTGTTGGCGTTGGCAAAACGCAAGGAAGATGATGTCGAACGTCGTTACTACCGATAACTTTGGCGCCGGACGGGATATGTGTCCCGTCCGTAATGTTTGCCGCTTTGGAATTCTCAGGATAATTCGCGTGGGTAAGCAGTTTTCAAACGTTTGGGGCGGGGTTGCAAACCCCGCCCCGCTCAGACAATTCAACCAGGAGGCAAGTATGCCTACGATTAGTATGTTTTATGGCATTTTGGTATCGATGTATTTGCTTGATACGCAAAAACATCTTCGCCGCATATCCCGGCGGGACGGGATTTGCAATCCCGTCCCCACCGTTTAGAGGCTGCCGATACTCCTAAGTATGCGGAAACTCTGCGGACGGGGCAGCATGCCCCGTACGACGAGAAAAATCGACCCACTGCGCTGAGGCGTTTACCCTATGACACCCGATGTAGTCGCCGTTAAGGATTTAGCTAATTATGAATTGCTTGTCACTTTTGCTGGGGGAGAAAAGCGCCATTTTTCCATGCGCCCTTATCTTCACTATCCCGCATATCAACTATTGCGGCAACCCGGAAAGTTCCGGTTAGCACACGTGTCGAATGGCACGGTTGCTTGGTCCGAGGATATTGATATGTCGCCTGATACGCTGTATATCAGGTTTCCTGGTTCCCAAGCTCCAGCTTCACTGCCATTAAGTTAAGGATGATTCCGTTCGCCCTGAGCTTGTCGAAGGGTGAACGGAATCATCCGAAGCCACGAAGTTAAACCGTTCATGGTTCGACAAGCTCACCACGAACGGCTTAACTTCTTACCATGAATGGCTTAACTTAATGGCAGTGAAGCTCCAGCTTGGGAACACATGTCGTGAAGCTCTAGCTTCACGGCCAATACTAGAAGCTGGAGCTTCCAAGACTGCGTTCCCAAGCACTGCCATTAAGTTAAGGCGGTTATCTCCCTCTCCCTTCGGGAGAGGGTCGGGGTGAGGGAAATAAAATAAGGAAAATACTTTATTTGATCTCCTCATCCTAGCCTTCTCCCGGAGGGAGAAGGGACCGGCCATCCTTAACTTAACAGACATGAAGCACGAGCTTGGGAACGAGGACAAGCCCAGCAGGCTGTCGCTATGACATGTGTATAACGATGAGCGCCACAGTGTGGATGCAATAAAAAGTTTTTCAATCAACGGAAAATGTAAATGACTAAGAAAGTAGCATTAATTACGGGTATTACTGGGCAAGACGGCTCTTATCTGGCCGAGTTTTTATTGAAGAAGGGGTATGAAGTCCATGGCATCAAACGCCGCGCTTCGTTGTTCAATACCCAGCGCATCGATCATATCTATGAAGACCCGCATGTCAATAATCAACAATTTATTCTGCATTACGGCGACTTGACCGATACGTCCAATCTGACACGGATTCTTCAACAGGTGCAGCCGGATGAAGTTTACAATCTGGGCGCACAAAGCCATGTAGCGGTTTCGTTTGAAGCGCCGGAATATACCGCGGATGTCGATGCGATCGGCACCCTGCGTTTGCTGGAAGCGATACGCTTTTTGGGGCTGGAAAAGAAGACGCGTTTCTATCAGGCTTCCACCTCCGAATTATACGGATTGGTGCAGGAAATCCCACAGCGCGAAACGACCCCTTTCTATCCGCGTTCGCCGTATGCGGCCGCCAAGTTGTATGCCTACTGGATTACGGTCAATTACCGCGAAGCCTATGGCATGTATGCCTGCAACGGCATTCTGTTCAATCACGAATCGCCGCGCCGGGGCGAAACTTTTGTGACCCGTAAGATTACCCGCGGCCTCTGCAATATCGCGCAAGGGCTCGAACCGTGTTTGCATATGGGTAACATGGATTCGCTGCGCGATTGGGGGCATGCGCTTGATTATGTCGAAATGCAGTGGCTGATGTTGCAACAGGAACAGCCGGACGACTTCGTGATTGCGACCGGGGTGCAATACTCGGTGCGCCAGTTCATCGAAAAAGCGGCGCGTGAATTGGGCGTCGAGTTGACCTGGGAGGGGCAGGGCGTCGATGAAGTCGGCCGTGTCGCCGCAGTGACCGGCGACAAGGCGCCGGCATTGAAAGCCGGAGACGTGGTGGTGCGGATCGATCCGCGTTATTTCCGTCCGGCCGAAGTCGAAACGTTGTTGGGCGACCCGAGCAAGGCGCGCGAAAAATTGGGCTGGGTGCCGAGGATTACGCTGGATCAGATGGTTGCGGAAATGGTGACGACCGACCTTAATCATGCCAAGCAGCATGCCTTGCTGAAAAAGAACGGTTATGCCGTGTCGGTCAGCCGGGAGTAATGCGCATGAAAATTTCCGGAAAAGTCTATGTGGCCGGACACCGAGGCATGGTGGGCTCGGCGCTGGTCAGGCAATTGCAGGCGCGCGGCGATTGCGAAGTGGTCGAACGTACGCATCGGGAACTCGATCTGACCGATCAGGCGGCAGTTGCCGAATTCATGCAGGCGGAAAAACCGGATGTGGTGATTCTGGCGGCGGCCAAGGTCGGCGGCATCTGGGCGAACAACACCTATCCCGCCGAATTTATCTACGAAAACCTGATGATCGAGTCGAATATCGTTCATCAGGCGTATCGCAGCGACGTCAAGAGACTGCTGTTTTTGGGCAGCTCGTGCATTTATCCGAAATTGGCGGCCCAGCCGATGCGTGAGGATGCGTTGCTGACCGGCGTGCTGGAAGCGACCAACGAGCCTTATGCGGTCGCGAAGATTGCGGGCATCAAATTATGCGAATCGTACAATCGCCAGTACGGCGTGGATTATCGTTCGGTCATGCCGACCAATCTGTACGGCCCGAACGACAATTTTCACCCGGAAAATTCGCATGTGATTCCGGCGATGATGCGGCGCTTTCACGAAGCCAAACTGAGTGACGCGCCCGAAGTCGTGGTATGGGGTTCGGGCAAGCCGATGCGCGAGTTCTTGCATGTCGATGACATGGCGGCGGCATCGCTGTTCGTTCTGGAACTGGACGGGGCTGCCTATCAGGCCAATACCGCCCCGATGCTGTCGCACATCAATGTCGGCACGGGAACCGATGTGACCATTCGCGAGTTAGCCGAAACCATGGCCAGGGTGGTCGGGTTTAAAGGTCAAATCGGTTTCGACACAACCAAGCCCGACGGCACGCCGCGCAAATTGATGGATGTTTCGCGCCTGGCCGATATGGGCTGGCGGGCTTCGATAGACCTGGAGCAGGGATTGCGGGATACTTATGCCTGGTTTCTTGCGCATGAATCCGAGTTGCGGGGAAAGGAAGGGCACTGAAGCGGCTTGGAGCCGGACGGGATATGCATCCCGTCCGTAAGGTTTGAAGCCTTGGATTGGTGTAATGCTTTGCGCAGGAGAGGGTAGTCTGCAAACTTTTGGGACGAGGTTACAAACCCCGTCCCGCTCAGGGCGGCTTGGAGCCGGACGGGATTTGCATCCCGTCCGTAAGGTTTGAGGCCTTGGATTGGCGTAATGCTTTGCGCAGGAAGGTAGTCTGCAAACTTTTGGGATGGGGTTACAAACCCCGTCCCGCTCAGGGCGGCTTGGAGCCGGACGGGATATATATCCCGTCCGTAATGTTTGAGGCCTTGGATTGGTGTAATGCTTTGCGCAGGAAGGTAGTCTGCAAACTTTTGGGACGGGGTTACAAACCCCGTCCCGCTCAAAAGCATCAACACAAAATAATTTCACAAGCGGTCCGATTGCCGAAAGGCCGTAATCGAATCAGCAGTGTTATCGAATCAGCAGTGTTATCGAATACAAACATGGTTTAAAAGGATTAATAATGAAAATTACCGTATTTGGCAGCGGTTATGTGGGGTTGGTCACGGGGGCTTGCCTGGCGGACGTCGGCAATCAGGTGATGTGCATGGACATCGATCAGGGTAAGATCGATCGGCTCAAGCAGGGGATCATTCCGATTTACGAACCGGGCCTGGACGAAATGATCAAGAACAACATGGCCGAGGGACGTTTGCTGTTCACCACCGATGCCAAGGAAGCAGTGGATTTCGGTTTGTTTCAGTTCATCGCGGTGGGCACGCCGCCGGATGAGGACGGTTCCGCCGATTTGCGCTACGTGTTGGCCGTGGCGAAAAGCATCGCCGAACACATGGGCGAGTACAAAATCATCGTCGACAAATCCACCGTGCCGGTCGGCACCGCCGATAAGGTCAAACAGACTGTCAAGGAGGTGTTGGCGCAACGCGGCGAAGCGTTGGAATTCGATGTCGTATCCAATCCGGAGTTTTTGAAAGAAGGTTCGGCGCTGGAAGATTTCATGAAGCCTGACCGCATCATCATCGGCACCGACAACCCGCGCACCACCGAACTATTAAGGGCCCTGTATGCCCCCTTCAATCGCAGCCGCGATCGGGTCATTGCGATGGACATCCGTTCCGCGGAGCTGACCAAATATGCCGCCAATGCGATGCTGGCCACCAAGATCAGCTTCATGAATGAACTGGCTAATCTCGCCGAACGCCTCGGCGCAGACATCGAAAACGTCCGCCACGGCATCGGCTCCGACAGTCGTATCGGCTACAGCTTCATCTATCCGGGCTGCGGCTATGGCGGTTCCTGTTTCCCGAAAGATGTCAAGGCGCTGGAGCGCACGGCCAGGGAAATGGGCTATCACGCCGAATTGCTCTCGGCGGTCGAAAACGTCAATGACCGGCAAAAAGGCCGGCTGTTCGAAAAAATTTCCTCACACTACCCTGATGGGGTCAAGGGCAAGGTGTTCGCATTGTGGGGGCTGGCCTTCAAGCCCAATACCGACGACATGCGCGAAGCCCCAAGCCGCGTGTTGCTGGAGGCGTTGATCGACGCCGGTGCCAAAGTTCAGGCCTACGACCCCGAAGCGCTGCAAGAAGCCCAACGCATTTATGGTAATAAAACCGGCCTAAGATATTGCGCCAAGCAGGACGACGCCTTGATGGATGCCGATGCGCTGATTATCTGCACCGAATGGAAACAATTCCGCAGCCCGGATTTCGACAAATTGAGCAACATATTGCAAGACAAAGTCATTTTTGACGGACGCAATATGTACATGCCGAAACATGTGAAACAAAGCGGTTTGCAGTATTATGCCATTGGACGGTGAATAGTTTGGGAATCTAAGCGGGACGGGATTTGCAATCCCGTCCCCTTCGTTTTGAGGCTGCCGGTAGCCTAAAGCTAGTGGAAACTTTGCGGACGAGGCTACAACATGCCCCGTCCGTAATGCTCTTTGTTTTGAGGCTGACGGTACCTGGACGCATGCAAGAAAGACTACGGATGGGGCAGAATTATTGGGTTGGAAGGCCGAGCGCGGCATAGAAACCATGTGTGAGGATCATTGGCGGTGGCAGATAATCCAGATGGCTATAGATAAATCCGATCCGCTTGCTTTTTTACCGTGAAAATCGATAGGCAAGTGGTGGGAGCGACGCCCACGTCGCGATTAAAGTCTCTAGTCGCGACGTGGGCGTCGCTCCCACAGACGAATTTCCACCGGTTTGGGGCTGTCGATACTCTTAAAGTATTCGGAAACTCTGGCGCCGGACGGGATATGCATCCCGTCCGTAATGTTTGAGGCCTTGGATTGGCGTAATGCTTTGCGCAGGAAGGTAGTCTGCAAACTTTTGGGACGGGGTTACAAACCCCGTCCCGCTCGAAAGGCTTCGACAAGATCAGGATGAATGGAGCTAACCCTTTATCACAACGCATCAATAGCATGAGATTTTATGAGATGAAAACTATCCTCATCACCGGCGGCGCGGGCTTCATCGGCTCCGCCGTCGTTCGTCAATTCATCAACGATACCGATTGCCGCGTGATCAATGTCGACAAGCTGACCTACGCGGGCAATCTGCAATCGCTCGCTTCGGTGTCGGATAATCTGCGTTATCGCTTTGAACAAGTGGACATCTGTAATGCGGCCGAAGTCGCTCGGGTGTTCCGCGAGCATCAACCGTCTGCCGTGATGCACCTGGCCGCGGAATCGCATGTGGATCGCTCCATCTCCGGCCCGGCCGACTTTATCCAGACCAACATCGTTGGCACTTATACCTTACTGGAGGCGGCGCGTGAATACTGGAGCGGTCTGGACGCTGAGCGCAAGGCCGCATTCCGCTTCCACCACATCTCCACCGATGAGGTGTACGGCAGCTTGGGCGAGAACGGCTTTTTCACCGAGGAGACGGCTTATGAGCCCAACTCCCCGTACTCCGCCAGCAAGGCATCTTCCGATCACCTGGTGCGCGCCTGGCATCATACCTATGGCTTTCCGGTCGTCACCACCAATTGCTCGAATAACTATGGGCCGTACCATTTTCCGGAAAAACTGATCCCGCTGGTGATCTTAAACGCGGTCAACGGCAAACCTTTGCCGATCTACGGCAAGGGGGACAATATCCGCGATTGGCTCTATGTTGACGACCATGCACGCGCTTTACGCTTGGTGCTGGAACGCGGCAAGCTGGGCGAAACCTATAACATTGGCGGCTGGAACGAGAAGACCAATCTGGAAGTGGTGCAATCCATCTGCGCCATTTTGGATGAACTGCACCCGCAAGGCGCCCCGCATAGCCAGCTGATTACCTACGTACAAGATCGGCCGGGGCATGATCGTCGTTATGCGATCGATGCGACCAAGATTGCGCGCGATCTGGGCTGGAAACCGCAAGAAACCTTCGAGTCCGGCCTGCGCAAGACCGTCGAATGGTATTTGCAGAATACCGATTGGGTACAAAACGTGACCAGCGGTGACTATCAAAACTGGGTGCAAAAGAATTACGCGAACAGGAGTGTGGCATGAAGGGCATTATTTTGGCGGGAGGTTCGGGTACACGGCTTTATCCTGTGACTCAGGCTGTTTCGAAGCAGTTGCTGCCGGTGTATGACAAGCCGATGATTTATTACCCGCTGTCCATTTTGATGTTGGCCGGGATTCGTGAAATTTTGGTTATCTCTACGCCGCAAGATACCCCGCGCTTTGAGCAACTGTTGGGCGACGGTAAACAGTGGGGGATCGATTTGAGTTATGCGGTGCAGCCTTCACCGGATGGCCTTGCACAGTCTTTCATTATTGGCGAGGAGTTCATCGGGGACGATGCCTGCGCCCTGGTACTGGGCGATAATATTTTTTATGGGCATGGGATGGACGTGCTGTTGCATACCGCGGCCACCAAACAAGAGGGCGGCACTGTGTTCGCCTATCATGTGGATGATCCGGAACGCTATGGCGTGGTTGAGTTCGATGAACAAGGTAAAGCGGTTAGCCTGGAAGAGAAGCCAGTGCAGCCTAAATCCAACTATGCGGTAACGGGATTGTATTTTTACGATAACAAGGTGGTGGATATCGCCAAATCGATCAAGCCTTCGGCTCGCGGCGAGCTTGAGATTACCACGGTGAATCAGATTTATCTGGAGCAAGGTAATCTGGACGTGAAGGTGATGGGGCGCGGCTATGCGTGGCTGGATACCGGCACGCACGAGTCTTTGCTGGAGGCATCGCTGTTCATTCAAACCCTGGAAAAACGCCAGGGGTTGAAGATCGCTTGCCTGGAAGAAATCGCTTTTTCCAGGGGTTATATTTCTGCCGAGCAGCTAAAAAAATTGATCGTGCCGCTGGCCAAGAATGGCTATGGGCAATATTTGCAGCGGTTGTTGAGGGAAGGCTGATTATGCACATCGTTCCGACGGGCATCCCCGATTTGCTGATTGTTGAGCCTAAAATCTTCGGCGATGAGCGCGGATTTTTTTTCGAGAGCTTCAACGCCAGGCGTTTCGCCGAGTTGACGGGTGTCGATTTGGCATTCGTGCAGGACAATCATTCAAAATCTGCGCGCCATGTTTTGCGCGGGCTGCATTATCAGATACGGCAGCCTCAAGGCAAGCTGGTGCGCGCGGTGGTGGGGGAGGTGCTGGATGTGGCCGTGGATGTTCGCAAAAGCTCGCCGACTTTCGGGAAGTCGTTCAGTGTCATGTTAAGCGCGGAGAACAAGCGCATGCTGTGGATCCCGCCAGGCTTTGCCCATGGCTTCGTGGTGCTCAGCGAAACCGCCGAGTTCCTTTATAAAACCACGGATTATTGGGCGCCGGAATATGAGCGTTCGATTTTGTGGAATGACCCGGCATTGGCGATAGACTGGCAACTGCACGGTGCGGCGCCGGTGTTGTCGGCTAAAGACCAGGCAGGTCAATTGCTCAAGGATGCCGAGGTATTCGAGTGAAGGAAAAGGGCGGAACAAGAAAGATCCTGATCACCGGCAAGTCGGGTCAGGTGGGCTGGGAGTTGCGGCGCAGTTTGTCCACGCTGGGGCAGGTGACGGCCGTTGGCTCCGCTGAGCTGGATTTGGCCGATGCGGAGGCGATACGGGGTCTCATCCGCCAGCTGAAACCCGACATGATCGTCAATCCTGCCGCTTATACGGCGGTGGACAAGGCCGAGTCGGAACCCGATTTGGCGATGGCGGTGAATGCGGTAGCCCCCGGTGTTCTTGCCGAGGAAGCCAAGCGTTTGGGGGCCTTGCTGGTGCATTATTCAACCGATTACGTCTTCGACGGAACCAAGCAGGCGCCTTACGTCGAGGATGATCAGCCCAATCCGCTGAATGTCTATGGCGCAAGCAAACTGGCAGGCGAGCAGGCGATACGTCACTCTGGAGCGAATCATCTGATTTTGCGGACGAGCTGGGTCTACGGCGCACGCGGAAAGAATTTCTTACTGACCATGCAGCGTTTAGGCAGGGAGTGCGACGAACTCGGCGTCGTGAATGATCAAACCGGTGCGCCGACCTGGAGCCGGGCGATAGCCGAATGTACGTCCCAGATGCTGGCACAGCTTTATGTTCCAGGTGACAGTGCCGATTTGCCGGCCAGACTAAGCGGCACCTATCACCTGACGGCTCAGGGGCAGACGACCTGGTACGGACTTGTTAACGAAGCTATAGCTTGCGGTTTGCTGGCGGGCCGGGATCAGCCGCCTGTTATCAAGCCGATTAACACGTCTGCATATCCAACCCCGGCCGCTCGCCCAATGTATTCCGTGATGTCCAACGCCAAACTTTTCGAGACCTTTGGCATCCAGCTGCCTTCCTGGCAGCAGAGTTTGAATATGGTTCTGGAGGAGTTTCCGCCTAGGTGCTGAATTTAGCAATTTCCTCAAAAAAGTGTTCGCATAATGACTACTCATAACAATACCATTCTAGTCACCGGTGGCGCGGGTTATATCGGATCGCATACCTGCGTTGAACTTCTCAATGCAGGTTATCAAGTGGTGGTGTTCGATAATTTTAGTAATAGCCACCCTGAATCCCTTCGTCGCGTTGAGCAAATTACCGGTAAATCCGTCATTACCTGCCAGGCCGATATCCGCGATATGAGCGCGATAACGGCCTGTATCGAGGAGCATGCCTGCCAGGCCGTCATCCACTTTGCGGGTTTAAAAGCCGTGGGCGAGTCGGTCGAAAAGCCGCTTCACTATTATGACAATAACGTGGCGGGCACGCTTTGCCTGTTGCAGGCGATGCAAAAATGTGGCGTAAAAAACATCGTCTTTAGCTCTTCGGCTACGGTGTATGGCGAACCGCAATTCCTGCCGTTTACGGAAAAGCATCCGCTTTCCACCACCAACCCCTACGGCCAAACAAAACTGGTGATAGAAGAGATGCTGCGCGATCTTTACCGCTCGGATTCTTCATGGGGTATCGGTATCCTGCGTTATTTTAATCCGGTGGGAGCTCACCAAAGCGGCTTGATTGGTGAAGACCCGCAGGGTATTCCGAATAACCTGATGCCGTTTGTCGCGCAGGTCGCCGTGGGCAGGCGGGAGCAACTGAATGTCTGGGGAGGGGATTATCCTACCCCGGATGGCACGGGGGTCCGCGACTACATTCATGTAGTCGACCTTGCCGTAGGGCACTTGCGGGCGCTGGAGCGTCTTGCTCAGCCGCAGAGTTTTACGGTCAATCTCGGCACAGGGATAGGATACAGCGTGCTTGATGTCGTCAAAGCCTTCGAAAAAGCGAGTGGCCGGTCTATTCCCTATGTGATAGGGCCGCGCCGTCCGGGCGATGTGGCTGCCTTTTATTCCGATCCTACATTGGCCGCAGAATTATTGAATTGGAAGGCCGGGCGCGGCATCGAAATCATGTGTGAGGATCATTGGCGGTGGCAGGTTAATAACCCCGATGGATATAGACAAACCTGATTATCATGCATCTATTTCGTGGTAATGATTTTTATGCGATATAGAAAATTTTCAGCGAGATGTAGCTTTCGCAAGCGGGACTGGGTTTGCAACCGCGTCCCTCAAGTTTTTGGCAGCCGATACCTTGAAGCTTGCAAGAAAGCCTACGGACGGGGCAACATGCCCCGTCCGGCGATAAGTGTTCAAACGAGTGGGGCGGAGGGTGTAACCCCCGCCCCGCTCACCAAGCGCTTAATAAATGCTCAAGCCGGACTAACCGGAGTGATGTCTTTTATTATATCTTTCAAGGCTTGGGCATCTTCCAGAGCTTTTTGTGCGGCGGCTTGTTGAGCGGCCAATGCAGCCGCTGCTGCTGCGTCAGCTGCGGCCTGAGCTGCGGCTGCGGCTGCGGCTTTTGCATTGGCTGCGTCCAGGGCTTGTTGTTGCTGAGGGGTCAAAGTTCCGCCATTCGCGGTAATTTCTTGTAATTTATCGATCTTCGCTTGTGCTATCGCCGCGTCCTTTGCCGCTTGTGCGGCCTGTTTCTCAGCAGCTGCTTTTTGAGCCGCTGCTGCGGCGATTGCCTCTTCATTAGCCTGTTGAACTTTTGCCGCTTCTGTCAGCGTTGTCAACGTGTGAGCGTCTTTTTCGGCTGCGGCTGTTTTAGCTGCAGCTGCAGCGTCTGCGGCCGCTTTGGCTGCCGCCGCTTGTTGAGCTGCTACCTGGGCCGCGGCGAGTTTTGCAGGATCCGCATTGGGATCGGCCGCTAATTTTGCAGCTTTTTCGGCTGCTTTTTCCTCCGCTTTAGCGGCCTTCTCTGCGGCTTTTTGCGCAGCGTCAGCGGCTTTAATATTCGCACTTATGGTTTTTAATGCCGCAAGGCTTTCTTCTTTCTGCTGGTTCACCTCCGCTAAGCGAGTTGCGGCAGCAGTTTTTTCAGCGGCGGCTTGATCGGCTTTGGCAGCAGTTGCAGTCAATTTAGCTGACGCATCTTGCGCGGCTTGCTGAGCCTTAGCGAGCTCTGCAGGAGTCGTCTTGGGGTCAGTCTGTGCCTTTGACAATGCCTTATCTGCTTTTGTTTTTGCACTCTGAGCCTTTTGCTCAGCAGCGGCAGCTTTATTAGCTGCGGCTTTGGCCGTAGCCGCTGCTTTTTTGGCAGAGGCTTCGGCTTTTTTAGATGCTTTTGCTGCCTCGGCTTTTAGCGCCTTAATTTCCTTGTCCGTTGCTGTCTGCAAGGCTGCTGGCGACACCAAGCTGGTTGCAGTCACTGGCTTTGGTTCAGCTGCATTCGCTAAAGGCATTGCCATGGCTATCGTCATGGCAAGTAGTAAAGTACGTGTTTTCATAAGTATTGTCCAAGAAAGTGAAGAGTGGTATTTAGAGTCTATCAAAAAATCGTAATGCTAATTTTTCAAATTTCATTGCTTGATAGTAGCAAAGTGTTATGAAATTTTGGGGCTAAACAGGGTTATCGTTTGCCGCATCAGTCGTGGAAACGAAACTTGATGCTGAATTGCGGGATCTGTAGATCGTGAATGCCTTCTCTATATTTGATCGGTTAACAAATCGAATTCAGTTTTAGACCCTAAAGGCGGTACATGAGCCTCACTCCGATGGCTCATACGGATCGCGGAAGGTCGTATGCCTCAGTTTTTAGTCTTCAGCTTGTCCTGAAGTCATGTTTGCTTAATTTTGCGGCCAGGCTCTCATCCTGCCTCTTAATTGGCAAAGCTGAAAAACTTGTATCTATAGATGCGAAGGCTCGCTGCGTATCGGCATCTGTTCGGTTTTTCGACAAAATCCGAGACTTAGATATTATTTCGCTACTTAAAAATAGCGCTAGGCCAATAGTAATGCTTTTGTCTTAAAATTACATTAATTAAGGCGAGAAGCCATAAATTTTAAAAATTCTTCTAGTTGCCCTGAGTGCATCTCGTTATCCATAAATGCCGTAACACCGGCCTGGAAGCGGCAATCCCGGGCTAAGGACGGCAAGCGTAAAACCTCCCTTTGTGTCGGCAACCGCTCCTACGTTGCCTACCTTCTGCACCGTGCAGTCGTGGATTCCGGCAGTCCTTGCCGGAATGACGGACTTGTGTATAAGGGCATGCCCTGAGTGCTACCAGAGATCGCAGCAGGGCTAATCAGGATTTTATTGCGCCATGCCCAGTTGTCGGGCAATATTAGTGTGGTTAACAATAGCGTTCAGACTCAGTATTAATGTTTGTGCGACAGGCTGTGCCTGTCCCGGGCTTTCCGTGGCTGATTCGCTATTTATATTTTTAAATCAACTCAAAGGAATTCATGAAAAACAGCCGTGAAATCATTGCTCTCAGCCCGATCCGCTTCGGTACCAGCGGCGCGCGGGGCCTGGTGACCGATTTGAACGCCGAGGTGTGTTTCGCTTATACACTGGCCTTTTTGCACAGTATCGCGCCGCCGCCCGGTTCGCGTGTTGCCGTGGGTATGGATTTGCGTCCCAGCAGCCCTGCAATTGCCGGTGTATGCGTGGCGGCGATCCGTTACGCGGGTTTTGCGGAAGATTTTTGCGGCATCATCCCGACGCCGGCCTTGGCTTTTTATGCGCAGGAGCAAAATATCCCGGCGTTGATGATTACCGGCAGCCATATTCCATTCGATCGCAACGGCATCAAGTTTTATCGTCCCGACGGAGAAATCACCAAGCAGGATGAGGCGGCCATTGGCGATGCGAATGTGACGATGCCGGAGGTCTTGCCCATGGCCGCGCTTCCTGACGCCAACCGGGCGGCTTATCAAGGCTATATCGAGCGTTATCTGCAATTCTTTGCGCCGCAGCAACTGGCTGGCATGCGTTTGGGCTTGTATGAGCATTCGAGCGTGGCGCGCGATCTGCTGCGCGAACTTCTGGAGGCCCTGGGGGCCGAAGTGCTGTCAATCGAGCGCACCGATCAGTTTGTGCCGATCGATACCGAGGCGGTCAGCGCGGAGGATACGGCGAAAGCCAGGCAATGGGCCGAGGGCTTTGGCTTCGATGCGATCTTGTCCACCGACGGCGATGCCGACCGTCCGTTGCTCGGCGATCAAAACGGCCAGTGGCTGCGCGGCGATATTGTCGGCATCTTGTGTGCGCAATATGTCGGGGCCGGCGCCATTGCAACGCCGGTCAGCAGCAATACCGCTGTCGAAAAGTGTGGGCGATTTACCGTCAAACGCACCCGGATCGGTTCACCTTATGTGATCGAAGGCATGCAGGAGCTGATAGGGCAGGGCTATGATTCGGTGGTCGGTTTTGAGGCGAATGGCGGCTTTCTGGTGGCGACCGCATTAGAAAAAGAGGGGTGCAGGCTGCAACCGTTGCCGACGCGCGATGCGGTGTTGCCGATGCTGGCCTTGCTGGCGATGGCTCGGGAGCGCCGCGTCAAATTGTCCGAATTGCCGGGAAGCCTGCCGGGGCGTTTTACCGCCAGCGACCGTTTGCCCGCTTTCGCGACCGAGAAAAGTCGGCATCTTTTGCACACGCTGGCGACCTCGGATGCCGCCGTCCGGGACTTACTCGGCGATTTGTGCGGTCAAGCGGCCGAAACCGATCAAACCGATGGCTTGCGTATTTCCTTTGAAAATGAGGAGATCGTGCATCTTCGCGCATCGGGCAATGCGCCGGAACTGCGTTGCTATGCGGAAGCCGGGACGCAAGCGCGCGCCGAAGAGATTGTCCGAGCTTGTCTGGCGCGCGTAAGGGATCGCGCAGATACCGAATAATCCGTTTTCCCACAGGCGGGCTCCAGTTTCGTTCCCACGGCCTCCGTCACTGCCATTAAGTTAAGGATGGCCGGTCCCTTCTCCCTCCGGGAGAAGGCTAGGATGAGGGGATCAAAATAAAGTATTTTTCCTTATTTTATTCCCCTCACCCCGACCCTCTCCCGAAGGGAGAGGGAGATAACCGCCTTAACTTAAGGCAGTGAGGGCCTCCGTGGGAATGCCGTTCAGACGTGCAGCGTCCCGGCCCGTGTTTCGCTGCCAGTGATGCTCCGGCGTCACGCACCGCTGGAGCGCTCATCGTTATACATCAATATCGTCATACCCGTTCGCAAGCGGGTCGACTGCATGGATGCAAAAGTTAGAGCAGGGCATGGAGCAGTTGCCGAATCCAGGCCATGGAAGCCAGGCAGAAGGGAGCCTAAGATACTAGCGTTTTAATCTGACGACCATATTGATCCGCAAAGCGAACAATATCATCCTCGCCCAAATAACTGCCCGATTGCACCTCGATCATCTCGAGCGGAATCACGCCTGGATTTTCCAGGCGATGAACAACGCCCAACGGGATAAAGGTCGATTGATTTTCCGAAATAAGCACCTGTTCCTCGCCTCGGCAGACCAACGCGGTTCCCTTGACGACGACCCAATGCTCCGCGCGATGATGATGCATTTGGACCGATAAACTGGCACCGGGTTTTACCACGATGCGTTTGGTCTTATGCCGTTCTCCTACGTCGATTTCATCGAAAAAGCCCCACGGCCGATAGACTTTGCGATGCGTATCGACTTCCGGACGTTGTTGTTGTTTCAATTTATCAACCAATAGCTTGACATCTTGCACTCTATCCTTGGGGGCTACCATGACCGCATCATCCGTTTCGACAATCACCAGATCGTGCACTCCCAAGGTTGCGACCAGCTTATTGCTGGAATGAATAAATGAATTGTGCGTATCGACGGTCAACACATCACCGCGTATCGCATTGCCCTCGGCGTCTTTATCGGTCACATCCCACAATGCCGACCAGGAACCGACATCGTTCCAGCCGGCATTCAGCGGAATCACCATGGCCAGATCGGTTTTTTCCATCACCGCATAGTCAATCGAGTCAGACGGACAGGTTTTGAAAATATCCCGCGAGATGCGCACAAAATCGACATCGCGTTGCGCGGCATTAAAAGCTTCCTGGCAAACCGCAAGCATTTGAGGATTAAATTTTGCCAATTCCTGTAAAAAAACGCCGGCTTTAAAGGCAAACATGCCGCTATTCCAGAAATACTCGCCGCTATCCAAATAGATTTGCGCCGTTGCCAAATCGGGTTTCTCCACAAAAGCCGACACCGGATAGGCCGAATTTTCCGCGGCATTGCCGCGCCTGATATAGCCATAGCCGGTTTCCGGATGCGTTGGCACAATGCCGAAAGTCACCAAATGGCCTTGCTGCGCTAATTGTTCCGCCTTTTTGACGGATTCCTGAAACACCGAAGCCTGCAAAATGACGTGGTCCGAAGGCAGCACCAACATCACCTCGTCCGGAGGCACGGCCAATGCCGCCAACGCAACGGCCGGCGCCGTATTGCGCCCCACCGGCTCTAAAATGATCGCACGGGGTTTAACATCGATTTCCCGCAACTGTTCGGCCACCATGAAACGATGGTCTTCATTACATACGGCAATCGGTGCGCTCAGTGCCTGAACTCCGACCAGACGCTGCCATGTTTCCTGCAACATCGTTTTTTCTGAAACCAAGGGTAAAAACTGTTTAGGCTGCTGGCTGCGAGACAGGGGCCAAAGGCGAGTGCCGGAGCCGCCGGATAAAATAATAGGGATCATGGGAAACAACACGAAATTTCGAGTTAATGTAATGAATGCAGTAAGGTGCAGTCGGTGAATGTCGCTATAGTTGCCGCAGGAAGGAATCGCCAATTTGGTGTTCCATTTCGCTAATCCTTTAGCTTTTTGTTGGAAGCTGAATAGAAATATTGAATTTTCTACGTGATGACGCTAAGGATAATATTTTATTCTTAACTAATTATTAAATGTCTGCTGGGAGAGTTAAATTTACAGATTTTCCTTGGCAGTGACGATGTTGTGAATGCCTTTAGAATTCCGTTAGCAACAATTTCCAATGATGGTTCCCATGCTCTGAGTCACTGCCATGATTGGCTTAACTTAATGGCAGTGATGCTCTGAGTGGGAACTCGCTCAAGGACGCTTGGCGTCCCGAACCGCGGGAGCGAGTTCAAGTCGTATTCCCACGCAGAGCGTGGGAATTGTGTGATACGCTAATTAAAATCAAAAACTTAGCCAACCTGAACCGAACGACGTCGCGAACACCAAGCTAACGATAGTCATCAGCTTGATCAGGATGTTCAGCGACGGGCCGCTGGTGTCCTTGAACGGGTCGCCGACCGTGTCGCCGACGACCGCCGCTTTGTGCGCGTCCGAGCCCTTGCCGCCGTATTGTCCGGTTTCGATCCATTTTTTCGCGTTGTCCCAGGCGCCGCCCGCATTCGCCATCATCACCGCGAGCAGGAAGCCGGAACTCATCGTGCCGATCAGGAAACCGGCCAGGGCTTCCTTGCCGAGCACATGGCCGATCACGATCGGCACGACGACCGCCAGGGCCCCCGGCAGGATCATTTCACGCAAGGCGCTTTCGGTGCTGATGCTGACGCAGGATTTGTAATCGGGCTGCGCGGTGCCTTCCATCAAGCCAGGGATTTCATGGAACTGGCGGCGCACTTCCATCACAATCGCATGCGCGGCCTTGCCGACCGCCATCATCGTCAGGGCCGAAAATAGATACGGCATCATCGCGCCGATCAGGATGCCGGGCAGCATGGTCGGGCCGAGAATGTTCAAGGTCTCGATTTTCGCGGCGCTGACATAGGCGGCCAACAGCGCCAGCGCGGTCAATACCGCCGAGCCGATCGCAAAGCCTTTGCCGGTCGCGGCGGTCGTGTTGCCGAGGCTGTCGAGCGCATCGGTGCGGTGGCGGACTTCGCCCGGCAAATGGGCCATTTCGGCGATGCCGCCGGCGTTGTCCGCGACCGGGCCGTAAGCGTCGGTCGCCAGCGTGACGCCCAAGGTGCTCAGCATGCCGACGCCGGACAGCGCGACCGCATACAGGCCCGCCGCCATCGTGCCGTCGGCCTTGAAGCCGAGCCAGATGCTGAGCAGGATCGCGGCCGCGGTGATCAACACCGGCAGCAGGGTGCTCAGCATGCCGACCGCCATGCCCTGGATGATCGTGGTCGCGGGGCCGGTCTGGGTCGCATGCGCGATCGCGAGGGTCGGCTTTTCGGTGTAGGAGGTGAAATATTCGGTCGCGTAGGCGATGCCGTTGCCGGCGATCAGACCGACCAGGATCACCAGCCAGTAATTGAGGCTGACGCCGGAAATCAACACGGTCAACAGGCTGAGCGCCAGAACCGCGGCCGAGGCGCCCCAGACCGAACGGCGCAATGCCGTCAGCAAATCCTCCAGCGTCGCCCGTTCGTCAATCTTCGCAACGAAGCGGCGGAGGTGATGGCTGTAGCGAATCCATAAGGAGTAGCCGGGGTAAATCTTGGTGGTGGCTTCGGTCGGGTCTTTCTCTTCGCCGGTCACCATGTAAATCCCGAACAGGCTGGACAACACGCCGACCGCCGCAACCAAGAACGGCAGGCCGATGAAGGCGGCCGCCTTGTCCGCGCCGAGCGTCGCGCCCAGGGTGGCGGCCGCGATGATCGAGCCGCTGTAGCTTTCGAACAAGTCCGCGCCCATGCCGGCGACATCGCCGACATTGTCGCCGACGTTATCGGCAATCACCGCCGGGTTGCGCGGGTCATCCTCGGGAATGCCTTTTTCGACCTTGCCGACCAGATCGGCGCCGACATCGGCGGCCTTGGTGTAGATGCCGCCGCCGACGCGCGCGAACAGGGCGATGCTGCTGGCGCCGAAGCCGAAGCCGGTCACATAGGTCAGTTGGTTCGGATCGCCGTTGAAAATTAAGTAGAGAACCGTCATGCCGATCAGGCTGAAGCTGACCACCGACATGCCCATGACCGCGCCGCTGCCGAAGGCGACCCGGAGGCCTTCATGCAGCCCCCGGCTGGCCGCGGCGGCGGTTCTGACGTTCGCGCGCACGGCCACATACATGCCGAGATAACCCGCGCCCGCGGAGGCGATGGCGCCGACGACGAAGCACAGCGCGGTCTGCCATTGCAGAAAAGTTGAAATGACCGACGCCACGATCGCGACGAAAACGGCCAGAACCCGGTATTCCCGGGTAAGAAAAGCCGAAGCCCCTTCTTGAATGGCTTCCGCGATCGCTTGCATGGCGGCATTGCCGCGGTCGTAGCCAAGAATGATTTTAAATTGCCAAAGGACGTAAGCAACGCCCAGAAGCCCCATCAGTAACGCGATAATGATCGATAGCGATGCGGTTAACACCGTTCCTCCTATTTTTTAGTTATTGTTATTTAAATAGCCCGGTAACGGCCGGCGCGTTCTTTCTGGAATGAAAGGCATAAACCTGGTTTTGATCCTGCCCTGCAGCGGCCTTGCGAACCGATCGTCTCGTCCTGATGGGCGAATCGAGGGGTTGACAATTACACAAGCCGGGGAGTAGGTTACTGAAAAGTTTAAACAACCACAATAAAAAATTGACCGCTGCGATTTTCTTGCAGATGCTGCGCGCTGGCGCTTTTTACGGAGGGCCGCCGAGCAATGCGGCGAAGGGGCCCTAAACGGTAGTGATGATTGGCGGTATTATTGCGGCTTTATCGCGGAAACCATCACGAGCGTGATGCTGGCATAAAAGCAGCCGGCGTCGGCGGCGTGTTGAATCTCGCGGCGCCAAGCCTGCAGTTGCTCGGCGGTAATCCATTGCTCTGCGAGGGCTTGATCTTCGATCGCTTGCTGCATCGTCAAAAAATAAAACAGGTCCCGATCGGTGATGCAGAGCGGAAAGGCTTCAATTTCAATATCGGCAAGCTGAAGCTGTCTGAATTGGCGGTACAAGCGGCGTCCGGAATAGCCGTTTTTGAGGACGTGCGTCAGCCGGTATTCGGACAATGCGCGCTCGATTGCCGGGCAAGGCGTATCGATCGACAGGCTGCTCCAATCGGTATCGATCACCACGATTTTGCCGCCGGCTCGGGTGACCCGAATCATTTCCGCCAGCGTGCGTTCGGGATCAGGAAGATGCATGAACAGGCGTTCGCTGCGGCAGCCGTCAAAACTATTGTCTTGAAACGGGAGTTGTAGCGCATCGCCCTGAATGAAGCAGATCTTATCCTGATCCTGTTCGAGGCTTGGCAAGGCCTGCCTGAGCATGCCGATTTCCAGGTCGAAACCGATAACCCGGCCGGCAGCTCCAATCCTGTCTGCCAGGGCGGCTACATCTGCCCCCGGGCCGCAGCCGACGTCAAGCAGATGGCTTGCCTTGCCGATGGCAAGCCGTTCGTAACTGAGTTTTTTGAGCGGCGCCAAAACAGCCGCTGCCTTGGCGAGGTAGAGAGGGCTGACTTGGCCGTCGAAGGCCTTGGATTGGCTCATGAATTCTGTGGATTAATTAGCGTAATGCTTTACACTATCTTAATATAATATTAATAAGTGTACTCGATCGAGGTGAACGCAATGCCTTGCGATTTAAGTCTTATCTCGCATTATCAGAAATATTTTCGCATGCTCAGGGCGACCAGTCCTGAATTAAAGAAAACTGCTTTCCATATCCGCTACCGTGTTTATTTTGAAGAACAAAACATGATTGCCGCCGATACGCTCGGCGAGCCCCTGGAAACCGACTTATGGGATCCCTGTTCGATACACACGTTACTGTATCATAAGCCGAGCGGTCAACCCATTGGGAATGTAAGACTGATTCCGCTGCATGTCAGCCCGACGAGGACGCTGCCGGTCGAAGAGCATTACCCCAAGCCATTCGACTTTAGTGCGGCGCCGGTTAAAGACATCAGAATCGGTAAAACGGCCGAGGTGTCCAGAATGTTGATTCTTTCTTCTTTCCGGCGCCGCAAGGGCGATCTGGACTATACGGTTGAAAACGATTTGTCTGACGGCGGCATGGGCGATAAACGTTTTCCGATCAATTATTTGCCGGTCTGCATGATTTTTGCGACCGCCATTTTGATGCTTGAAGAGAAGCTCGATTATGGAGTAGGATTAATGGAGCTCCGTTTGGCCCGCTTGCTGGCGCGATTTGGCGTCGGCTTGAACCAGATTGGCGAGCCGGCGGATTATTTTGGCCGAAGGGCGCCTTATTTGATATTTCCCGAGCCGATCTATAAAAATCTGAGTCCGGATTACCAAGACCTTTACGATACGATTCGATCCGACTTGCTTGGCGAGTCATCCTCTTAAACCGCAATGATTCCCGGTTTCTCTATGCGTAAAGAGCCACAACGTTTTTTAAGTCTGGTATGGCAGTCAATTTTGTCTGTTAGCTTTGCCACCTTTTTAGGCTCGGGGGCCATCATGCTGATCGGGCAGTATAGCCTGAATAAAAACTACCAGCAGGAAAGAGCCCGCCTGCACGACGCCTATTCCCATGCCTTTCATGGAGTTTTGGAGCAAGTCAAGAGCGACCGCATTGACATCGGTTGGCTGATTCCAGGCCTTTTGGAATCTTCGATGTCACCCGATAAAGCACTCAAGTCGATCAAAAAAATCATCGACACGAATTGGGGGCCAATAGAACTGCAATCGCAGATCATTTCGGTCTTTCTGTTTGACAAAGACACGCAACTGATCGGGCACTGGGGCGAAGCCAGGGCTCAAAAACAGTTTGACGACTGGTTAGGCCTGGTTTCCAAACACGAAATCACCTATGACTATATTGTGTGCGAGGATCGTTGCGTTCATTTCCGCGCCACGCCGTTTTTGCATAACGGCGATTTTTTGGGTATCTTCATCTTTGGCGTTGACTTGGCCGATACGGTTTTAAAATTGAAAAACGTGATCGGTCTGGATACGGCCATTTTGACACGGCATTCGCGGATCGAAAATCCCGGCATTCTGCGGCTAGAGCCTTGGTCGATGAATGCGATGGCGTTGACCGAGTATCAAAAAAACTCGGCATTACTGAAAGAGCTCAGCAAGCGGCATCCTCAAGCGTTGCCGAAAGGATCGGTGATTCTCGAAGCCGGCGGCAAGACTTACGATCTGATTTCTCTGCCGTTTGACGACAGCAACGACGCTCGCATGCTGATCATCGAAGACGTCAGCGCCTCACTGAGCAGCGTCGAGCAGGCAAGCTCCCTGTACGCGCTGAGCGGTTTATTGAGTCTGTTGTTGTCCGGCGGCGTCTTGCTGTTTTTGTTGATCGGGCCGACGCGCCGGCTCCGCAGCCTGGTCAATGTGTTTCCTTTGATCGCGAAAAAACAATATCACGCCGTTGCGCGGCGGATAAGGCCGCCAAAACACGCCTGGGTCAAGGACGAGATCGATGTGCTGGAGGACGCGGCGCACGCGCTGATCGGCACCTTGCAGGAACTCGATGACCAGGTCAATCAGCGCACGCAAGCCCTGTCGAAGCAGGCCAAGGAGCTGCTGATCGAGAAAAACTTTATCGACAACATGCTGAATACCGCGCAGGTGATCATTCTGACCACCGACAAGACGGGCATGATCCGCACGGTCAATAAGTTTACCGAGCAATTAACCGGCTATTCGGCGGCGGAACTGCTCGGCAAACCCTTCTCCGAACTGTTTTTTAGTGCCGAGACTTCCGATCTGCTGCTCGCGTCGAACGGCATTTTTGATCGCACGCAGAGCCAAAATTTGCAATTCGAGTGTCCGATGGTGGCGAGGGACGGCTCCGAACTTTATCTTTCCTGGTATTTATCGCCGCTGTTCATCGCGGAGATCGAAGCGGAATCCGCGCATGAAATCCTGGTGGTGGGGCTTGATCTGACCGAACGCAAAAAATCGGAAAACCGCCTGACCTGGCTGGCCGAACACGACCCTTTGACGAGTCTTTACAATCGCCGTAAATTCGAAAAGGAGCTTGAGCACGCAATCAGTCTGGCGCTTCGCCAAGGCCATAAGTCCGCGATCGTGTTTTTCGATATCGACCAATTTAAATACATCAACGACAGCTGCGGTCATCAGGTCGGTGATGAACTGTTGATCAAGGTCGCCGAGAAACTGCGGCAGATCACGCGTAAAGCGGATGTGGTTGCGCGTTTTGGCGGCGACGAATTCATCGTTTTGGCTTCCGATATCGAGCAAAAACAGGCCGAGGAGTTGGCGCAGAAATTATGCAGCGAAATGGCGACGGTGGTGATCGATAGCGGCGGCGAGCAGCACCGCGCCTCGGTCAGTGCGGGCCTGTTAATGTTTCCCGAAGCCGATTGCGGCGCGCAGGATCTGCTCGCGTCGGCGGACATTGCGATGTACCGGGCCAAGGAGGAGGGGCGAGGCGGTTGGCGGCTGGCCAGCCATGATGACATCGGCCGCAAGGCCATCAAGAGCCGGGTGACCTGGAAAGCCAAGATCGAAAAGGCGCTTGAGGAAAACCGCTTTGTGCTGTATTACCAACCGATCATGCGGATTGCGGACCGGACGATCACGCATTACGAATGTTTGCTCAGAATGGTCGGAGAGGATGGAGAGATAAGCCCGCCGGCAAGGTTTATCGAGGTCGCCGAACAAACCGGGCTGATTTATCAAATCGATCTGCGCGTGATCGATTTGGCGTTCAGCAAACAGGCCGAACTTTTGAGGCAAGGCCTTGACATCAAACTGTCTATCAACCTGTCGGCCGAAATGCTGTCCAATCCGGACGCCTTCGCCGTGATCAGCCGGTTTTTGCAGCAATACCGCCTCGAAGCGGAACATTTTATCTTCGAGGTCACCGAAACGCAGGCGGTGACCCGGCTACAGGCGGCCCATGATTTGATCATGCGAATTGAAGGCATCGGCGGCAGTTTCGCGCTGGACGATTTCGGCGTCGGTTTTTCGTCGATGAATTATCTTAAACAGTTGCCGGTCAATTATTTGAAGATTGACGGATCTTTCGTTAAAAACATCCTGCATAGCCGCGAAGATAGGCTTTTCGTGCACGCAATCAACGGCGTCGGCCACGGCATGGGCATCAAGACGATCGCCGAATTTGTCGAAAACCAGGAGATTCTGGGGGTGCTGGCCGGCATCGGCATTGATTATGCGCAAGGCTACGGTATCGGCAGGGCCATGCCGCATCCCGAGTTTCATCAAAAGAATATCGTTGACTGACAGTTGAGGCAACCCCAGGTTTTCGCGGTTAAGCGTGTCTCCTGAGCGCTCAGAAATTATACGAAAGCATGAACGCGTACATATCCCAGTTTCGGGTCTCGCCTTGCGGATTTTCCAGTCGCGCTAACCAGCCTGTGCCGTTGACGTGATGGTATTCGGCGCTTAGCATCAACGAGGGCAGAATTTCATAACGCAAGCCGAATGTCCAGTCCCGGGCATAGCGCGAAAATTGAGGGCCCAGTTGAGCCGGCCAGCGATAGCCGTATTGATCGTCAAGATCCCAGACCAATTCATCGTAGCGCACGAGGCCTTCGAGCTTGTCGGTAAAATGGTAAGCGCCCTGGATGTAATAACTCTGACCGGTAAAGCTGACATCATTGACATTGAGATAATCCAGCCGGGTGTGGCGCAGCGCATATTCCGCGGTCAGGGACCACTTTTCCGCATTGTATTGCGCCGATAAAATCAACGGATTGAAATGAAACGAACCCTGATTCCAGACTTGCGAAGATGAATGAAAGTCGCTCAGAAAATCGGCGTAGGTGACGCCTAAGCGGACACGGTCTCCCGGCGATTCATATTCAACGCGGGCGACCCAGGAGGTATCGCCTTGCACGCTGCCCGAGCTGCCATTCAAAATCACGCTCTTAAAGTCCGGATCATCGGTGCGCGGAATCACCAGGCCGAAGTTGAAGGAAAAGTCGCCAATGTCGGTGCGATGCTCGCCATACAGATAGCCTCCGTCGGCCGATAAAGCCAGATTCCGATTGGCATCGAAATAAATCGACTGCGGCAAAAAAATGCTTGGCCGGGTCGACGCGACATCGCGGGTATCATTGTAAAAGCCCAGCGGCGTCGGCACTCTGCCGGCCCGGATCGTCAGCAGCGAGGATTCGGTGGACAGCAAATTGTAGCTGGCCAGGCCATAATCGATGCGCAAATCACCTTCATCGGTTTGTCCCGCATCGCGCCAGACCACCTGCATCGCCAGTTGCAAATCGGGCAGCACGCTCCAGGAGCTGTTGAGCCCCAACTCCCTGAAGTCGGTCGAAAGCGAATCGTCGGAATGGCCGAAAAAATTATTATCGCTGGTATGAATGAAGCCTTGTGACAGAAAACCGTGCACCTGCATCGAGTCGGGCAGCCATTTGTCGAGCTGCAATTCTTGCGCCGGGCTGGAAGCGCTGAACGCGAAGGCGGAGACACAACATCCTATCAAGAAGTCACGCTTGGTGTGTGTTGGCAAATGTCGCATGCAGGCTGATTCTCTATTCGATGTCCAATATTTTGACGTCTGCCGTCAAATCCTTGCCGCTTAAATAGCCGATCGCGCCCGGTGTTTCACGGATACGTTTTATCATGTCTTCTTTCGTCTCGATCGCCAACGGCGCCTGGCCTGTGCCGCTGAAAACCTGTCTGTTCCAGCCTTTGCGGATTTGATGAGGAAATACGTGCAACTTCTGTTTGCAAAACGTTTTATGCAAAGGATCTTCATCCTGCAAGACATAAACCGTAATCGGAGATTCGTCGTTCCAGTGCCGTAAACGCATATTAAATATAGCATTCAAACCGGTTTGGCTGATATTTCTCTGCGGATTGGCTGAGTTGACTACGACATAAATGCCGTTAGGATTGATTTTATTTGGCAAAGAGTCAGGAAGCGCCCTGTCTGCCAAAAAACACAGCAAGATAGCCAGAGCTGCATGGTTTCTTGTAATTTTTAAAATGGGAACCTGATTTTTCAATTCGATTTCCTTAACCCTTTACAAGAATTGGGTGGGGTTATAAGTCTAGCGAAAAAGGAGTGTATTTTTCAGTTTGAATAATTTTAACGGATCGAAAAAAATTTACGCTAACGGCAATTGACGGGAAGATCCAACAGAAATGCTATGCTGTAAGCATTTGGGCCGAAGCGGATTAGGACGTAAAGTGCGGCAATGCTTGCGGAGTTACGTCCTGTGTTCTGCACAAAATGCCGGCCGACGGACTCGATCACGCTTGATGATTATTTGCAGTGTGAATGGATCTGGGCTGTCAAGCATGAACTGATCGAGGACTATGATAATGGCAGAACGGGGAAGATTTTGCAACCGGTTTCACGCGTTAAGGATGGGATGCCTATCTCGTTCGGCGCCGAGTTTCAGGCCGGCTCAACAAAAACTCACCTGATAACGCGCAAAATGCGCGTTTAATTCAAGAAACTTCTCGACCTTCAGCGAAGCCGCGATAATCCCTCGGGAAATCGCCAATACCGTCGTATTGCCATGCCGGCAATCGGGCGGCAAAAATAGCTCGGAGGGTTCATTTTCGGGGCGCATGACAATGAAGCCCGGCTTGTTTCCAATTTCGACCGGATAAACCTCGCCTTCAACTCTTTCCAATAAAAGATTTCTAAACTGGGTATGGCTGTCAATCCGGATGTGCCGGATCACCGCAAAGCAAGGCGGCTGGCCCTCTTGCACGATAATCGTCGGTTCATCCTGCGAACATTTCTGATTGGCGATTTTGGCGACACAAAATGCGCGTTCATGGGTGGCAAAAAGTGTCAATTGGCTGGTCACAACACTATTCACGCCATTCAGGCCGGCCAGGATTTTCGAAGACAGCGACGCTATCGTGTTTTTAATTTCCAGCGGCACCAGCTCCAAATGGGATGCTTTCTTCTGGCTTTGGTTGGTGCCGCTGAGTTCCATGACCCGGTAGCGGCTGATCAGAATATTCAAGAATTTTGCGGATTGGGCGCTGCCGACGATCAGATCGCTTTTCTTGGCATGTAAGGGATCGACCGAACGCCGGATTTCGTAATAGGCGGTCAATCGGTTTAAAAGGCCCGGATAAGCCGCGAATTTTGCCTGCTGGTCCGGATGGTTTTCAAAAAAATCGATCAAGCCGCTGATGTCGAGCGACAACAGGCGTTGCTGAGTCTTTTCCGGGGCGGTGCATTCGGGAGGGAGGAGAGCGTCAGGCCGCCAGCGGCTTAGGGAGAAATCGGTGGATGCGGGATCGAGCCGGACGTAAGCGGTCAATTCGGCGGTAGCGGTAAAAATATCGGCAATGTCGGAGGCCTCATATTGATAAGGATGGCAGCTGTGAAAGAGCAGCGCATGTTTGGCGGCTGCGTCAATCGTAGGTTGAGCGATCAACCCTGAAACACGGTCGTCGACCGCGAGCGTCAACCAGTGTCGGGTTTCCGCCAATAGATACAATTCGGCGAATTTTTTCCAGACGCTTAAGTCTTGAGCCTCATGGAACAGGGTGCTGCGTTTGTTCACCAAGCTCAAAATTTGCAGGGCTCGGTAGACGCAAACGATCTTTTGCGGATCGGGCAAACCGCTATCCTTAGTCAGTTTTGCAAAAGCAAACCCCAGTTTTTTGGGCAGTTGCATCGCCGCCGTCATCCATTTCCCGGCCTTATCCGGCGCATAATCCATCTTTTCGGCATGATGCTCCAGCAGCTTCGACAGCAGCAAAACGCTTTCGGTAAGCCTATCCAATATCACGAAAAGGGTGTTTTTCTCGATCGGCGTGCTCACCAATATGTTGAGTACGCTATTGAGTGAATTGACGCGTTCCGTAAGAAACAGTCGGTCGAGCGCAAGCAGCCAGTCGCTGACAGACTCGGAGGTAAGTTCGAAAGGCAAAGCGTGGGATTCTTGCATAAAATAAAGCGGAGTTATGGAGTTAACTTGTTCAGTAATGCAGCCTATAGCCTCCAGGTCGCCGAGGGGCATCTAAGCCGGTCATAATGAAGGCAAGCATAGCACAGCCAAAAATCGGCGATTGACAAAAAACGTCACAAAGCGACGCCAATTTTTGTCACTGTCCCGGCTTGCGACCTCTCTGTTCATTTGGGCAGCTGCGAGAAAATGCATTCGTAAAAAAAGCGATAATTTTCAAGCTATTGTTTATAAATATAATATTGTTTTTCTGGTGGGTTGGAAACAGATTCTAAAGGCTTTGGCATGCAATCTGCTTATACCTGATTGTCCTTTGACAACAACCCCACCCAAAGAGGAATTCACAATGAAAAACATCACAATGCAAAAACAACAAGGTTTTACCTTGATCGAATTGATGATCGTGGTCGCGATCATTGGTATTTTGGCGGCAGTAGCGATACCTGCTTATCAAGATTATGTCACTCGAGCTAAAGTTTCTGAAATTATCCTCGCTGCAGATTCTTGCAAAAGCAGCGTTGCTGAATATTACCAATCCCAGGGCACTTTGCCAGCAGACATAAATACTGCTGGTTGTGCAAATAATGCTACACAATATGTCACTTCATTAGGTGTAGCTGCCGGTGTAATTACCGTTGCCTCTGCTATACCTGCTCCTGCCAACGGTAACTTTGTCTTAACACCAACCGAGGGTACGGATGCCTCCAAACCGCTTGCTTGGAGCTGCACCGCGTCGACTATCTCGAAAAAGTTCTTGCCAGCAAACTGCCGTGGTACCTAATTAAGCCTCCTTTCGCCGGACGGGGCATGTTGCCCCGCCCGCAAGGGTTCACGGAAGATCACTCTCGTTCCCAAGCATCTGCTTGGGAGCGTAGTTTTGGAAGCTCCCGCTTCCAATGTGCATCGTGAAGCGAGAGCTTCACAACATGGGTTCCCAAACCGGGGCTTTGAGAACCCGCAAATCGTATGTTGTTGCCTTGTTTTGCTGGCGAAAGTCGGAGTAAGGCTAAGGTTTGATTCCCTCCTTCCCCGATCCCCTAGACATTCCTCGTTGGTTAAATCTCCCTGGATCAATGGCATGGTGGAAACGATGAACAGAAGATCAAGGCCGGCCAAACTTGCTTTTTCCGATGGTGGAACCGATCATGTTTCAATTTCACACCTTCCATGCCAAGCACAGGCAACTCAATCAGGCAGCGGGAATATTGGCGCTGATTGCCCTCTGGCTGTTGCTGCATCCCTATCTCGGCCTTTACCACGATGCCAGAATCTATATAGCGCAAGCGCTGTACCGCTTGCAGCCGGAAACCTTCAAGCTTGACCTGTTCTTTCGTTATGGCTCCCAGGATCAATTTACCATTTTCAGTTTAATTTACGCGGATGCGCTTGAGTTTTTGGGGTTGGAACGGGGTATTTATCTCTTGACGCTGGCAGGGCAATTGCTTTGGTTGGGTGCGGCGTTTTTTTTAGCCTCGTCTCTGGCAAGCGGTTTCGTATTGTGGCTTACGTTGTTGCTATTGACTACGCTACCCGGATATTACGGTTCGGAAAACATACTGGTATTTGGCGAAGGATTTTTAACATCCAGAGTATACGCCGAGGCCATCTCATTAGCCGGCATTGCTTGCGCGGTCAGGGAAAAATGGTCAAGCAGCGCGGCGTTAATCCTATTGGCTTTGTTGCTGCATCCGTTGATGGCGCTTTCCGCTTTGTTGACGGTACTGCTCTATCGCTATTCTCTCAGCAAGGAATTGTGCATTTTAGCCTTGGCAGGCGTGATGGTTGTGGCGTTGGCGGCATGGGCGGATATAGCGCCTTTTGATAGGCTGCTGCTGACCATGGATGGCGAGTGGCGCGAAATTGTGCTCAGAGATTCCCCTTGGCTGGCGTTGGAAAATTGGGAGATTGCGGATTGGGCGCTGTGGGCCGTTGGTGAAAGCACCCTGATGCTAGTTTGGCTATCTTCTGCCGATAAACTAAAAAGACTATTTTTCGCCGTGCTGGTGGTCAGTTTGCTTTCGACGCTGCTGGCATTTGTCGGCGGCTCGGTCTTCAAAAATGCGTTGCTGCTGCAAATTCAACTGTGGCGAGCGCTCTGGATCATGCAATGGTTTGCCTGTTTTGCCTTGGCTTGGTTTGCCGGCGAGCATTGGCATAAATCCGAGTTCGCGAAGGTTGTTATCTTGGTGTTGCTCAGCGCTTGGCTGATGCGCGGCCACGGCGGCGGCCTGGTTGCGGCTTTGACCATACCTGCGTGGATTTGGCAGCAAAAAAACGCCATTCCAATTTCATTGCCGCGCAGCATTCGCCTGGGCGCCTATTTACTGCTTATCCAAGCGTTGATCTGGTTTGCGCTGGACGCAATCGCCAATTATCAACTGCTTGATGTGTACGATAACCGCGCGGTTGGGGTGCATGGCTTTTTTGACTTCGGCAGCGGTGCGGTCTTGATACCGATGTGGCTAATGGGGCGGCGCTTTTTTGCATCTGCGCGGCCACAATGGCTATCGATTGCGGCTTGCTTCGTTTCCGTTATGGCATTGGCGGCAATCGTTGCCGGGTGGGACAACCGGCGAAGCGGCGACTTTCCGCGTCCCATTGAAAGCGCTGACGAATTTGCCGAATTTCGGCAATTCATTCCGAAAAATAGTACGGTGTATTGGGAAGGGAGTGGCGCGATGTATGTTTGGCTGCTTTTAAACAGACCCAGTTACCTTTCCGGCATACAAACGGCGGGCATTATTTTTAACAAACAGACCGCATTGGAGGGTTTCCGCCGTGCCAAAAACGTTTGGCCGTTAAGCCAAGAAGACAGCCGTTTTTTTTTACTCGCCAATCCGAATGCCGAACTCGCACGAAAAAAATCGCCAGTTGATCGCAATGATTTGGCGGCGGTGTGCCAAGACCCGATTCTGGATTTTGTCGTGTACTCGAAGCCTATTCTCGATGCCCGGCCAGTCGCCGTGCGTAAGGAACAAGCTACGCAAAGACTCTTTTTTCTTTATGCTTGTAAAACCATGAGGTCACGGTAATGAAAACTCAATTATACAAAATATTGCGCTACCGGCCGGAGAGTAACTTATCTCAGTTTATTTGCTATTTTATTGTTGGCGGCGTTGCGTTTTCCGCGGATTTTTCGATGCTGTTCCTGCTGAAGGAATTTGCCGGTTTTTATTATGTCGTCGCCGCGAGTTGCGGATTCGGTGTCGGCGTTTTAATCAATTATCTGCTTTCGGTTTATTGGGTTTTCGACTATCGTGCGGTCGATAATCGCTATGTCGAGTTTTTACTTTTCGGCTTGATTGGCGTTATTGGATTAATACTAAACGCAGCTATAATTTATTTGCTGACGGAAAAAATGGCCGTATTTTATTTATATTCCAAGATCATTGCGACGGCCGTTATTTTTCTGTTCAATTTTACTGCGCGCAAAATCCTGTTGTTTACGAAACGCTATGTATATCAACGAGCCTATTCATGAAGGAATCTAAAATGGAATCTAAACAGACCGCTATTATCATCGGCGCTGGTCCGGCAGGGCTGACCGCCGCGTTGGAATTGATCCGCCATACCTCGATTAAACCGATCGTTCTCGAAGTGCTCGACGACGTCGGCGGTATTTCGCGAACGGTTAATCACCACGGTAATCGAATGGACATCGGCGGTCATCGGTTTTTTTCCAAATCCGATTGGGTCATGAACTGGTGGCGCGAGATTCTGCCGCTCGAAAACAATAACGAAGCGCAGATCGAAATCAGTTATCAAAATAGTAAACGTACGATAGAGGTAACGCAGGAGAATACAGGCGAAAGTTCAGAAAAGCGAATGCTGATACGTTCTCGGTTATCGCGAATCTATTTCTTGCGCAAGTTTTTTGATTACCCTGTCAAATTAAATTTGAATACGATTAATAATCTGGGATTGGTACGCCTGGTCGAGATTGCTCTGAGTTATATCCATATCCGTTTATTTCCCCGTAAGCCGGAAAAAAATCTTGAGGATTTTATTATCAATCGCTTCGGCAAAGCCTTGTATCTGACTTTTTTCAAAGATTATACCGAAAAGGTATGGGGGGTGCCGTGCCGGGAGATCAGCGCCGAATGGGGCGCGCAAAGAATCAAGGGGCTTTCGGTCGGTAAGGCTTTGTGGCATGCGTGCAAAAAGATATTCAGTACGAACACGATCGAAAATCAAAAAAACACCCAGACCAGCCTGATCGAGCGTTTTTTATATCCGGCTTACGGACCGGGACAGTTATGGCAGGAAGTTGCGAAACAAGTCGAAGCCGGCGGCGGCAAGGTGATTTTTCACAGCCAGGCGGTGGCATTGACGCTGCGTGACGGCAACATCGAAGCGGTGACGGTCAAAAATCTGCAAAACGGCGAGCTGACGACATTGGCTTGCGATTACGCCTTTTCGACGATGCCGGTCAAAGACTTGATCGCCGCGTTGGGCGAGCCCGTGCCGGCGAATGTGCGGCGAATCGCCGGGGAATTGCCTTACCGCGATTTCATCACGGTTGGCTTATTGCTGAAAAAAATGCAGCCGAATCCGCAGTCGCGCTCGCAACAGGCTAATTTCATGCCGCCCGACAACTGGATTTACATTCAGGAAAGCGACGTAAAAGTTGGCCGTTTGCAGATATTCAACAACTGGAGCCCGTACTTGGTTAAAGATCAGGACACGATATGGCTCGGCCTGGAATATTTTTGCCACGAAGGCGATGAGCTTTGGTCGCTGAGCGATGATGAAATGGCCGCGTTGGCGGTTCGTGAGTTGATAACCTTAAACATGCTCGAGAACGAAAGTCTGGTGCTCGATCGCAGCGTCATCCGGGTGCCGAAGGCGTATCCAGCTTATTTTGGCGCTTATCAAGAGTTCGATACGATTCGGCAATTCGTGGACGGCATCGATAATCTATTCTTGATCGGCAGAAACGGCATGCACAAATACAACAATCAGGACCATTCGATGTTGACCGCGCATTTGGCCGTGCAGAACATCATTGCCCAACAAGCCGACAAATCGAATCTATGGGCCGTCAACGTCGATGACGAGTATCATGAAGAAAAGGCGGCATAATCCGTGCCGGGGAAAGTAGCACTGTATCAACTTAGGCTCCAATTCTCTCGCTTTATGAAAAATCGACTTCTTGCATTTCTGATTCATTTGGCTTTGTCGGCGGTAATTGCCGCCGTGGTAATGGCAATCGTTTTTTGGGTTTGGTATCCGGCACCGCTGCATGCGGCGGTCGGCGTAACCGAGATATTTCTGCTGCTGATGGCGGTCGATGTCACGATCGGCCCAGTGATCACGCTGATCATTTACAAGCCTAACAAGCCCTCGCTGAAATTCGATCTTGCCGTCATCGCACTGCTGCAATTGTGCGCACTGAGCTATGGCATCAACACGGTGTTTGCGGGGCGGCCGGCGTTTATCGTCTTCGCCAAGGACCGCTTCGAAATCGCCCGTGCCTCCGATCTCGACGCCAACAGCGTCGCCAAGGCAATGCAAAACGGCAATCAAACTGCCGTTGCCGGCTGGACACAACCCAGATGGGTGGCGGCCATTGAGTCTCCGGACCCGAAGCGCAATCAGGAAATCCTTTTTTCAGCCGTGCAGGGCGGTCCGGATTGGCCTTTGCTGCCGGAATTATTCGTGCCTTTGGCGCAAGTTAAAGAGCAGATATTGGCTAGTGCGAAGCCTTTGCAGGAGCTTCGGGAGTTACACAGCAAAGACGACCGCTTGAAATTATTGGCCGAGCGGCAAGACAGCGAGGCAAAATGGCTGCCTTTGCGCGGGATAGCCAAGAATATGACGGTTTTGGTCGACCCCGCTTCCGCTGCCGTCATCGATATACTCGATATTGATCCGTGGAATGCTACGGCAATTAGCAGCAAGTAGTTTCGATGCCTCGCCGGACGGTGCATGTTGCCCCGTCCGCAGGGTTTCCGCAAACTTTAGGGTATCGGCAGCCAGCAAAATGGTGGAGACGGGATTGCAAATCCCGTCCCGCTTGAAGGCCATTGTAATAAATGCACGCTCAACTTGTCGGACCGGGAATGTTACCTATAAGGTCTGGTCACGGTGTTATGAAAATTAGGACCATAAATGATACGATATGACATATGTTGGAAAAAATAACATATGGGTGAAATTATGTCATCAATCACAGCTCAAGTCACAGCAAGGGGGCGCATAGTCATCCCAGCTGAAATCCGCCGAAAAATGGATATCCATTGCGGCGATCAGGTAATATTGTCCTACCATGACGGTGAACTGCATATCGCAACAAGAAAGCAACGGTTGCAGCAGGCTAAGGCAATTGTTAAGGCTTATGCGGGGGATATTTCTTTAGCTGAACAGTTGGCTGCGGAGCGTAGGGCGGAAGCCGATGATTAAGGGTTCAGTCAAAAATAACTTCCCGATATAACGCTGGTTCCCAACGTCAACGTTGGGAACTCGCTGTGCCAAGCTCTAGCTTGGCGAGACGGGAAGCTGGAGCTTCCCTGCCCGCATTCCCAAGCTGGAGCTTGGGAACGAGAAGTTCCGTAGGCCGGATAAGCGTAGCGCATCCGGCAGCTATGCGGTGGATGCGCTACGCTTATCCACCCTACGCTACTGACAATCTGTTCCGTAAGGTAAAATTGTGATCAAGAGACAGATTGCAAACCCCGTCCCGCTCGAGGCCCCCACCCGCTCCAGGTTCTTCAAGATTGCGCAAACAAGACTTCTTCATAGAGCGATTGCAACGGCCATTCCAAATCCAGCGCGGGTATCCGGACAATTTCCTCTGCTTTTTCATAACCATGCAATAACCATTCGTTATTGTCAGTACGATTGAAACAATCCACCGACATTTTCCGGCTATCGATCAGCCAATAGGTTTGCAGGCTGTCCAATTGCCGGTAGGCGCTGAATTTTTGGCCGCGGTCGAAGGCTTCGGTCGAGGGTGAGAGCACTTCGGCGATGAAGACGGGATGTTGTTTGAAAAGGGCGCTGTCCCGGTCCTTGGCATTGCAGGTGACCAACACGTCCGGATAGAAAAACGCATTGGCCTTTTCGACGTTGACTTTCATATCCGAGATATAGGCGCGGCAGGGCGTGCCTTTTAGCGACTGTTTGAGTAAAAATCCTAAATTCATCGCTATCGTAACATGCGCATCGGTCGCGCCGACCATCGCCCAGACTTCGCCGTTCAGATATTCGTGCTTGTACTCGGCCGACGCTTCAACCTGCAAATACTCCTCGACGGTGATCGGTAGTTTTTCTGCGGCTGATACCATGGCGGTTACTCCGAATAAAGGTTCAGAACGAGCGGGTTTATACCGTCTTCTCGATGATTTCGATCGCGTTGCCATCCGGATCGCGGCAAAACAGCGCCCTGCGTCCCGAGATGCTGAGCGTGTAGTGGACTCGATTGCTTTCCAGCGATTCGAGCACCGGATTCAGCGAAGCGACCGTGAGCGCGACATGGCGGTCGCGGCCGCCGTGTTCGGGGCGCCCTGTGGTTGGATCGGGATTGTCGAGTTCGAGCAAGTGGAGTTGCTGCACCCCGGATTCGCCGACTTGCAGCCAGGCGCCCGGAAACGGCAGCGGCGGCCGTTCGAGTTGCTTGAGTCCGAGCACGTTGCGATAGAACACCAATGACTTTTCGGTGTTCGAAACAATGAGGCTGGAATGATGCAGGTTCAAAAATTGGATTGGCATGAAGGTATCGGGGAATAAAGGGAGATGCCAGGAATTATACTCTTTGCCGGACGCGGCATGTTGCCCCGTCCGTAGGGTTTCTGCAAACTTTAGGGGAACGGCAGCCCCAAAAGCGGTGGGGACGGGATTGCAAATTCCGTCCCGCTAGAGTCGTGTTTTTTCTCTCCATTTCGCTCATGCCGCATCCAAGGGCCGCACCGCTAGCATATCGTGATAATCGATAGGGCGAATGTCGGCTAATTTCAGTGTGACTAAAGCTTGCGTTTTTCCTGAAGCCGAAACAAATTCCACTTCTACGCCGTCGGGTTCGTACAACGCAACGACAGCTCCTATATCGCCTGGTTGCAAGCCTGAATTCGGCAGTTCTTTTACCAGTACGACAGTATCCAGCAAATTGATATTCATATTCATTTTTCTCCCGGATAGGCTGTAATGAATCGGGGGATGTTTTCATTGTTGATCACGATCCAAGCCGTAACGATTTCCGCTGTTCGTAGAGATGGACTAACGATTTGACCTCTCACTTCGAATTTTTGTCCATACTCGGTACGTTCACCTTCTTTTGCATCGTTTTCAAGGATGGAACGAATATCTGTTTCCATACGTTGCCAATTTTCAGCGTTGTATCCCAATGATTGAAAAAACGCGGCTTTGAATTTTCCCACCGGATGCGAGGATGATAGCACGTAATCTCGTAATTTTTCCGGCGGTATTATGGCTTTGTCCTTATTGGGCAATTGCACTTTCTTGCCTGATTTGACGGGTATTTGGGGTCAGACGACAAAATGAGTGTTATAAACCTCGGGCAATATCTTTCTTAATATCCTCAATATTTTCGAGACCCACCGAAACCCTGACCAAACCATCCTTGATGCCGGCGGCGGCGCGCGCTTCGGGCGTCAGGCGGCCGTGGGTGGTGGTCGCAGGGTGGGTGATCGTGGTCTTCACGTCGCCGAGATTCGCGGTGATCGAAATCATTTCGGTCGCGTCGATCAGTTTCCAGGCATGGTCCTTGCCGCCGGCCAGTTCGAAGCTGACGATCGCGCCAAAGTGGCTTTGCTGTTTTTTCGCCAGCGCGTGCTGAGGATGCGATGCAAGGCCGGGATGATGCACCTTCGCGACGCCGGGTTGCCGCTCCAGCCATTCGGCGAGCGCCAGCGCGTTGTCGCAATGCGCCTTCATGCGGACCGCGAGCGTCTCGAGGCCGGACAGGAAGGTCCAGGCGTTGAACGGGCTCATCGTCGCGCCGCCGGTGCGGAGGTACGGATAGATCGATTTTTCGATGATCTCGTGGTTCGCGACGACCGCGCCGCCGATGCAGCGGCCATGTCCGTCCAGGTACTTGGTGGCCGAGTGCACGACGATGTCCGCGCCGAGCGTCAGCGGTTTTTGCAGGGCAGGGGTGCAGAAGCAGTTATCGACGACCAGAAGGCAGTCGTGCTGGTGCGCGATCCCGGCCAGTTCGGCGATGTCGGCGATCTCGGTCAACGGGTTCGACGGCGTTTCGAGAAACAAAAAACGCGTATTCGGTTTAATCGCGGCTTCCCAGGCGGCGGCATCGGTCAGATCGACGAAATCGGTCGCGACGCCGAATTTGCCGAAATAATTCTGGAACAACAGTACCGTATTGCCGAACACCCCGCGCGAGCAGACCACATGATCGCCGGCTTTGAGCAGTCCCATGCCGACCGCCATGATCGCGGCCATGCCGGAAGCAAACGCGAGGCAGCGATCGCCCTTTTCGAGCAGGGCCAGACGTTCCTGAAACGCGGTCACGGTCGGATTGGTGAAGCGCGAATACACGTTGCCGGGCAGCTGGCCGGTAAAACGCAACGAGGCTTCCTCGGCGCTGTTGAACACGTAACTCGAAGTCGGGAAGATCGGGATGCTGTGCTCGCCTTCCTGGGTGCGGCGATGGCCGGCGCGAATGGCTTGAGTTTCGAGGGCGTAGTCGTTCCAGTCGGTGTCTTTCATGGGGTATCGAGATTCCTTAAATATGTGGTCGGGCTGCGCTAGCGCCACCCGACCAACCCTGCTTGCGCGTATTTTTTATTCGCAATTCTGCATTTCGATGATGAAATTCTCGGCATTGCGCTGTCCTTGCGCATGGTCGTTGCGCAGGCCTTCAATATGGTCGAGATAGGCATCGTCGATGTCGCCGGTGATGTATTCCTTGCTGAAGCAGGACGTATCGAAATGCTTGATGTCGGGATTGCCTTTGCGCACCGCGTCGATCAGATCCTGCAAATCCTGATAGATGATCCGGTCCGCGCCGATCGCCTTGCCGACTTCGTCCTCGGAAAGGTTGTGCGCGATCAGTTCATGCGCGGCCGGCATGTCGATGCCGTAAACGTTCGGATAGCGGACCGGAGGCGCGGCGGAGGCGAAATAGACTTTTTTCGCGCCGGCGTCGCGGGCCATCTGGATGATTTGTGCGGAGGTCGTGCCTCTGACCACCGAATCATCGACCAGCAACACGTTTTTGCCTTCGAATTCGAGACCGATCGCGTTCAGCTTTTGCCGGACCGATTTTTCGCGCATTTTTTGGCCGGGCATGATGAAAGTGCGGCCGATATAGCGGTTTTTGATGAAGCCTTCGCGGAATTTGACGCCCAGCTTGTTGGCCATTTGCAGCGCGGCGGTGCGGCTGGTGTCCGGGATCGGAATTACGACGTCGATGTCGTGGTCGGGCCATTCGCGTTGAATTTTTTCGGCCAGTTTTTCGCCCATCCGCAGGCGCGCCTTATAGACCGAAATGTCGTCGATGATCGAGTCGGGACGCGCGAAATAGACATATTCGAAGATACAGGGGCAATGATCGACCGTGTCGGAACATTGCTGGGTATGCAGCTCGCCGGATTCTTCGATGAAGACCGCTTCGCCCGGTTCGATGTCGCGGATCAGCTCGAAGCCGAGCACGTCGAGTGCGACGCTTTCGGAGGCAATCATGAATTCGGAGCCTTTGTCGGATTTGCGTTCGCCGTACACGATAGGCCGTATGCCGTGCGGGTCGCGGAAGCCCAGGATGCCGACGCCGGTGATCATGATCACGACCGCATAGGCGCCTCGGCAGCGGCGATGCACGCCGCGTACCGCCTCGAACACGTCGTCGACGCTCAAGTCCAGCTTGCCGAGGCTTTGCAGTTCGTGCGCGAACACGTTCAGCAGCACTTCCGAATCCGAATCGGTGTTGATGTGGCGCTGATCCTCGACGAACAGGGCCTTTTTGAGTTCATCGGTGTTGGTCAGGTTGCCGTTGTGCGCCAAGGTCAGGCCGAACGGCGAGTTCACATAGAAAGGCTGCGCTTCGGCCGAGCTGGTGCAGCCGGCGGTCGGATAGCGCACATGCGCGATGCCCATGTTGCCTCTCAGTTTCAGCATTTGCGCATTGGTGAAGACATCGCGGGCCAGGCCGTTCTCCTTGCGCAAATGCAGGCGACCGTTTTCGCAGGTCACGATCCCGGCGGCATCCTGTCCCCGATGTTGCAGAACCGTGAGCGCATCGAACAGCTCCTGGTTGACGTATTGATGGGAAACAATTGCTGCAATACCACACATGTCGATAAATCCAAGCCTTATTAAAAGTTAAGAATAATGAAGAAAGCCGGCGAAGCCGGTTGGAAAACGGGTTTTGAGCCAAGTGGCGGAGTTCTGAAAATACGGCAGAAATTTGGATTCCTGCCACCAGCTATCCCTGGGCAGCGGCGTGAGGCCGGCAAAAAGCACCAGAATATTCACAAATATCAAGCCCCGCAGCAAAGCCACCGGCATGCCGGCGAAATGTCCCCATAGAGAAGGATAAGTGCGTTTTTTCTTGAAACGGTAGATCAAAAAAATCAGTGAGCTGACCGTCAGTGTCAGCACGAACAGTATGCCGAAGGCGATGGCGATTTGCGCCTTCGGATTCGTGATTGGCGAATTCATTACGCGGGTAAAGTCATCCGCGAAATACCAAGCGACCGTGCCCGCGAGCAGCCAGCAGGCCAGCGCGCGCGTCTCCAGCGCGACGCCGCGCAGCAGGCCGATCAATAAGAAAAATATCAGTAAAACCACAATCGCATAATCTATCCAGAGCAGTTGAGTAAAAAACTGGGTCATGTTCTGGACCGCTGCCATCACTCGGCCAGGATAATCGTTTTGATATTTTGCTGATTCAGACGGTTCCGTATGTCGAGCGCACGTTGTTTGTCCAGTTCGGGGCCGATTTTCAGGCGGTAGATGGTGCCTTGACCGGTGGACAAGGTTTCCAGCGTGGCGGGAAATCCGAGTTTACGCAGCTTATCGCGTTGCAACGCCGCGTTTTCTTTTTTGGTGAAGCTGCCGGCCTGGATAGTCCAGCGCTCGAATTTCGTCGAGCTTTTGGGCGCAGGTTTGGCGGCCGGAGCCTCTACCGGTTTCGCCGGCACGGGCTTCACCACGGGAGCCGGCAGGGTCTGCTCGGAAACCGGAGCGATGGCTTTCGGCGCGATAGCTTTGGCCGGCGTGCTTTTCTTCGGTGCCGGCGGAGCTTGCTCTATGATCGGTTCCGGCTCGGGCGGGATGCTTTCGGCCTCCTCCTCCGGGGCCGCTTCGGCATCGGCGCCGGGCTCCACATCGGCGGGCGGCTCGTAATCGACAGGCGCGTTTTCCTGCAGGCCGGGCTCGATCTTTTCAATGCCTCCGGCGTTAAAATCCGTTGCCGGCGGATTGGCAGGCGATAACGCATTGCCGGCCGCGTTTTCGACGCTCGCGGCATTCGTAGGCAATTTGCTTTCGGCAGCATTAGGCGTATTGGCCGGCGCTTCCGGAATCGTCATTTCGCTGACCGCCTGGCCGCTGGTGTCGACCGGGTCGTCGAACAGCATCGGGATAAAAATGGCCGCGAGCGCCGTGACGACAGCCGCACCGATCAATCGTTGTTTCAGTTCTTGATCCATTTCGTCATTCACCTTTGTCTAGCGCGGAGAGGCAATCGGATACCAAAAAAAATGAGCCAAAAACCAGCAGCAGATCGCCTTCTTGCAAGCGGTTTTTTGCGGCGGCAAACGCCTCGGTAAAATTTTGAAAGCCGAAATGCGCATCCTGGATACCGCATTGCTCGAAAATGGCGCGCATTTGTGTCTCGTTGGTCGCCCTGGGATTCGTCAGCGGCGCGAAAAACCAGTCGTAAACCAAGGGATGCATCAGTTCGAGCACGCTTTTGATGTCCTTGTCCTTCATCATCGAAAACAGCGCGCGAATGCGCATGTGTTGACAATGTTCCCGCAGATACGCGACCAGGGTTTTTACGGCCTCGGGATTATGCCCTACATCCAACAGGAGAGGGATTTTACCATCAATCAATTGAAATCGGCCGGACAGTTTTACATTTTCAAGGCCCTGGCGGATCGCCTCGGTGCCGACCGGCAGCATGGCCGATAGTTGTTTGACCGCCAGGATCGCCGAAGATGCATTTCGGTATTGATGTTCGCCTTTCAGGGCCGGCGGCGGCAAATTCTCGAGGCGCTGGTCGCCGCAATGCCAATCCCAGCCGGCCTCGGTTTTTCGATAGCTGAAGTCATGGTTTATGCAAAACAGTCTAGCATTTTTGTCGTTGGCGCATCGGATCAGCGAGGCGGGCGGTTCCGGGTCGCCGATGATCGCCGGCGATCCGCTGCGGAAAATGCCGGCTTTTTCGGCGCCTATCTCCTCGCGGGTCTGGCCGAGCCAATCGACATGATCGATGCCGATGCTGCTGATCAGGGCCACATCCGGGTCGACGATATTGACCGCGTCGAGACGACCGCCCATGCCGACTTCCAGGATCTGAATATCGACTTGATGACGCGAGAAAATATCGAGTGCGGCCAGCGTGCCGAATTCAAAATAGCTGAGCGATATGTCTTGGCGAGCCGCTTCGATGCGGGCGAATGCCTCGCAGATCAACTCGTCGGCGGCCGGGACGCCGTCGATCTTGATACGTTCATTGTAGCGCAAGATATGCGGAGAGGTGTAAGCGCCGACCCGATAGCCCTGCGCCCGGTAAATTGTTTCGAGATAGGCGACGCAGGAACCTTTGCCGTTGGTGCCGGCCACGGTAATCGTGGCCGGTTTCCGGTAATTCGGATCGAGCGCAGCAAAAACGCGCGCGACGCGTTCCAGTCCCAGGTCGATTGCTAAAGGATGCAGGCTTTCTTGCCAGGCCAGCCACTCTTTTAGCGTATTGAAACGCGGCATCAAGGATAGGGGGGTAATCGACTACTCGTCTTCTGCTACGATTTGACTTTCTCCGGCCGCGTCATCGACGCTTTCCGGTTCGGGCTCGTGGAGATATTCCAGGCGCGCCAAGGGTTCGATCTTGACCGGCGACAACATACTCAGGATGTTGGCGATTTTGTCGCGGATGTCGCGGCGGTCGATGATCATGTCGACCGCACCGTGTTCCTGCAAAAACTCGCTACGCTGAAAGCCTTCGGGCAGTTTTTCGCGCACGGTCTGTTCAATCACGCGGGGGCCGGCAAAACCGATCAGCGCGTTCGGTTCGGCTGCGTTGATGTCGCCGAGCATCGCAAGGCTCGCCGAGACGCCGCCCATGGTCGGGTCGGTCATGAACGAAATGTAGGGGATGCCCGCTTCCGACAATTTGGTCAGCGTGGCGCTGGTCTTCGCCATCTGGAACAGCGAAAACAACGATTCCTGCATCCGGGCGCCGCCGCTCGCGGTAAACACGATGAAAGGGCAGCCGAGCTCCAGGCTCCTGTTCACGCCGCGCATGAAGCGCTCGCCGACGACCGAACCCATCGAACCGCCCATGAAACTGAAATCGAACGCGGCCGCGACGATGTCGGCCCCCTTCAGCTTGCCTCTCATCACGATCAGCGCATCGCTTTCCTTCGTTTGTTTCTGCGCTTGAACGATGCGGTCCTTGTATTTTTTGCTGTCCCTGAATTTCAAAGGATCGGTCGGTTTGACGCCCTTGCCGATTTCCTCGCGGCCTTCCTCGTCCAGAAAAATGTCCAGCCGGGTGCGGGCCGAGATGCGCATATGGTGTTCGCATTTCGGGCACACATGCAGATTTCTTTCCAGTTCCAGATTGTAAAGAATCGCATTGCAGCTGGGGCATTTATTCCACAAGCCTTCAGGCACGGCTCCTTTTTTATTGGAGTTTTCCGTTCTGATCGTTGACGGAACCAGTTTCTGAAACCAACTCATTCGTTATCTGCCTCGTAGTAGCGTCGTGACGCCGTGATTTTTTTAATTATCCATCGCCTGGCGCATCGCGGCCAGCAACTCGACGATTTCTGTTTTTGCGCGCTCCGGATCGTCCAGATTCGCTTCGACTTTGCTGATCAGCGCGCTGCCGACCACCACGCCGTCGCCTAGTGAAGCCACGGTTTTCGCGGTTTCCGCGTCTTTCACGCCAAAGCCGATGCCGACCGGCAGGCTTGCGTTCGCGCGGATTTCTTTCAGTTTTTGTTCTACGTCGGCGGTATTCAGATGGCCCGCGCCGGTCACGCCTTTCAGCGAGACATAATAGAGGTAGCCGGAACCGATCTCGCCCATTTTTTTGATCCGCTCGGCGCTGCTGTTCGGCGCCAGCAAAAAGATCGTATCGATGTCGCGCGCCTTCAGTTCGGCCGCGCAGGCCTCGCCTTCCTCGGGCGGCAGGTCGACGGTCAAGACGCCGTCGATATCGGCGCGCTGCGCCGCATTCGCGAAGCCTTCATAGCCCATCGCTTCGATCGGGTTTAAATAACCCATCACGACCAACGGCGTTTTCGTGTCGGTGCGGCGAAAATCCATTGCGATCGCCAAGGTGCGGCGGAGGCTCATCTTGTGTTCGAGCGCGCGCTCGCTGGCGCGCTGAATCACCGGGCCGTCGGCCATCGGATCGGAAAACGGCACGCCCAGTTCGATGATGTCGGCGCCGGCCTTGACCATCGCGTGCATCAGCGGTACCGTGAAATTGGGGCTCGGGTCGCCCGCGGTAATGAACGGGATCAGCGCCTTGCGGCCGTTCTTGGACAGTTCTTCAAATTTGGCGGCTAATCGGCTCACAGTAAAATTCCCTCGCGTTTGGCCATCGTTTGCATATCTTTGTCGCCGCGGCCGGACAGATTGACAATGATGATCTGGTCTTTGTTCATCGTCGGCGCCAGTTTCATCGTATAAGCCATCGCGTGGCTCGATTCGAGCGCCGGAATGATACCTTCCATCCGGGTCAACGCATAGAAACCATCCAGCGCTTCGTTGTCGGTGATGCTGACATAATTCGCGCGGCCGGTGTCTTTCAGCCAGGCATGCTCGGGGCCGACGCCCGGATAATCGAGTCCCGCCGAGATCGAATGGGTTTCGATGATTTCGCCGTCGTCGTCAGCCATCAAATAAGTGCGGTTGCCGTGCAGTACGCCGGGGCGTCCGGCCGACAGCGGGGCCGAATGGCGTCCGGTTTCGATGCCGTCGCCGGCCGCTTCGACGCCGTACAGTTTGACCGTCTCGTCATCGATGAACGGATAAAACAGGCCGATCGCGTTCGAGCCGCCGCCGACGCAGGCGACCAGCGCATCGGGCAGGCGCCCTGTCATGTCCTGGCATTGCTGCTTCGCTTCGCGGCCGATAATGGTCTGAAAGTCGCGGACCATCGCCGGATACGGGTGCGGTCCTGCGACCGTGCCGATGATGTAGAAAGTGTTGTCGACATTGGTGACCCAGTCGCGCAGGGCTTCGTTCAGCGCGTCTTTCAGTGTTTTCGAGCCGGATTCGACCGCGACGACCTTAGCGCCCAAAAGCTTCATCCGGTACACGTTCAGCGATTGGCGCGCGACATCGACCGCGCCCATGTAGACCACGCATTCGAGGCCGAGGCGGGCGGCGACGGTCGCGGTCGCGACGCCGTGCTGGCCGGCGCCGGTTTCGGCGATGATCCGGGTCTTGCCCATGCGTTTGGCCAACAAGGCCTGGCCGACCGTGTTGTTGATCTTGTGCGAGCCGGTATGGTTCAGGTCTTCGCGTTTCAGATAAATCTGCGCGCCGCCGAGTTCGCGGCTCCAGCGCTCGGCATGATACAGCGGTGACGGCCGGCCGACATAATGCTGCAAATCGTCATCCAGTTCGGCCAGGAATTCCGGGTCCTGCATATAGCGATGATAAGCTTCATTGAGTTCCTGGATCGGCAGGATCAGCGTTTCCGCGACGAAGGTTCCGCCGTAAGGGCCGAAATGGCCCCGAGCATCGGGCATATTGTATTTATCTGTCATAATTTGTTCTGTCACCCTTATTAACTTCTGTCAAAAATGCCGCCATTCTGGCCGCATCCTTGACACCTTTGGCCGCTTCCACCCCGCTGCTGACATCCAGCGCATAAGGTTTGACCGTCCGTACCGCATCATAGGCGTTCTCCGCATTCAACCCGCCCGCCAAAATGATCGGCAAGCCGCAGTGTTCGGGAATCCTGTTCCAATCGAAAAGGCTGCCGGTGCCGCCTTTCGCATCCGGATGCCAGGCATCCAAAAGCAAGCCCGCCGCATCGTAATAGTGCCCTGCCAGTGCCGCAATATCGGTTTCAGGTCTGACCCTGACCGCCTTGATATAGCGTTTATTGTAAATCCGGCAGGCATCGCTCGGTTCGTCGCCGTGAAACTGCAGGCAATCGATCGGCACTTTCTGCAAAATCTCGCGTATCCTGGCTTCCTCTTCGTCGACAAACAACGCGACGACCGTCGTAAACGCGGGCAGGGCGGCGGTTATCCGCAGCGCCTGATCGATGTCGACATTCCTAGGGCTTGGCGGATAAAACACCAACCCGATCGCATCGGCCCCGAGCCTGGCGGCCTGTACCGCATCCTCGGCGCGAGTAAAACCGCAAATTTTAACGCGAGTTCGCATAAAGTGATATGGGAATTTATGAAAAAAACCAAGCCCTATAGGATAACATAAATCGATTGGCCGGCCGGGCTCGATTATTGGGCGGTTTTGGAGGGAGGAGATTTTTTTCGCTACGCGCCGAAAACGCACCGGTTTGGCGGTCAGGCTTGCGGAAGCCGGCCTCGATTGAGCATTGCGAGATTGCGCCATTTGCTTAAATCAACGCATCCATTACAATGGACGGTTTGTTGCGTCGGCAAAACAGGCGGGTTGATCTGATGCCGACGCGGATAGCCGGAAAACACAGATGAAAAAATTAAAATGCGCGGTGATCGGCACGGGGTATCTCGGCAAGTTTCACGCGGAAAAATACGCCTCGCTGCCGGATGCGGAACTGGTCGCGGTCGTCGACATCGATGCAGCGGCCGCCCGCAACATCGCCGAAAAACACGGCGCCAAGGCGTTGACCGATTACCGGGAACTCCTGGGTCAGGTCGATGCGGTCAGCGTGGTCGTGCCGACGACGCTGCATCACAGCGTGTCGAAGGATTTTCTCTTGGCCGGCGCGCATGTGCTGGTCGAAAAGCCGATCACGGTCACGCTCGAAGAAGCCGACGAACTGATCGCGATTGCAAAAGAGAAAAACCGGATTTTGCAGGTCGGCCATCTGGAGCGCTTCAACCCGGCCGTGCTCGGGCTCGATAAAGAAGAAAAGCCGCTGTTCATCGAATCGCACCGGCTGGCGCCGTTCAATCCGCGCGCGAACGATGTCAGCGTCGTGCTCGACTTGATGATTCATGACATCGACATCATCCTGGCGCTGGTCGATTCGGAAGTCGAACGGATCGACGCGAGCGGCACCGCGGTACTGACTCAGGGTACCGACATCGCGAACGCCCGCTTGCAGTTCCAAAACGGCTGCGTCGCGAATGTGACCGCGAGCCGGATCAGCATGAAGCTGGAACGCAAGATGCGGATGTTCCGGCCGTCTTCGTATGTATCGGTCGATTTCCAGAACCGTGTGCTGACCAAGCACCGCACCGGCGACAAAGAAATGTTCCCCGGCATTCCGGAGATCGTGACCGAAGAATCGGTGTTCGCGACCAGCGACGCCTTGCTCGAAGAAATCAAACATTTTATCGCCTGCATCCAAAGCGGCGAAAAACCGCTGGTGCCGGGAGAAGCCGGGAGACGCGCGCTGGCGACCGCGATCAAGATTACCGAGTTGCTGAATTAACACTATATAGAATCAAGGCTTGAAAACATGATACCAATGGTAAACCTGAAGGCGCAGTACGCTGAAATCAAGGACGAAGTCGAGCGCGGCCTGGCCGAAACGATCGCGAACTGCTCGTTCATTCTGGGCCCGAACGTGCAGGCTTTCGAACAGGAATGCGCCGATTATCTGGGCGTCAAGCATGCGGTCGGCGTCGCCTCCGGCACCGATGCGCTACACCTGGCGCTGATCGCGGAAGGCATCGGGCCCGGCGATGAAGTGATCACGACCGCGTTCACCTTCATCGCGACCGCCGAGGCGATCTGCTATGTCGGCGCGAAGCCGGTGTTTGTGGACATCGACCCGCTTACCTTCAACATCTCGCCGGAGGCGATCGAGAAGGCGATTACGCCGAAGACCAAGGCTATCATGCCGGTGCATCTGTTCGGCCAGCCGGCCGATATGACGCGGATCGCCGACATCTGCAAGCAGTACGATCTGAAACTGATCGAAGACTGCTGCCAGTCTTTCGGCGCCTCGATCAACGGCAAACAGACCGGCGCGATCGGCGATGCGGGCGCTTACAGCTTCTTTCCGAGCAAAAACCTCGGCGCCTACGGCGACGGCGGCCTGGTCGTGACCAACTCCGATGCCGCCGCCGAAACGCTCAAGATGCTGCACAATCACGGCTCGAAAGTGCGCTATTATCACGACATCATCGGCTACAACAGCCGACTGGATGAAATGCAGGCGGTGATTTTGCGCGCCAAGCTGAAGCGCATCGACCGCTACAATCAGGCGCGCCGCCGTGCCGCGCATCTGTATTCGGAGCTGATGGCCGATCTGCCTCTGGCGACGCCTTTTGAGGACGGCGTCGGCGAGCACGTGTATCACCAATACACCTTGCTCTGCGACCGCCGCGACGAGGTGATGAAGGCCTTGCAGGAAAAGCAGATCGGCTGCGCGGTGTATTATCCGGTGCCGTTGCATCGGCAAAACGTGTTCAAGGAAGCCTGCGCCGGCGTCAAACTGCCGGTGACCGAACAGGTCGCGGCGAACTGTTTGTCTTTGCCAATCTGTTCGGAGCTGGACGAGTCAACGATCAGAATGATCGTGGCGGTGATCCGCGGGGCATTGCAGGGCTGATCGGCCGGGCGGGCGGCGCTTTGCCGCCCGCTAGCGAAGTAGGATAGGGGCGTCAAGCGCTCGCCGTGCCCCCCCAGTGCCGCCAAAGCATCTTGAAGGTCGGTGTCAGCTCTAAGTCATCGGCCTGCACGCGGGCGTCGATCTCGCCGGGCGTAAACCAGTCGCCGGCGTCGATCTCGTCCGCCGCCAGTACAAACGGGCCGTTATGCATGATCCGATAGACCTGGACGAACTCCATGCCGTTTTCAAGGGTTGGCGGAAGCTTGAGCATCGGCGCGATCGGGCCGTCGTGCTCGACGCCGAGTTCCTCGCGCAGTTCCCTGAGCGCGCTGGCATCATAATCTTCATGCGCATCGACGTGCCCTGCGGCCGAGGTATCCCAGAGCCCCGGATTCAGGTCCTTGCTCATCGAGCGTTTTTGTAGGAACAGGCGGCCGGATTCGTCGAATACCAGAATATGCACCGCACGGTGCATGAGGCCCGTTGCATGCACGATGTGCCGGGCGCAGGTGTCGATGACGTTGTCGTCTTGATCGACGATCGCGAGAAGTTCTTGATGAGGGAGTGGCTTCATGATTTTATGTCTGCGGATCGTGCGTTTCCGGTAAGCCTTCGCGGCGGAAGCGCGGCGCCATTTGGCCATTTCGGTCAGGCCGATAATGGGGATAAGTGGGCGAGGGCAATATGACAGCATAAGGTCTCCGCCCGCGCCCAGAGGGCGCGGGCGGATGGCACGGAGGATGCTTAAACTGCCTTTCCGGCTTCTGTTGCAGAGGGAACTTCGATCAAGCGTCCTGATTTGCAATCATAGATATAACCGTAAACCGGAATGTCGCGCGGCACCAAAGGGTGATTCCTGATACGGGTAACGTCTTCGAGCACGCTTTGTTCCTGGTTCGGGATCGTCAGCCAGTCGATATAATTGCCTTCGGCGGAGCCCGGACCCTGGCCGCTGTCATGCCAGCCGCTGGTGTCGATCGACGCGGTTTTCAGGCTGCTGTTCAGCAGGCGGCGCATGATGTCGTCGGTAAAGGTCTCCATACCGCAATCGGTATGATGCACCACGAACCATTCGCGGGTGCCGAGCAGTTTGTAGGAAATGACCAGCGAGCGGATCGCATCGTCGCTGGCGCGGCCGCCGGCATTGCGGATCACGTGGGCGTCGCCTTCGGACAGGCCCGCATACTTGGCCGGATCGAGGCGGGCGTCCATGCAGGTCAGAATCGCGAAGTGCCGGCCCGGCGGCATCGGCAAATTGCCTTTATCGCCAAAATTGTTGGCATAGTTGCGGTTGGCGGCTAGAACTTCATTCAGTATTTTGCTCATGAGTGCCTCTTATCGTTATTATTTAGGATCGAAAATCGGTTGATATAAAAAAACCGCTTGGTCTTGTCTCTTTCGATGCACAGGGCCAAGCGGCTTCTTCTAACTATCTCCGCTGCGCAATATACCCGACTAAACCCAGACTTTAAATAGAGTTAAAAATTTATAAAATATAAATCTATAGTTTATAGTTGGCAGCCATGGACAAATTGAACAATATGCGGGTATTTTGCCGTATCGTCGAACTCGGTACTTTCGCGGCGGTTGCGCGCGAAATGAATCTGTCCGCGATGATGATAACCAAATACATGGCGCAACTGGAAGAATCGCTCGGCGTTGCCTTGCTGAACCGGACGACGCGCCAGATCAGCCTGACCGAGGCCGGAGAGATTTACTATCACCGCGGCAAGCAATTGCTGGACGATTTTCTGGAACTGGACGAATCGACCTCGCAGCTCGGCAGAAACGTGCGCGGGGTGTTGAAAATCATAGCGCCGATCGACTTCGGCGGCTTGTTCATGGTGCCGGCGATCGAGGCCTATCAGCGCGAGTACCCGGACGTCAAAATTTTGATGACCTTGCGCAACAGTCATGTGAATCTCGGCGAGGGCAATTTCGATCTGTCGATTCTGGTCACCGATACCCTGGACCTCGGCGTGGTGGCCCGGAAAATCGCCGAGACGCGTCTGTGCGTTTATGCGTCGCCGGAGTATATCGCAGCGCACGGCAAACCGGAACGCATCGAGGAACTCAGCGAACACCGCTGCCTGCATTACATGGATACGCCACACCGCGATTACTGGATTTTCCATGCCGGCAACGACGAGGTCAAGATCAAAACGAATTGGCATTTCGCCTCGAACAACGGCCGCGCCCTGTGCCAGGCCGCGGCGTTGGGCATGGGCATTACCCAGGCGCCGGAATTTTCGGTCGCGAATTATCTGGCGGAGGGCAAACTGGTCGAAGTGTTGCAGGCATTTCGGATTCCGTCGCTGGCGATTTATGCGACTTATTTGCAGCGGCGCTTTTTGCCGGCCAAACTGACCACGTTTGTCGATTTTATGGTCCGTTATTTCGCGGAAAACAGTCCGTCCAGCGCGGACCGGACGATTTGACAAGCGGCCTGATGCTGTCGCCGAGTCTTTAATCAACAACCTAAAACAGAATGGCAAGAAGAAGCCAACATACACTCCCAGAAATCAAGGCCATGGTGCTTCAGGCCGCCGAAACGCTGGTCGCCGAAGAAGGCAGCAAGGCGCTGACGATGCGCAATGTCGCGTTCGAAATCGGCTATACGGTCGGCAGCATCTATATGGTGTTCGAGAACATGAACGATCTGGTGCTGCAATTGAACGCCCGCACGCTCGATGCGTTGAGCGAGCAGTTCGACAACATGCCGCCTCAAGCGCCGGCACAGGCGATCGAAGCGATCGCGGAGATTTACCTGAACTTTGCCGACCGCCACTTCAATTGCTGGAGTCTTATCTTCGAGCATCGCCAGCCGGAGGGCGGGGAACTACCGGACTGGTACCAAGAAAAAATCGAACGCGCGTTTTCGCGTTTCGAAGCGGAATTCAAACAACTGGCCGAGGACCGAAGCGAGGCGCAGGCCAAACAGGCCGCGCGGACGTTATGGGGCGGCATCCACGGTATCTGCATGTTGTCGCTGACCGGCAAGTTCGCGGCCGTCGGCGCGGACGACATGAATGCGAGCGTGAAGCTGCTGGTTAGGCACTTCCTCGACAGTTGGCGGCGTCAGGACAGGCGGTAGATTTCTCCACGCTGCCGGTGGAACTTACCGTTTTGCTGAAGAGTGGAGAACGTTGCGGCACTTTTCCGGTCTATTATCCATCTGTATGAAGCAAACCGATGGAGGCTCCGATGCGTTTACTCTCCGTGCTGACGCTCAGCATCACCGCGTTGTTTGCGCAGGCGCAAACAACGGCCGCCCCCGAGACGAATCCCCCGGCAGCCAATCCACTGCTCGGTCTGCCGCCGGTGCCGATTCCGGCCGACAATCCGCAGACGCCGGCGAAGATTGCGCTCGGCGACAAGCTTTTTCACGACGCGCGCTTCTCGATCGACGGCACGGTCAGTTGTGCGACCTGCCACAGCGAAAAACACGCGTTCACCGACGGCAAACAATTCTCGACCGGCCATCATGGTCTGACCGGCACGCGCAACGCGCCGACCGTGGTCAATGCGGCGTTTTACACCTCGCAGTTTTGGGACGGCCGCGAGCCCGATCTGGAAGGCCAGTCCAAACAGCCGCCCGTCAATCCGGTCGAAGGCGGCCTGGCCAATCATGAACCGATCCTGCAGATCGTGCGCACCGATCCGGACTACAAAAAAGCGTTTACGGAAGTGTTCGGCGTCGCTGACGCGAAGTTGACGATGGACCATGTCGCGAAGGCTATCGCAAGTTTCGAACGTTCCATCGTGTCCGGCAACTCGCCCTTCGACCGCTATTACATCCAAGGCGACAAGCGCGCGTTGAACGCGGCGCAAGTGCGCGGCTTCCAGTTGTTCATCGACCAAGGCCGTTGTGTTTCCTGTCACACGATCGAAAACGATCAGGCCCTGTTCACCGACAGCAAGTTCCATAACATCGGCATCGGCATCAATGCGATTCAGGACGATGTTCCGCGTCTGGCCGGCGCCTTTCTGGAGGCGAAAGCGAAGGGCGGCGACGTCGATCAAATCGTGCTGACCGAGAAGAAGTCCTCCGAACTCGGCCGTTTCGCGGTGACCGACAAGATGACCGCGATCGGCGCGTTCAAAACGCCGACCCTGCGCAATATCGACCTGACTGCGCCTTACATGCACGACGGCAGTCTGAAAACGCTGAAAGAGGTGGTGATTCATTACAACAACGGCGGCGTGACGCCGGTCGACGCGAAGGTCAACGATTTTCTGAGCGGCGGCATTCGGCCCTTGAATCTGACCGAGGCGCAGATCAATGATCTGGTCGAATTTCTGAAAGCGCTGACCAGCCCGCAGTTTGCTCAAGCCGTCACAGCCGCAGCCCCACAGGAGACAGGACATGTATCACATTAATCGCAGCCGCCGCCATTTCCTGCAAACCTCCGGCGCCCTGGCGCTCGGCAGCACCCTGCCGATCAGCCTGGTCGAACTGGCCTTTGCCGATGCGCAGCAGAACTTCACCTTTGCATATATATCGGATGCGCACATTCAACAGATCAAAGGTAACCGTTTCGTCAGAAACTGGGACCGCGGCCTGATCCGCGCGGTCGCCGAAACCAATCTGCTGAATCCGAAGCCGGACTTCGTGATGTTCGGCGGCGATCTCGCGCAATTGGGCTCGGCGCCGGAGCTCGATCACGGCGCCGAGATCCTATCCGCGCTGAAATACAAAACCCGCTATGTGATGGGCGAGCACGACTATTATCTGGACCTTGGCGCCTACTGGGAAAAACTTTTCGGGCCGCAGTATCACAGTTTCGACCACAAGGGCGTGCATTTCATCGTGCTGAACAGCATCCGCACCTACGACGACTGGACCTACCACCGCTGGCCGACGGCCGAGCAGCGCATGCTCGAAATGGCCGGGCTCGACAATCCGAACAGCTCGCCGTTCATGGTCGGCGAAGAGCAGCGCCAATGGCTCAAAAAGGATCTGGCCAAGATACCGAAGACGACCCCGGTCGTGGTGTTTTCGCATTCGCCGCTGCAAAAGATCTACAAGGGTTGGAATTTCTGGACCGAGGATGCGGAGCAGATTCAGGCGCTGTTGAAGCCTTTCAACAAGGTGTCGGTGATCTACGGCCATGTGCACCAGATCCAATACAACCAGGTCGGCAATATCAGCTTCCATTCGGTGATGGCGACCGCTTGGCCGTGGCCGTATCCGCAGGCCTATGCGCAGGCCGAGCAATACCTGCCGAAGCTGACCGTGCCGATGAACCGCGCCGATCCGTTCTTCGAGCGCGACGCGACCGGCTGGCAGTTCATCAATGTCGCTAATGGTTACGTCGATCTGCATTACCTGCTGCCCGAAAACAGCGAGCGTAGCGTCGGCTTCGACAAGGCCGCCCAAAAACCGGTCGATGCCCAATACCAGTCCGAAGGCGCGCGAATTCCGCCGCAAAGCCATTTTTAATCCGTCGGGGAGAAAACATTATGAAATGCTCGTACACAAAAAAATCGGTGTTGGGGCTGGCGGCGCTGATGGTCGCGGCTTCGGTTCAGGCCGACGAATTTACCAAGGGCGATCTGGAGCGCTGGCAAGGGCAATTCATGGAGGTCGTGAAACAGGGCAGGGAACTGTGGACCAGCCCGAAGCTCGGCACGAACGGCGTCGCCTGCGGGCAATGCCATCCGAACGCGGCGAACACGCATTCCGAAACTTATCCGAAATTCCAGAAACAGATCGGCAAGGTGATCCCGCTGTGGGAAATGATCAACTGGTGTTTGCGCAATCCTTTGGAAGGCCAGCCGTTAGCTGCGGATGATCCGAAGATGATAGCGTTGCAGGCGTATGTGACCTATGAACGGCGCGGCGTGAAGTTGGAGCCGGGTAAACATTGAGGAAAAATGTCGGGCGCGCTTTTTGTGCCCGACATCTCGATGGTAATCATTCGAGTGATGATTGGGGTGTCCAGCGTCGTCGCCTTGTTGATCCTCCAAACGTCGGGCAACGATAAAACCGTTTCTCGACTAGGCTAACGCAAGGATCAGCGGTCTATCGGAGTTCTCTGGAGCGGTGGGTTAGGTTGGCTGAGTGCTTGGCTATTTCAATTAAATAACGCAATGCTTCATTAACCGTGTCGGCGTTCGGAAATGCCGCGATAACATCAGGTTCCAAACGAACTGTATCGCAAAACTTTTTTCGCCCAGGCCCGAGCTTTCTGACCTGCAAGCTTTGCACGTCATACTCAGGCCGTAATTCATCTTCTATCTCATTCTTGCTCATAGGCTTTCCGCTCCGATGGCGTTGCTTCTCTTGCGCTAATATACCCAGTCCTGCGGCAGGGTGCGCACCGCGCACCATTCAATAAATCTGGTGGAATATTTGACCGATTTTCAGCATTTAGGCTACCAATCTATTCCGATTACTAAGGTTTCTAACGAGAATTGGCATCAAAAAGCGGTGCAATGCGTCCTACCTGACTCGTTCCCGTGCGCCGCGCGGGAATGCAGTCACGACGCGCCTGCGTCGCGATGCGGGACGCAGGCATGTCCGCCCTGGGTTACCACGTGGCACGTGGTAACCAGAAAATAAAGCCGTTGCCTGACCTACCAGGCTTCATAATTCTGGGACTGATGCTGCATTAAAATATATACCTTGTTCTTTTAGGGTATAAAATACTGAGGTTGGTTGACAGTCTATAAGATGTCCAAGAAACAATATTTCAATCGCTTCAAGCTTTTTGCCATTTTTGAAATTGTAGAACTCAATGGTCTCAATAAATGATTTAGTTAGATTACTTATATCAAAATTAACTGCCATAGGGTCCATATTTTCAGTGTTTTTTACATCATTAACGATGGCTTGATAATAGCGTTTAAAAAATAAGTCAAATGTTTCGATTAGACTGTGCGGCAATGGTTTTTCTTCAAATTCAAGTTCCAAAAGGCGATTCTTCATTCCTTTTTCCATTGCGTTAATGTGTTCTGGTAAGGCACCAATGAATGACGCAAAAACCCAATAAGATGCAGCACCTAATGCAACTAATTGCAAATATGTCAAATATGATTGCATATAAGTACAAGTGCTGCCCATCTTGCTGTCCCGTATCATTTCTTGTAAATGACTCGCGTCTTTCTCCGACCACCGAACAGACCAATATCCATAACTAATCGTGGATATGGCAGCACCTTCTTTCGGGAAAATAAAAGCCCCTGTATTCAATTTTTCTGGGCCATTATTGTTATTTATTGGAGTGCTGTTTAGTTTATCTGAAGGAGATTTTTTATAGGTATAAAGTTCTTGATTTTCTAATTTCTTCAACTTATAAAAAAGATATGCGCCGATACCAATAAAGATTAGGCCCGCGCCAGTCGCTCCAATGCCAAAGATATCTAATAGGCTAACAAGGATAAATTGACGACCAAACATAGGGGTTACGAACGAAAGTGCCCCAACCATCATCAGCGTTATGCTCAAAGCAAGCAAGTTTTCCATTACCAAGGCCTTAATGAATAATAAGTTAATAAAAAGCAGAATATAGTTTAATTATAAAGAAATATAGTTAACTTAAAAGGTAAGTCGCATGTCCTCCGAAGGGGGGGCAGTTGGGGCGCCTTGTTGTACCATGCTCATTTTCTAGACGACTCCATACATTTCTTTAAAGCAGCCGCGCTGAAATCTTTTACTGCATTTTCTGCCTGTAACAGGAAGAAAACTGCCGACCTAACGTTGGCTACCCAACATTCATCTACGACTTCTAGCGATACGCCTATGTGTTCTTGCTTTTCAATGGATCTCCTTAGGCCATGTGAGAGGGTCTGCACTCTGCTGCCCTTGTGCACATACGAATTTCTCAAGCCTTTGAGGTGAGAGAGTATCTTGCGGTGATTCGGTGACGGCAGTAGGGGAATACTTACGTGCTGTTCTGAGTAACGCTCGGCCGACGTAAGAAAGTCTTCACCGCGCACTGCGGCGAATTTTGTCTTGTAGCGGGTTTCCATCTGCCAATGTTTTAGAACCTGCTCTACTCCGAACTCGTAAGCAGCACATGTGGAAACAAGAACGCCACCCCATACAAGATGAGGCAGAAGCAATGTACCATCGTGGGTTATGCGCACAATTTCGCTTTCCATCTCTCCAATTGCTATTGGATCGAATTCGGCTTTGATCTTTGCTCGAAGCCTAATGATCTTCTGCTCAGAGATGTGCGGTAGAAATTCGTGAATGCTTTGGACATATCGCTTTAGTTCAGAAAGAGCGACCTCTGGGAATGGAAAGTCTTGAATTCGATCAAAGGTGTCCCACTCAGGCATTGTCATGTTTTAGGCCCAATAATGTAATTATATGGTTTCCATATATCTTCTCTCATCCAAGTATTCCTTGCAACAAATCGGTGACGTTAGCTCGATTTTCGAGCGCATTAGCGACAAATGAATGCGCCGGATACATGCGGCCGAATTCGGCCCGCCCATTGTCCTTGAATTGATCCTTATCGCGTTGCGCACCTAGAAATCTCAAAGCGAGACCAAACTGTTGAATCCGCCATAAGCCATCCGCTTGCAATCGAACGGCATGTTGTAGGGATCGCACAGGTTTTTGAGGCGCGGGTCCGCCATCACCTTGGCATTGACCTGATCGCGGTGTTCGCGCGACTCGAAGACGATATACGAGAAGACGACCGTTTCGCCCGCCTGCGTTTTGATCAGTTCCGGAAAAGTCAGCGAGCCCTGGGGCGTCATGTCGTCCGCGATGCATTCCTGGAACGCCAACGCGCCGTGCTCGATCCAGATTTGTCCGGCCGCTTGCGCTTGCCTGCGGTATTCTTCGATATTGCCGGTTGGCAATGGCAGTAAAAAGCCGTCGATGTAAGCCATGATGGTATCTCCTACAAAAGAAAAGCTGTAGTGGTTTGTGTTTATTCGGCCAAGGGCAGCCAAATCTCGACACCGCCGAGTCCCGTGGCCGGATCGAATGCTTCGGTGTAGCGCTCGAACCAGGGCTGTGATGCGATATGAAGTCCGCAGTCCGGTACCCATTGCGTCCAGATCGTGTCTATCGTTTGTTTGATCGAGCCGACGTGCCGGCTGTGGGTCAACACGGCGTATCGCCCAGCCGCCAATTGCAGATGCACGAAGCCGGCGGGTAAATCCGCGGTATCGTCGACCTCGACGCCGACCAGGTAATCGAAACTGCATCCTCTGCCGGGGTTCCAGCAAACGCCGTAAGCCGTCTTACCCATTTGACCCGGAATATGGCCAAAATGCAGCCTAAAGCGCTGCCAATGCAGAGGGATATTGCCGAGCGTTTCCAGGGAAAAGCGCGCGTTTAACCCGGCTATCACGCGTGTTTCCAGATTTTCAAAGCGGACGG